>Ga0315282_10001170_pt1 | contig 50377 bp, 52 predicted proteins | sample YL17G07_20_MG_FD_203693 | JGI IMG/M metagenome (GOLD analysis project Ga0315282, IMG submission 203693) | Sediment microbial communities from Yellowstone Lake, YNP, Wyoming, USA - YL17G07_20 | ecosystem: Environmental > Aquatic > Freshwater > Lake > Sediment | place: USA: Wyoming | collected...
GCCGCCCTGCCGTTATTGCACAATACATTATAGCCGTCGGCATTCATTGCGCCAGCCACAGCTTTTGCAATCCTGCCAAGCTGTGAACAAACCTTGCCCAAAAGCTCAGCAGGACACTGATGTAATTTTTCAAAGTGCTGCTTAGGAATCACCAAAGTGTGGCCATCACTTATGGGGCCGATATCCAAAAAAGAAAAAACAACATCGTCTTCATAAATTTTCGTAACCGGAATCTGTCCAGCCACCATTTTACAAAATACACAACCATTTACGCTCATTCTATGCTCATAGTCTAAATAATGAGTTACTGCTGTTTTCCGGATTCGTCCGCTTTGCTTTTGGCCTCGGCAGTCTCTTCAACTTCAACTTTTTCTTTTTTAGTCTTTTTACGAGAAGCTTTTTTGGCAGCAGCTTTGGTTTGTTTTTTTGTGCTTTTGTCCTGGCCTATGAGCTGCAACAAGACGAGCCGGCTGTTATCACCCAATCTTCTCAGAGACAGACGGATAATTCTTGTATAACCGCCTGGTCTGTCAAGGTATCGAGGGCCAAGCTCGCTGAACAATTTTCCGATTATGGTGCCCTTGCTAACAGCTTTGCCATCTTCATAAGCTATAATATCACGATTGCCAAGCAGCATAATGGCTCGACGTCTGGCAGACAATGTACCTTTCTTAGCCAGTGTAACTAACTTTTCGGCAAAGGCTTTTACCTCTTTGGCCTTTTCGGGTGTTGTTGAAATCGTTTCGTGCTGGATGAGTGAAGCGACCAGATTTCGGCGCATAGCCAAACGATGCTCGGCTGTTCGACTTAACTGACGCCCTGCTATTCTATGACGCATACGCCCAAACCTCTCTTATCTGTTACTACCGTCTGCAACTGTTATTAAACTAAACCACCCAAACTAATCATTTATACCTGTCATTCCCAAAGACAAACCGATATCCGCAAGTTTTCTTTTGACCTCCCGCAAACTCGTTTTACCGAAGCTGCGAACATTCAGTAAATCAGCTTCTGTCTTTTTCACCAGTTGGCCGACTGTTCCGACCTTTATTGACTCAAGACAGTTGCTAACCCTCACCGATAACTCCAATTCCTGAATAGGAACACTCAGTTTTTTGGTTAATTCCTCATTCACCACTTCTTCCGATACTTCCTCCAGAACGATTTGCTCGGCAACAGTTTCCTCTCCAAGCCCAAAATATTGCACGAACGGATTGATGTGCTTACGCAATATTTTGGCGGCCTCTACCAGCGCCATATCCGGAGTAATTGTTCCATTGGTCCAAATTTCCAGAATCAGCTTGTCATAATTGGTTCGCTGGCCCACACGGGTGTCTTCAGTTGTGTAGCGAACTCTTGTAACCGGCGAATATACCGCATCGATCAATATTCTGCCGAGTTCCTGCTCAAATCTGTCTGCGGCGGCGATTCGTTCTGAAGCCGGTAAATAACCGCGGCCTTTCTCAACCACCATTTCCATTTCAAAATTTACATCTTCGGTCAAAGTGGCTAACACTATATCCTTGTTTATCAGCTCTATGGCCGGGTCTGCAACTATATCGGCTGCCGTTACAACTCCGGCTTTGTTCGTCGAAACTTTCATTACCTTTGGACCTTCATCGTGGAGCCGAACAATAAGATTCTTGACATTCAAAACTATCTCAGTGACATCCTCCATTACGCCCTCCAAGGAGGTAAATTCATGGTCGGCACCTGTCACTTTAATGGATGTTACAGCACTACCTTCCAAGGAAGAAAGTAATACGCGTCTTAAGCTATTACCGACAGTGGTGCCAAAACCACGTTCGAAAGGCTCGATGAAGAATCGGCCGTATTTATCGCTTGACACTGCTGTATCTCGTTCAACATGAGTCGGCAACTCCAAACCACGCCATGTAACTCGCATATATACCTCCAATAGTAACGTCTATTAACAATTCGTTATTGACCAGCAAAATCCAACCAAACGGCTACCTTGAACAGAACTCCACAATCAACTGCTCCTGAACAGGAATCTGAATATCATCTCTGGTGGGTAGTGCAACAATGGTAGCTTCGGGCTTTTCACTATCCACCTGCAACCAACTCTGTGTGGTAAAATTCGGGTTACTTTCCAATTGTCCTTTTATCTTCTTTTTGCTTTTTTCGGAACCCTTGACCGTTATCTTGTCGCCGACTTTTATAGTATAATCGCCGATATTAACTTTGCGTCCTTTCACATAAATATGGCCGTGTGTAATAAGTTGTCTGGCAGCCTTGCGTGACGGCGCAAAATTCAACTTATACAGCACATTATCCAAACGTCTTTCCAACAATTGCAGCAGAATTTCACCAGTATTACCCTTCATCCGCTCAGCTTCGTGGAAATACCTCATAAACTGTCGCTCCAGAAGGCCGTAATACCTTTTGACTTTTTGCTTTTCACGCAACCGAACACCATATTCGCTTGCTCTGCCTCTGCGCCAACCGTGCATACCTGGACTTAAATTGCGCTGTTTTTTTTCGACCGGGCACTTGGCCGTCTCACACCTGACGCCCTTGAGCATCAGCTTCATTGCCTCACGACGGCAATACCTACAAGATGAACCAAGATAACGTCCCATCTTTTTTATCTACCTCCAAAAACATTCGCTGGGTACCTCATTTTACAACCAAGCCACAAAATGAAAACACGTTCCGGCACCCTTTGCTTTATACTCGTCTTCGCTTCGGTGGTCGACAACCATTATGTGGAAGCGGAGTGACATCTTCTATCGAGGCGATGCGCAATCCAGCCTGCTGGAGGGCTGAGATGGCAGATTCACGACCCGAACCAGGCCCCTTAACCCTAATCTCAATCTCGCGCACGCCGTTACGCATAGCGATACTGGCGCAACGTTGCGCAGCCTGCTGCGCGGCAAAAGGAGTACTTTTGCGCGAGCCCTTGAAACCAACACAGCCCGCTGAACCCGAGCAAATTGTGTCACCATCGGGGTCTGTAATTGTAATCAACGTATTGTTGAATGTCGCCTTTATGTACACTATAGCCCTGGCGATATTCTTCTTAACTTTTCGCTTTGCAGTCGTTGGCATTATTGGAAAAATCCTCAAATAACAAAACTATCCTTTTTGAGCAGCGAAATTAAGCTCTTATCGCTGTTCCTTCACACCTTTCTTGCCCGCCACTGTTTTTCTGGGGCCTTTGCGAGTTCGTGCATTACTCTGAGTGTGCTGGCCCCGAACAGGCAAACCTTTTCTGTGTCGAATGCCTCTATAACAGCCTATATCACGTAATCGAGCGATATTTTGAGAGACCTGCCTGCGAAGCTGACCTCCCACGGTATAATTATGGTCAATAATCTGAGTTATTCTGCTAAGCTCGTCTTCACTGAGTTTGCCGGCCTTGGCGCTTTTTTCGATTTTGGCCTCCTTCAAAATCATTACCGAAGTATACCGGCCTATACCATGAATATAAGTCAATGAAATCCATATGGATTTGTCATTAGGAATATCAACACCTACTATACGGGGCATATCAGCTCCTTTTCGTATCCGGCCCGACGATACAATCCTTCGACTCCGCTCAGGATGGTGAGCGAAGTCGAACCATTAACCCTGGCGTTGTTTGTGTCTTGGGTTGATACAAATCACCCGCACAACGCCTTTGCGACGAATAACCTTGCAATTCTCACATATACGCTTTACAGAACTTCTAACTTTCATTTTTTGCAATCTACTTTCGTATCCTATATCTCATTCAGGACGCACTTCTCAATTTCGCAGAACTATTCGGCCTCTATTCAAATCATACGGTGACATTTCAACTGTAACGTTATCACCCGGCAAAATCCTAATAAAATGCATCCGCATTTTACCCGAAACATGCGCCAAAATCCTGTGGCCGTTTTCCAATTCCACATTAAACATTGCATTCGGCAACGCATCAATCACTGTGGCCTGCAATCTTATTGTGCCCTTTCCTGCCATAGGCATCTCCGAAGCTAAAAGCTGGAAACTTTTGAATTCAAAGTTCCGCAGCTTTTCGCTTTGAGTTTTTCTGCTTTCACTACTTTACAGTCAGCACTTCACAACCATTTTTCACTATTGCAATCGTATGCTCAAAATGAGCCGAGCATTTTCCATCCTTTGTTACCACTACCCATCCGTCTTTCAGTGTTCGCACATCACTGGTGCCGGCATTAATCATCGGCTCCACTGCCAAGACCATACCTTCAGTCAGAATAATATCACATCTGAGCAACTCATCACTGACAAAGTTGGGGACTCTGGGCTCTTCGTGCATTTTTCCACCAATGCCGTGTCCAACAAAATCCTTTACTACCGAAAAGCCGGCTGATTCAGCGTAATCCTGCATTTCGGCGGCTATCCGGCTCCATTTGACACCCGGTTTCGCTCGAGCTATCGCAATATCGAGAACATGCTTAGTCACATCTATAAGTTTGCGTTTATCCTCAGAAATCTGGCCAACAGCGACCGTAACAGCAGCATCTCCACAATAGCCATCGAGTCTGGCGCCAAAATCAATGCTGAGGATATCACCATCCTTAAGCATAACGGTCTCGGAAGGAATTCCATGGACGACCTGCTCATTTATCGAGGCGCAAACGCAAGCTGGAAACGGAACGCGAGCATAAGGACTGCGTACACCCTTAAACAAAGCCACTGCCCCGGCTTCAGTTGTAATTTGCGAAGCTACGCTGTCCAACCAGGCAGTAGTTACTCCCGGTTCTGCAACCTCTTGTAATTTTGAAAGAACATCGGCTACAACAGCACCTGCTTTACGAATCAACTCAATTTCTCTTCGGCTGCGAAGCGTTATAGCCATTTAATTTCGTATCTCGCCTCACATTTGGGCTCCCCCTAAGGGGGGCCCTTACTCTTTGGCGAGGGTATCCAAATTCTCGAACAGTAAAGCGGTTACCTCATCGACATCTTTGTTAGCATCAATATCATAAACAGTATTGTTTTTTCTATAGTAATCCACCACCGGTTCTGTCTGCCGGTGGTATGTTTTAAGCCGATTCTTAACCACTTCAAGACTGTCATCTGACCTTTGAATAAGGGTAGCGCCATCGCTATCACATATTCCTTCGACCTTCGGCCTTAGGTTTTCAATGTGATAAACCGCACCACACTGAGGACAGCTTCTTCTGCCGGTCATTCGCTGGGCTACTATCCGGTCATCTACCTTTAAGTTCAAAACAGCATTTATTCTTTTGCCGTTACAAGCCAACGATTTGTCAAGCCTGTCGGCCTGATTAACGGTTCTGGGAAAACCATCCAGCACGAAACCGGCCTGTGGTGTCTTTTTAATCGCACCAGCCATCATTTCAACTATTACTTCATCCGGCACAAGCTCACCTGAATCCATATAACCCTGGGCACATCTACCCAGTTTGGTTCCTGCGGTCCTTTCTTGTCGCAAGATGTCTCCGCTGGATAAATGGAGCAGACCATATTTTTCAACAATGCGCTTACACTGCGTTCCTTTGCCCGCTCCCGGAGCACCCAGCAAAACTATCCTCACGCATAGGCTCCTTTAATTCTGCCGGTTTCACTAAAACCATCGTAGCTGCGCATCAAAAGGTTAGCCTCGATTTTCTGCACCATGTCCAGCGAGACACTGATAACTATCAATAAGCCGGTGCCACCCAGGAAAGATGCTATTCTCCAATCAACTCCTAATAATATTGTAACCACCGACGGCACAACGGCAATTATGGCTAAGAATGCAGCTCCAAAATAAGTGATTCTGGTCATTACCTTTTCCAAATAATCAGCGGTTCTGCGCCCCGGGCGAAGTCCTGGGACGAAGCTGCCTGAATCCCGCAAATTTTTGGCCATTTCCTTCGGCTGAAACTGTATTGTTGTCCAAAAGTAAGCGAATAAGAATATCAATAACATATACAAGACATTATAGGTATAAGCACCGGGACCCAAAGCATTCTGCAAACTCTGAAGAAATACCGAAGCTGGGAACCTGTTTGCCAACTGACCAACAACTACCGGCGGGAACATCATAAAACTCGATGCGAAAATTATCGGCATCACTCCACCGTGATTGACCCTAAGCGGCAGATAATGTCTTTGGCCGCCATACATTCTACGACCACGCATCTGCTTTGCCTGCTGAATAGGTATTCGGCGCTGGCCTTGAGTTATTAGTATGGCCCCTGCAACAACGAACACAAACGCTGCAATCAGGAACAATACCTTTGCCGGGCCTATGGTTCCGGGCGGTGCACCGACGCTGAAGTCAACATTCCGCCAAAGCGTCTGGACTGCCCAGGGCATTCTGTCGATAATGCCTGCCATAATTATCAAACTGACACCATTGCCTATGCCGTATTCATCTATCTGCTCGCCGAGCCACATCAGGAAGATGGTACCGGCCGTCATACTAGCAATGCCCATTATCATAGCCTGAGTGTACATACCGGCATAAATATAAGCCCCCATCCCAAACATCCTCATATACATTATCGCCTGAAAAACACATACCGGCACCGTCAGGTAGCGTGTGTACTCGTTTATTTTCTTATAGCCGGTTTGGCCCTCCTGGCGTAACTTTTTCAAGGCTGGAACAACCTCGGCCAGCAACATAAGGAAAATCGATGCCATAATATAGGGCATAATTCCCAGGCCAAACAAGCTACTATGGCTCAAGGTTCCACCTGTGAACATTTGGAGGTATTCAGCAGCTCTGCCTAAAGGACTATCTGTGTCTCTTGTGCCGACGGCGGCTTCTAACTTCGACTGGTCAAAACACGGCGTAGGGATATGGAAACCAATCCTGTATATCATCAGCAACGCCAAAGTAAAAAGAACCTTGTTGCGCAAGTCTGGGATTCTGAATATGTTAAATACCGCTCCAAGCATTTTTATATTCGCCTCTAATCTCTCACTTTTATAATAATTAACCCGCCTTACTTCTGGTGGGTTAAAATCAGTTACTCTATTATTTTCGCTGTGCCGCCGGAAGCCACAATCTTCTGCTCTGCGGTTCTGCTAAATTTATGAGCCGTTACCCGCAATTTTTTTGTCAACTCACCATCGCCAAGAATCTTGACTTTATTTTTGAGGCTGTCAATCAGTCCGGCATCGGATAACTGTTCCACACCAACGGTAGCACCCTCGTCAAATCTCTCCAATTGCGATACATTAACAATTTTGTAGCGTGTTTCGAACTTGAAATTGCTAAAGCCGCGTTTGGGCAATCGCCTAAACAAAGGCATCTGCCCACCCTCATAAAGCGATACGGAAAAGGCCCCGGCCCTGCTGCCGCTGCCTTTGTGGCCTCGGCCGCTGGTTTTGCCATGACCTGAACCAACGCCTCTGCCAATACGCTTGCGAGCTTTATGTTTACCTGCGACAGAAGTTATTTCGAAATTCAACATTTAAATCATCACCACCTTTTTACAGCTTCAACTTCTACACCACGAAGAGATTCAATCACTTCTTTACTGCGCAACTTCAACAATCCGATTAACGTGGCTTTGACAACATTTTTAGCGGAGGTGCTTCCATAAACTTTTGTAAGTACATCCTGCACGCCAGACAATTCGAGCACTGCTCGAGCACTTGAGCCGGCGATAACCCCTGTGCCGGGGCTGGCTGGAACCAGTATTATCCTTGTCGCTCCGTATTTGCCGCGGACCTGGTACGGAATCGTCCGGCCAAGCAGAGCTATTTTGTGCAAAGATTTCTTGGCATCTTTTATACCTTTCTCAACGGCTAATGGGACTTCATTAGCCTTACCATAACCGGTACCCACTGTACCTGCACGGTCACCAACTACAACCAGCGCCGCAAAGCTGAACCGTCGGCCTCCCTTGACCACTTTGGAACAGCGAAATACTTTTACGACCGTATCTTCCAACGGTTGTTCTTCCTGAGCAGACAGTTTGACCTCGTTAGAAGGCCGCACCAAAGGTGCGACACTCTTCTCCGAGGTCTCACTTCTAACAGGATTAGCCGATTCTGCTGTCAATTTTCTTCTCCAAACCTAACTCTGTTATTTAAAAAACCAACCCAGTTTTTCTCGCCGCCTCGGCAAGAGCTTTGACTCTGCCATGAAACTTATAGCGGTTTCTATCAAAGCAAACACACTTAATGCCAACGCTCAGCGCCTGCTTTGCGAGTGCTTCACCTACGATTTGAGCGGCTTTTTTGTCACCGCCGCGAGGCAATTGGTCCCGCAGGGCTTTTGCTCTTGTGCTTGCAGAAACAAGTGTCGCTCCTGCAACATCATCCGTAATCTGGGTGTAAATATGTCTGTTTGAGCGAAATACCGACAGTCGCGGCCTGTCTGGTGTTCCAAAGACCTTTTTTCGCACGTGAGATTTACGTCTCAGGGCTGCTTTTTTTGCCATGTCAATTCCCATAAAAACCAAATCCTAACTACACTGTTCCTGTAGCAAATGCTTTGCCGACTTTGCGTTTTACGTATTCGCCGGCATAACGGATACCTTTGCCTTTATAGGGTTCCGGCGGCCTTATTTTTCTTATATCCGCAGCAAACTGTCCCAACAGTTCCTTATCTATCCCCAAAAGCGTAAACCTAGCGGGAACTTCATCGCCTTTGGTCGCACCGGTCTCAATGTTCACCCTTATACCCTTTGGTATCGGCCTTTCTACCGGATTGCAGAGGCCGATTTGCAAAATCAGTTTGCCACCTTGTTCTTTGACATTATAGCCGGTGCCGTATATCTGCATCTTCTTCTCATAACCTTTGCTGACGCCGGTTACCATATTGGCAATCAAGGCACGCATTGTGCCGTGCAGCTGCTTGTTCTGGCGTACCTCGGGACGTTCATTTTCAACCAATACTTTTCCCGCAGAGCTGTCGATTTTTATTTTTATCCGCGGGTGACAGTTCAACTGCAAACTGCCGAGCGGCCCTGAAACCTCGATACACAGGCCTTTTTGCTCAACCTTTACCCCTTCAGGGATAATAACTGGTTTTTTTCCAATACGACTCATTAACTCACCGTACAAAGTATCTCGCCGCCAACGTTGTCCTTGCGGCAGTTTCTATCACTCATCACACCTTTACTTGTCGAAACAATCGCTACACCCATACCACCCAAAACGTGCGGTAATCGGTCAACAGACAAATAGATTCTTCTGCCGGGTTTACTTGTTCTTGCTATCTCACTAATAATAGCCTGGCCATTCTGGTCATACTTTAGGGTAACCCTCAGTATTCCCTGTTTGCCATCATCGATGCGGCTGAAATCTTCGATATAACCTTCCTGCTTAAGCACAGCCGCTATACCTTCGCAGATATTCGATGCCTTAATGTTAACCTCGGTTTTATTTATCCGGATCGCATTGCGAATTCTCGTCAGCATATCAGCTATTGGGTCACTGGCGCTCATAATTGGGTTCCAAGTCAATCTCCAAATTACGATTTTTCAACTGTAAATCGCTTTACCAACTGGCTTTTTTCACTCCCGGTATTTTTCCTTCGTTTGCTAATGTTCTAAAACAAATCCGACAAACCTTGAACTTACGATAAACAGCGTGGGACCTTCCGCAGAGCTGGCAGCGCGTATACTGTCTAACGCGAAACTTTTGTTTCTTTTTTGCCTTATTTTCCAGCGCTTTAGTCGACACTTACATGCTCCAAACCAATCGTTTACCTTCAAGCAGTCACTAAATACTACATCTCCGGCGCTGCCGACTCCCTGAAGGGCATACCAAAAAGCGACAGCATTTTCATTGCTTCTTCATCAGTATTGGCCGTAGTTATAAAAGCTATGTTCACACCCTGCTGAAACTCGATTTTCGCGGGGTTGATTTCCGGAAAAACACTCTGTTCAGCCAACCCCATCGAGTAATTGCCCCTGCCGTCAAAACTTTTTGGGCTAAGGCCCCGAAAATCTCTTACTCGCGGGATTGCAAGACTGATCAGTCTATCCATAAATTCATACATTCGCCTGTGGCGGACAGTCACCTTCAAACCAATTTCACTACCTTCACGAAGCTTGAAATTCGAGACGCTTTTTTTAGCCTTACATACGAGCGGCATTTGGCCGGTAATCATCATCAGGTCCTTTTTGGCAAGTTCCAGAAATTTCTTGTCCTGCGTCGCTTTGCCTACTCCCATAGAAATAACTATCTTTTCCATCCGCGGCACAGCCATAGGATTTTTGTAGTCAAACTCCTTGATTAATTCCGGAACTATCTTGGACTTATATAAATCCTTCAAACGTGCCATCTCGTATCTCGCTTTAGGTTTTATGAGCCCTCTTAACAACGCTAATTTCACTACCATCGGCTGCAAGGCGTTTTTTACTTCCATCGGCGTTTATCTGATAATGAACCCTACTGCCTCTTGAGCTTTTTGGACTTAGAGGCAAGACATTACTTATATGGATGGGCTGCTCAACATCAATACGACCTCCATGCGGATTTCTGCGTGAAGGCCGAACGTGCTTTTTCGCTATATTGTGTCCCTGAACCACTACCTTATTCTTTTCCGGTATGACACGCAGCACCTTACCGGTAGCACCCTTATGGTCACCTGCTATAATCTCAACCATATCACCTTTTTTTATATGTAGGGCCATCTTTAAATTTCGTATCTCTCTTTACACAACAATAACCAACTTCTTCAGACTACCTCGCTTGCAAGCGAAATAATTTTCATATAGTTTTTTTCACGAAGCTCACGAGCAACCGCGCCAAAAATCCTTGTCCCTATGGGATTGCCTTCATTATCAATCATAACAGCGGCATTATGGTCAAATCTTACGTAGCTGCCGTCAGGGCGCTTCAGCGGGCTTGTGGTTCGTATAATAACGCATTTATGCACCTTCTTATCATCCAGCTGACAGGTCGGAAGCGACTTTTTGATAGCAACACAGACAGTATCGCCTACACCGGCTATAGTGCGCCTGAACTTTCCCCTTGACCCTCCTTTGCCGAGAACCCTGATGCACAATGCCAACTTGACACCTGAGTTGTCGGCTATATCCAACATTGTTTCCTGCTGAATCACTTTATTTTCCGTTTCTCGTATTTCGCTTCGCGCATCTCTTAAGTTACTCTTGCTGAACTGTTTTTTTCAGGACCCTTACAAAACGCCAACTTTTAGTTTTGCTATAGGGCCTGCACTCAACAACCTCAACAACATCACCCACGCCAGCCTGATTATGTTCATCATGGACTGCGAGCTTTGTTCTACGCCTTATGTATTTGCCGTACTTAGGATGCCTGACCTTGAAATCAATGGCAATTTTGATGCTTTTATCACCGCTGTTACTTATTACCACGCCGGTTACAGTTTTTAATTTCTTATCCTGCATCTTCGTTTTCCAATCACCCCCCTGCTTTCACGCATTATCGTTTTAATCCTGGCAATATCACGTCTGACATTAATTAAAGCTTTGGAATTCTCCAGCTTCTCCGTAACCGCCTGCGAGCGCAAATCAAACAAATGCCTCTGCATCTCCTCAAGTTTGTCACTAAGCTCATCCGGACTCATTTCACGATACTGCTGGGCCTTCATCTGGCACTTTCCTTTTACTTGGTAATTGGTAACCGGTAACTGGTAATTACTATTCACCAATCACCAATCACCAATTACCAATCACCAATTACAATGAATGTCTTCGCTTAATAAACCTGCACCTAATCGGCATTTTATGAGCGACTCTGCCCAATGCCTGCTTTGCGACGTTCTCACCTACTCCACCGATTTCAAAGCAAACCTGCCCTGGTCTGACTCTGGCGACCCAAAATGCGGGCTCACCCTTACCTTTGCCCATTCGCGTTTCCAACGGCTTGGCACTTACCGGCTTGTGTGGAAATATCCTAAGATAAACCTTCCCTTCACGATGCAAGAAATGGGTTGCCGCGACCCGTCCCGCCTCAATCACCTTGGCGGATATCCAACTGGTTTCCATCGCCTGCAAACCGTATTCGCCAAACGCTACAAAATTGCTTCGAGAGGCATTGCCCTTCATTCTGCCACGTTGGCTTTTACGGTATTTAACCCTTTTCGGCATCAATGCCATTTTTTCAGACCCTTGCAAATTAACAATTGATTATTGATTATTAATTACTGATTTCTCCGGGTTTTCTGTGTCTTTTAAGCTCTCTTGGGTTAGTTCTTTTTTAGCTTCGGCAGTGCTTTCACCGTCTTGTGCCACCGCAGCTTTAGTCCGCCTCCTGACACTCTGGCCTGCATCAACACGCCTCGGTGAACGACGCCGGCGACTCTGCCTCGGCTCAATTTCCTCACCAAATTTGCCCTTATAAACCCAAACTTTGATACCAATTGCTCCGTATGTTGTTCTGGATGTTGCCGTGGCGTAATCTACATCGGCATCCAAGGTCTGCAGCGGGATACTACCGAGTTTCTGCGTCTCCTTACGCGCTATCTCTGCGCCTGCCAACCGTCCTGAACACACAACCTTAACTCCTTTGGCGCCTGCGTTCATCGCCAATTCGCAATACTGTTTCATCGTGCGCCTAAACGAAGCCCGCTTACTTAGCTGTTCAGCAATTGCTTCAGCTATCAAAGCAGCATTAAGGTCCGGCTCTTTTATCTCGATAACATTGACGCCCATCTTCCGACCTGTCATCCCCTCAAGCTCTTCCCGCAACTTATCGACTTCACCACCTCTGGGACCAATAACTATACCAGGCCGAGCACTGTGCAGTGTTACTTTCACTTCATTACGTGTTCGGATTATTTCAATCTTTGCCACTGCGCCCTTAGGCATCTGACGGTTAAATTTCTTGTCAATATACTGGCGTATCTTCTGGTCCTCGACAAGAAAATCACCGTAATCGCCCTTGGAAGCAAACCATGTGCTTTGCCATCCACGCGTTATTCCTGTTCTAAAACCTATTGGCGATGTTTTCTGACCCATAATCTCGTATTTCGTCCCCCTTCTTGCTTTCGCAAGAAAGCAGGGGGACATTTCATACTCCCTTTGCTTCTGTTACTGTTATATGTATATGACAGGCCTCTTTCTTGATAGGATACGACTTGCCTCTATCTTTCGGTATCCATCTTTTGGTGCCAATACGCCGCCCTGCACCGTCAACACGAGCTTCACTGACATAGAGATTATCAACGTCAGCCTGCTGCTCATCGGCATCGGCCACAGCACTTTTTAGAACTTTGTCAACCATTTCTGCAGCTCGTTTTCTTGTGAACTTCAAAATATCCATTGCGTCCTGGACTCTTCGGCCGGCTACCAATTGTGTAACCAATTTAACCTTACGAGCGGAACTCGGAGCAAAGCGATAAGACGAACACCATTCAACCAAATCATTTACCTCAACAGATAAGGCGGTCGCCAGACGGCGAATATCCTCTCTACGGGGTATAGGCTTAAAAAGACCTTTCTGCCAGTTTTTAACAGCCGCCGCTGCTTTTTCCTTGTTCAGTCCGCCTCCGACAAGCTGACCAGCTAACTGCTCTGTGCTCATCCGCTGCTGTTCGCAAAGCTTTTTTAACTTATTAGAACTTAACATATCGTATCTCGCCTCTCTCCTAACGTTCTATTGCTATGTTGCTATTTTCTTGCTTGAATGACCTCTAAAGACCCTCGTCGGCGAAAATTCGCCAAGTTTATGTCCAACCATATCCTCTGTAACGAAAACCTTATGAAAAATTTTACCATTGTGGACCATAAAGGTAAAACCAACGAATTCGGGAATTATCGTGCATCTTCTCGCCCAGGTTTTTATCGGCTCACGAGAGCCAGATTCAATTCGCTTGTTGACCTTGGCAAAAAGCTTTTCATCAACATACGGCCCTTTTTTAAGAGATCTTCCCATTCGAATTCACTCAACCTTCAAACTTCAATTATTGGTAATCTGTAATTGGAAATTGGTAATTACCATTTACCAGTTACCAATCACCAGTTACCAATCACCAGTTACCATTTACCATTTACCAATCACACAATTACGCCACGAATTGAAAACGTCCGCTTTTTCGTCTTCGAATAATCCTTTTATTACTTGGATTTCGTGGATTTCTGGTTTTCCCACCTTTTGCCAGCACGCCCGTAGGTGAGCAGGGATGCCGTCCACCATTTGCTCGGCCTTCGCCGCCGCCCATCGGGTGGGAAACCGGATTCTGCGCCTTGCCTCTGACGTGAGGTCTGATACCGAGATGTCGCATTCTCCCGGCCTTGCCTATCTTAACATTCTGGTAGTCGGGGTTACTGAGCTGGCCAATTGTAGCCCTGCATTCTTTGCGAACCATCCGCATCTCACCACTTGGCAAAACGATGGTAACCCAATCACCTTCTTTCGCCACAATTTTTGCAGCACTACCAGCACCTCTGACTAACTTTCCGCCCTGGCCTGCGGTCATTTCAATATTATGAATCTCAAGGCCGGCAGGAATTGCCATCAGCGGCATCGCATTACCAATCTTAGGCTCACAATCAGAACCACTTTCCACCCGATCCCCCAGCTTTATACCCAGCGGTGCCAATATATATCTCTTTTCACCGTCGGCGTAGTGCAGCAGTGATATGAAACAATTCCTATTAGGGTCGTATTCAATCGCTGCCACTTTTGCAGGAACACCACCTTTATCACGCTTAAAATCGATGAGACGGTAAATTTTTCTTGCCCCGCCGCCTCTGAACCGTACCATCGTCATCCCGCTGTGATTTCTGCCGCCTGCCTTCTTTATGCGGACACAAAGTGACTTGGCCGGCTTATCGGTAGTCAACTCGGCATAATCATTTACCGAGCCATTTCGACGTCCGGGAGATGTCGGTTTATAAACTCGAATACCCATAATACACCTCATACTTGGTAATTGGAAATTGGTAATTGGTAATTACCATTTACCATTCACCATTCACCATTCACCATTTACCATTCACCATTTACCATTCACCATTTACCATTTACCATTCACCATTCACCATTCACCATTTACCATTCACCATTTAACATTCACCATTTACCATTCACCATTTACCATTCACCATTTACCATTCACCATTTACCATTTACCAAGATTAGAACAAATCTATATGATAGTCCGGTTTCAGAAACACAACGGCTTTTTTCCAACTTGCTGTCATACCGGAATTTCTGCCCTTGCGACGGTATTTGCCTCCGTGATTAGCCGTTCTTACCTTGCTCACCTTAACACCGTATATTTTTTCAACAGCGTTTCTTATCTGGGTTTTATTGGCCCTTTTGTTCACCTCAAAGGAGTACGCACCTTTTACATTCGCAAAGTGCATCCCCTGCTCTGTAATCAAAGGCCGAATTATTACATTACGGTCGTCAAGCATTTCTCGTCTCTCGTCCCTCGTCCCTCGTCTCTCGTCAAGAGGGACAAAAATGCCTCTTTAGTTATCAGTATTTTGCGGTGGCTGCAAATATCACCGGCGTTTAATTCAGCCACAGGCATAACAACTACCCTCGGGATGTTCCTGGCTGATTTATAAAGATTGCCATCATAGCCGCTAATCGTCACTAGGCAACCGCGCTCAATTTTCAAATTACCTAAGACACTTACAAAATCGCTGGTGCGCGGCTTCTCAAATTTCAGCTCATCAACCACCACAATATCCTTACTCAAAAGCTTTGCCAAAATTGCCGAGTCTCTGGCCAATATTCTCTGCTTCTTAGGCATACGTTTGCCGAAATCTCTGGCGACTTTGGCAAAGGTAACACCGCCGCCTACTCGTTTGCCCGTCCGCAGCGTTCCTGCTCGGGCGTTGCCCGTGTGCTTTTGCGCATAAATCTTTCTTGTCGAGCCTTCAACCATCCCTCTGCTTTTTGTCGCGGCAGTTCCGACACGCTTATTGGCGTGGTACATAACGATTGCCTGTTTAAGCAACGGGTATCTAACCGAGCCGCCAAGAAGTAACTCGTCGACTTTTAAGATGTCAACTTCCTGACCATCTCTGTTGTAAACAGATAAATCAATCATTTCTGAATTCCATTCTCCAACATATCAGGCCTCTTGGGCGCTACGAACTATAACATAGCCGCCAGAAGGGCCTGGTACAGAACCTTTAACCACTAATAAATTTTTCTCTTCATCTATCGCCACCAAGCTATGGTTTTTTGCTGTCGCTCTGTGGTTACCCAGATGTCCCGCCATTTTCTTGCCTTTTTTGATGCTCCCGCCGTGGCCGCGGTCGCTGGTAAAACTTCCGATTGAGCCCGTCGTCCTATGTTTTCGCTCCGTACCGTGCGAGGCGGGGAAACCGTGAAAATCGTGTCGTTTCATCACTCCGGCAAAGCCTTTGCCCTTGCTTGTACCTACAACATCAACGAATTTATCTTTCCCAAAGACCGAGACCGTAAGAGAGTCTCCGACTTTATACTCCGGTTCGGTATCGTTCGGCAGACGCATCTCTTTGACGAATTTCTTCGGCACTGAATTGGCTTTCTGAGCATGTCCAATTTGCGGATTCTTTCTGCGCGACGGTTTTACATCGTTATATCCCAACTGAACAGCGTTGTAGCCATCTGTATCTGCCGTTTTGACCTGCATAACAGTGCAAGGACCGGCTTGTATGACTGTAACAGGCAGCAGTTTGTCCGCCTCGTCATACATCTGAGTCATCCCTATTTTCCTGCCCAGCAACATTGCCATTATCTCGTACCTCGTATCTCAGGCTTTAATCTTCACAAAGACGCCGGCTGGTACCACCAAACGGTTCAACACCTCAACCGTTCGTGCGTTGGCTTCGTGAATATCTATCAGGCGTTTGTGAGTCCTCAACTCAAACTGTTCACGCGACTTTTTATCAATATGGGGACTTCGCAAAACGGTGTATCTTTCAATCCGCGTAGGCAAAGGCACCGGACCACTGACACGGGCATTGGTCCTTCTGGCGTGCTCTACTATCTCCTTGGCAGATGCATCAAGAGCCCTGGGGTCGTAGGATTCCATTTTAATTCTTATCTTTTCAGTTTCAGTAGGCACAGTTTTCCTTCCCGTTCGCCTTCAGCGAAATCTCGCCCGCCTCGGCGAGCCGAAGGGCCGCTTCGCCTGCTAAGCGAGACGGGCCCAAAGGCGGATTTCCGATAAGTCGCCTTTTTACTTCAAATTCCTAATCTGAAAACTTGTAAAAGCCCTGAATTATACATACTTATAAACAAAATGCAAAACAATTATTTTCAGCACATAGTCTCTCTCTTTTACCAAATACATCTTGGTTTGATTTTGGCAGGAAAGGCATTTCTTATTAGACTGTCTTTAACTATCTACCGACGACTAAAAACACGACACCCAACCAATAAATTCGCCTTCCTTAAAGAATTCGGGTTCGGACCAATTACGGCCATGCCAAAGCCATTTATCAGCTTTGGCGTACCCCTTAGCCTAACAAAGTAATTAACAAACCATCCTTGACCACTACATTACAGATATGCACAGCCCAACTCGTAAACGCAAAACCCATCCCTGGTTATGCTCGCTACGGCTGAAAAAACACGATAATACTACACAAATCTACTCATATCAAACAAAATATCGAAAAAATTTTGCTAAAAACCGCAAAAATATATGCTTTTTTATAAAATAATCTCCTTGGCAATCTGCTCTGGCACCCTTTCATAGCTTAACGGCTCCATAGTGAAGGTTCCTCGGCCGGCTGTGGCACTTCTAATTTCGCTGGAATACCCAAACATCTCAGCCAAGGGTACCTTGGCATCAATTATCCGCATATTTCCATGCATCCGACAATCCGTAATTAAGCCCCTTTTCCCGAGCAAATTGCCCTGTACTGCCCCAAAATTGGCCTCCGGCACTATTACTTGAAGCCGCATTACCGGCTCAAGCAAAACCGGCTCTGCCTCTTTGCACGCCTTTTCCACCGCAATTTTGGCAGCTTGCTCAAAAGCCAAATCCGAAGAATCCACCGAATGGAATGAGCCGTCAATAAGCGTAACTTTAACTCCCACAACAGGGAAGCCGGCCAACACACCGCTGCCCATAGCATCCTTTACCCCCCTTCCCACTGCGGGAACATACTCTCTCGGCACTGCATTGGAAACTATCTTGCTCTCAAATTCAACATCACGGCTCCAATGGCCATCCTCTGTCAACAGCGGCTCAACCGTCAAAACCACATGTCCATATTGGCCATGACCGCCTGTTTGACGCACAAATTTACCTTCTGCTTGAGACAACCTGGTAATAGCTTCCTTATAGGCGACTTTTGGCTTGCCAACCCTGATATGAACCCCCTTTTCCCTTACCAGTTTGTGCTGGAGTATTTCCAAATGCAGCTCGCCCATTCCGCGGATGATTGTCTGGCCTGTTTCGCCATCTACTTTACACTCAAAAGTTGGGTCTTCACGCCTCAAATCCGCCAGGGCATCCACCAATTTTGCCGCCTCTGTGCCGGTTTTGGGCTCTATCGACATACTAATAACCGTCTCCGGGAATGTAATACTTGGCAGACAGACGGGATTCTTGGGGTCGCAAATCGTATCGCCTGTAAGAGTTTCCTTTAACCCTACAACTGCGACAATATCGCCAGCAACAGCTAAGTCCAAAATTTTTCGCTCGTCAGCGTGCATTTCGAATATCCTGGTAATATTTTCTCGTTTGTTGCGATTTACATTTAAAACCCTCGTGCCGGGCTTTAACGTCCCTTGATAAATTCTTAGAAAGTACAAATCGCCGTGCATATCGCTGGTAATCTTAAATGCAAGAGCAACGAGGCTGGCATTTCGGTCGCACTTAACCGATATTTCTTTACTTTTATCTTTACTTTTACCAGCCGGTCTGTGTCCAACTATATCAGGCTTATCCAACGGAGAAGGTAAATACGCCACAACACCATCAAGCAGCCTTTGCACACCAATATATTTCAGGGCTGAACCAACAAATACCGGATGAAGCTTGTTGGCTAAAGTTGCCTTTCTAATCGCTTTATTAATCATCTCAACATCGATTGGCTTATCGTGAACATAGGCGTTCATCAGCTCTTCGTCGTATTCAGCTGCAAGCTCAATCATCTTTTTTCTTTGCTGCTCTGCAGTTTGTCGCAATTCGGGGGGAACTTCAGTTTCTTCAAAGGTCGCCCCCAATTCTTCGGTCTTGTAGAAAACCGCCTGCATCTTTATAAGGTCTATTATTCCTCTAAAAGAATCTTCCGCTCCGATAGGAATCTGCAAACACAGAGGAGAAGCTGCGAGTTTGCTGCGAATGCTTTTGACAGTCATCTCGAAGTCGGCGCCGACTTTGTCCATCTTATTCACGAAGCAAAGACAAGGCAGGGCGTATTTTTGTCCCTGTCTCCAGACAGTCTCACTCTGAGCCTGCACACCTTCACTGCCGTCAAATACAGCTACAGCGCCATCGAGAACACGCAGAGACCGTTCGACCTCAGCAGTAAAGTCAATGTGACCGGGCGTATCGATAAGGTTAATCTCAAAACCCTTCCAGGGACATTTCGTTGCGGCGCTGGTTATAGTAATGCCCCTTTTCTGCTCCTCTTCCATATAGTCCATAACCGCGGTGCCGTTGTGGACTTCCCCCATCTTGTAGGTTTTGCCTGTATAATAGAGTATGCGCTCGGTTACCGTCGTTTTGCCGGCATCGATATGAGCCATGATTCCAATATTACGTAATTGTTTCAATTTGTTCATTGTTCATTGCCGACCCCCGTGCTTTCTTGCGAAAGCAAGAACGGGGGGACGAACTATAAACTCATAACTATAAACGAGTAAAAAAATAGCGGACAAGAAAAATTATACCCTATCCGCTACCTGCTATACCCTATTGAAATTACCAGGCGAAGTGAGCAAATGCCTTGTTGGCCTCAGCCATTTTGTGTACATTATCTCGGGTAGTCATTGCACCGCCGCGCCTGTCATAAGCATCCATCAATTCAGAGGCCAACCGCTCACAGAAAGCAGAGCCTTTTTTGCTCCTGGCCGATTGTATTATCCACCGAAACGCAAGCGACTGCTGGCGACTGGGTCTTACCTGCATCGGTATCTGATAACTGGCCCCGCCGATACGTCTGCTGCGAACTTCAAGTAATGGTTTCACATTATTAACGGCGGCCTCGAACACCTCAAAGGGGTTAACGGATTCCCGCTTGCCATCTTTCGTGGTCCCCGCGTCCTTGGGTCCCATTTCGCTATCTTTCGGGGCTCCCTGGGCTTTGGGTTCTTTCGCAGAATGGGCACCCTTTACCTTTTGGGATATAATATCCATAGCATCATAAAAAACTTTCTGTGCGACGCTTTTCTTGCCGTCCCACATCAAAGCGTTAACAAACTTTGATACCAGTTTGCTATTGTACACAGAGTCCGCCTTTAATTGCTGACCCGAAGCAGTAAGTTTTTTCGCCATAACTTTTCTCTTTTATCGCCTTTATCTTGGCACTTTTGCGCCGTATTTACTTCTGCCCTGTTTGCGTCCAGCCACGCCGGCACAGTCAAGTACACCACGAACGATATGATACCGAACGCCCGGCAAATCCCTGACTCGGCCTCCGCGAATTACAACTGTGCTGTGCTCCTGCAGGTTGTGATCGATACCCGGTATGTAAGCTGTAACTTCCTTGCCATCGGTCAGTCTGACACGAGCGATTTTTCGCAAAGCGGAGTTCGGCTTTTTGGGCGTTTGAGTTCTTACAATCAGACATACGCCTCTTTTCTGTGGCGAGCCACTGATTTCAGATACTCTTTTTCGGCCTTTCGATTTTGCTCTTGGCCGTCTGACCAACTGGTTTATAGTAGGCATAATTCACTTCCGTTTTAATTTTCGGTTCTCAATCACTACCTGTCAATTAATTCCCAGAGCTTCCTTAATAGCGGCCTCTGCCTTTGCCTCGGTCTCTTCAACTTCTTTAATATCTGCAAACTCCTTCGGCAGCGGAGCTTCAGCAAGGTGCTTGACCTTAATATCAAGATGCGGTTTGAAAGCCGTGCCGGCCGGTATCAGATGACCAAGTATCACGTTTTCCTTTAAGCCACGAAGTCTGTCCACTTTAGCACATAACGAAGCGGCAGTCAAGACCTTAGTTGTTTCCTGGAAGCTGGCCGCTGCGATGAAGCTTTCGGACTGCAGTGAAGCTTTTGTTATTCCCAAAAGTAATGTCTTAGCAGTTGCGGGCTTTGGCTTTCTCCCTTTTGCAGATGTGCCGCCGATTGCTTCAACTCTTTCATTCATCGCAGCAAGTTCATCGCGGCCGATAACCCGACCTTCCTGCAAATCGGTGACATCTCCGAGGTCGGTTACCTTGACACTATTTGCTAATTTCTCATTTTCTCTTCGGAACTGAAATTTATCAACGACCTCACCCGGCAGGAACGAACTGTCACCAACAGAATCAATCTCAACTTTACGCATCATTTGGGAGCAGATAATCTCAATGTGTTTGTCATTGATATTTACATTTTGTGAACGATAGACATTTTGAATCTCTGCGATTAAATATCTCTGCAATGCCTCTTCACCTTTAATTCGCAGAATATCGTGCGGAACCAACGGTCCATCTGTCAATGAGTCGCCGGCTTCTGCCTTATCTCCGGCGTGAACATTCAGGTGTCTGTCGCGCGGAATGTGGTGTTCCTTCTCCATTCCGGATTCAGCTCCGCGAATTATAACTGTCATTTTGCCTTTGCGTTTATCGCTTCGCAACTCGACCCGGCCCGAGATTTCCGCCATTGCAGCGGGGTCTTTAGGTTTGCGTGCTTCAAATACTTCAGTAACTCTCGGCAGACCTCCTGTGATGTCCTGGGTGCCGGTGGCCGCCCTGGGTTGATGAGCGAGCAACTGGCCTGCCCGGACTTGCTGGCCTTCGTCAACCTCAATCCTGGCCCCAGCAGGCAGATAGTGGACATCAAGTATTTTGCCGTCCGTATCTTCTATGATAATTTGTGGATGCGTATCTCCTTTATGCTCGATTACTACGCGTTTACCAAGCTGACCTTTTCGCTCTTCTTCAAGCCGAACAGTTTCGCCTTCTATAATATCTACAAACGCAATTTGCCCCGACACCTCAGCCAGAATCGGCGTGCGGTGCGGGTCCCAGGAGAATAACAGTTTACCTATAGAACACGAATGCCCGTCTTCTACCTGCATAAGTGCACCATAAGGCACCTTATATTTTTCAATCTCGCGGCCCTTTTGGTCTAATAGAGCAAGTTCACCACTGCGTTTCAGTACAACCCCTTTAGACCTAACCGGCCTTTTTTCTTTGGGCTTTTCAGTTTGTGGCTTTGTGTCTATGGTGAAAGAGCGAGAAGGTTCCCCCGGGTCCTCAACAACGCCTAAATTTCTGAACTCAACTTTTCCTTCGGCACCGGCTTTCTGGCCGCTCTCAAGTATGGCTCTCGCAGCGATGCCGCCGGTATGGAACGTACGCAGTGTCAGCTGCGTGCCGGGTTCACCAATTGACTGTGCAGCAACAATGCCAACTGCCGAACCCTCTTCGACAAGACTGCCGGTACTCATATCCCAGCCATAACACTTCGCACAAATACCAAACGTGCTGTCACAGGTTAGAGAACTTCTAACTCTGATGGCATCAAGCCCCAAAGCCTCAATCTTCGCCGCTGACTGAGGGGTAATAACTTCGTTCTCACGAACAATCATTTCATCGGTAATTGGGTTGCGGATATTATCTCTGGCAGTTCTGCCGACAATAAGTTGAGAAAGTGGTATATCAACCTGCTCGCCTCTGCTGATTATACTTTTGGTAATTCCCTGTAAGGTTCCACAATCGCGCTCGGTGACAATTACATTTTGTGCTACATCGATTAGCTTGCGGGTAAGATAGCCGGAATTAGCAGTCTTCAATGCGGTATCAGCCAGCCCCTTACGAGCTCCATGCGTGGAGCTAAAGTACTCAAGAACAGTCAAGCCCTCCCGGAAGTTCGACTTAATTGGGGTCTCGATAATCTCACCGCTGGGATTAGCCATTAACGCTCGCATCCCCGCAAGCTGCTGAATCTGGTCGACACTGCCTCTTGCACCGGAATCGGTCATTAGGTATATCGGGTTCAGATACGGAGAACCATCCTCCTTTGTATCTTCCCTAAGAGCACGCATCATCTCGCCGGTAACCGCCACACGGGCATGTGTCCACGCATCGATAACCTGGTTATACCTTTCACCCTCCGTCAGAACACCATCGCTGTAATTGGCATGGATTTTACTAACCTTTTTTTCTGTCTCGTCGATAATCTCCTGCTTCTTTTCCGGTATTTTCAAGTCCGTAATGCCAAAGCTCAAACCCGCAAGTGTGGCATGTTTGAAGCCTAAATCTTTTATTCTATCAAGCAAATCTACTGTTTGTGCACTGCCGGCCAGTTCGAAACAGTCACTAATTACCTGGCTCAATTTTTCCTGCGACATCGTCATATTGTAAAACGGCATCCCCTCAGGGAGCATATCGTTGAAAATACACCTTCCGACCGTTGTCTCAATTATTTGGTTGGAGAGCCCATCACCCACCGGAGTAACCGGAATCGCTTCTTTTCGAGCCTTAGGCTGTTTGCGTTTTGAGTCCTTTTGCAAAATGGGAGTTGAAACCTCAGCTTCAGAGCCCTTGACCGGTTTATCAATCTTCACCCTAATCTTCGCGTGAAGCGTGACTTTTCGCATTTGATGCGCCATTATTGCCTCGAACACATCTCTGAAAGCCATACCCTCTCCCTTTTCGCCCGCGCACATAGAGGTCAAATAACAGTTTCCCATAACCATGTCCTGTGAGGGTCCAACCACAGGAGAGCCGTTGGCAGGCGAGAAGATATTGCTGGTTGGCATCATCAAGGTATGACATTCAGCCTGGGCTTCGATAGATAGCGGCAAATGGACGGCCATCTGGTCGCCGTCGAAGTCGGCATTGAAGCCCCTGCAGGCCAACGGATGAAGCATAATGGCGTTGCCTTCCACAAGAATCGGTTCAAAGGCCTGAATACCCATTCGATGAAGGGTAGGCGCACGGTTGAGCAAAACAGGATGCTGATGAATGGCTTCCTCCAAGATATCCCATACCTGCTCATCCCGCCGTTCAATTATTCTCTTGGCGCTTTTAATCGTATCGGCAAGGCCATGCTGCTTAAGTTTTCGAATAATGAACGGCTGATACAGCTCCAAAGCTATTTTCTTCGGCAGGCCGCACTGATAGAGCTTTAGATTAGGCCCTACTACAATCACCGAACGAGCTGAGTAGTCCACGCGCTTGCCGAGCAGATTTTCGCGGAATCGACCCTGCTTACCCTTAATCATATCGGTCAAGCTCTTCAGCGGCCGACTATTACTACCAAGGACCGGCCTACGGCACCGGCCATTGTCCAGCAGCGAATCAACAGCCTGCTGCAGCATTCTTTTTTCATTGCGGATAATCACCTCGGGGGCATTGAGGTCTATAAGCTTTTTCAATCGGTTGTTACGGTTGATAATTCGCCTGTAAAGGTCATTTAGGTCACTGGTTGCAAAGTTGCCGCTTTCAAGAAGAACCAAAGGACGCAAATCCGGCGGAATAACGGGAACAACTTCAAGCACCATCCACTCGGGCTTGTTATTGCTGCTCCTAATTGCGTTGACCGTCTTAAGACGTTTCGTGAGGTCTTTGATTTTCTGATTGCTGCTGGTCTTGACTACAGCGGCTCTGAGCTCATTGCTCAATGCATCCAGGTCAAGATTTGTCAACAGGGCCTTGATGGCTTCGGCGCCCATCAATGCCTTAAACGCATTGCCGTATTTGTTCAATGCCTCACGGAATTCTTCTTCGCTAAGCAGTTGACCCAACTTTAAGGGGCTTTGGCCAGGGTCGGTAACAACATAGTCCTGGAAGTAAATTATTTTTTCCAGGTCTAACGCTTTCATTGCCAAAAGAGTGCTAAGATGGTTCGGTATGGCCTTGAAAAACCATATGTGCACCACCGGCGCCGCAAGATTGATATGTCCCATTCGCTTGCGACGAACGCGACTATGCGTAACTTTGACGCCGCAGCGGTCGCAAATTATCCCCTTGAACTTGGTGCCTTTATATTTGCCGCAGGCACATTCCCAATCCCGCTCAGGACCGAAGATTCGTTCGCAGAATAAGCCGTCCTTCTCCGGCCGATATGTACGGTAGTTGATGGTCTCGGGCTTGCGAACCTCACCAAAAGACCAGCTGCGAATATCATTGGGGCCGGCCAATGAAATCTTGACCAAACCATAATCATTAATGCGATCGTATATAGTTCCCAACATTTAAAGCTAACTCCTATCTTTTGGTGATTGGTATCTGGCGAATGGTAACTATTTACCATTTAACCAATTACCAATTACCAGTTACCAGTTACCAATTACCAGTTACCATTATAAAGCAGCGCTTCCAAGCCGTTTCTTCTCAAGTTGAATATTCAATCCCAATCCTCTTATCTCGTTGCATAACACATCAAAGGAAAGCGGGGTGCCCGCTTCGAGCCTGTTTTGTCCTTTGACCGTTGATTCATAGATTTTTGTTCGGCCCTCAACATCATCGCTTTTGACCGTCAGCATTTCCTGCAGGGTATAAGCCGCCCCGTAGCCTTCCAGAGCCCACACTTCCATTTCGCCGAATCTTTGTCCGCCGGTCCTGGCCTTGCCACCTAACGGCTGCTGTGTAATAAGACTGTATGGGCCGGTTGCCCTGGCGTGAATCTTGTCATCAACAAGGTGATGTAGTTTCATCGTATACATATATCCTATAGTGGCAGTCTGGTCGAACGGCTCACCCGTCCTTCCATCATACAACCGCGTCTTCAAACTCTTTGGAACATGAACGAAAATCTCATCTGCCAGAGGCGGAGACGGCGAAGCCGCTTCTCTCGGTTTTGAAAAGAATTCTTTCAAATGATCCCGAAAAGAAGAATCCATCGTATTCTTAAGGTGACAATCGCACAGACGTTCCCGTAAACCTTTCCCTCCTCGGTATCCCGCTTGGCCAACATACACAACACGCCCTTGAACCTTGTAACAGTAAACACCTGGTTCTTTAGGAGTGTCTTTATCACATGCATTTTTCGCCGGAATCCATTTTGGGTTCGTTGTAAGCTCTCGGAATTTCTGAATCAAAAGATTGTCTTTTTTCACAGCATCATCCCACTCGAGTTCAAACTTTTCTTTCTCCTTTCCCTTCCCGTCGATCCCTTTAGGATCAGCAACATTGAAGAATGGTATATAGTCCTTTGATTTGTCGATTCCCTCCTTATCAGCGTATTTGAGAATGGCTCTGCCCTCAAGAAGATTAAGAAATCCTTCGAGCCTTTCTTTATCCTTACCATTTGGGTCATTGAGGTGGTCGACAACCACATATCCAATCTGAGCCTTATTAAAGAACTCGTCTACAGAAGGTATCGATTTAAGAATGTAGGACGTAGGCAAGAGTTCCCTTTCTCGTTTCTCCATATACTCGTTCGCTTCTTCGGTGAGTTTTTGGATATCATCCTCGGTGGCGCCGTCGAAAACCGGCGTAATCGCCTGAAAGCCCAGTACCTTTGCTACCCAGCCAAGATGGGTTTCGAGAATCTGGCCGACATTCATCCGGCTTGGCACACCAAGAGGATTCAACAAAATATCCAAAGGTGTGCCGTCCTCGAGGAACGGCATATCCTCTTCAGGCATAATCTTGGCAATAACACCCTTGTTGCCGTGGCGTCCGGCCATTTTATCCCCGATTGACAATGTTCTTTTAGTGGCGATGTAAACCTTTACCATCTCCAGCACACCACTGGCCAGCTCATCACCGTGCTTGAGACTATCAATCCTGCGATTTTTTTCTTCGCCAATCTCAGATAATCTCACCCAGAATTTATCCACAACTTTCTGCACATCGTCCCGGGCCGAAGCGGGCTTGACCCACTTAACATCAAAGCTCTCTACCTGCTCATAAATAACCTCATCATCAGCGCTGACTCCGACTTTCTGACGTGTGGATGGGTCAATGATATTGACATCGAACTTTTGGTGGATAGCTTCAATCATTTGCCTGAATATCACACATTCTTTGGCACGCATCTGTTCTTCATATTGTTTTATCTGGGCCTTGAGGGCTTTCTTTTGTTCCTCGCCGCCTGCGCCGCGTCTGGTGAATCGTTCTGTTTTTATCACCACTCCCTCATTTCCGCTGGGCAGCTCAAGCGAGTCATTTTTGACGTCTTCGCCCGCTCTTCCAAATATAGCGTGCAGCAATTTTTCCTCAGGCGTCAGCTCAGTCTTGCTCTTGGGTACTACCTTGCCTACAAGAATATCACCGGGACACACCCTTGTTCCATCACGAATTACGCCGTGTTCATCAAGACTCCGCAGGGCCTTTTCGCTAACATTGGGAATATCACGGGTAAATTCTTCCCTGCCGAGGCGGGTCTCACGAACCTCTGATGTAAATTCGTCAATATGAATACTTGTGAAACTATCGTTCCTGACAAGTTTCTCACTGATAATAATTGCATCTTCAAAGTTAAAACCGTCAAAAGAAACAAATCCCACAAGCACATTTTTACCGAGTGCCAATACGCCGTCGGCAGTGCCGCCACCGTCTGCTATGATTTGGTCTTTCTGAATCTTCTCGCCGAGTTTAACTATAGGCCTCTGATTAAGGCAGGTTCTTTCATTCAGACCAACAAACTTGGCAAGCTTATATTCTTCAGTATGGTTGATAATTATCTTGGTAGCATCCACTGAAGTAACAACACCGCTGCTCTTCGCACGGACGACCATACTCGAGTTTTGGCCGACTACTTTCTCCATACCCGTGCCAACCAAAGGCGCCTCTGTCTTTAGCAGCGGAACCGCCTGTCGCTGCATATTAGAACCCATCAAAGCTCGGTTTGCATCATCGTGCTCCAGGAACGGGATAAGCGAAGCAGAAACACCAACAATTTGTTTGGCTGAAACATCAACATAATTCACCTCCTCGTGGGGAACCTGCGCCAGCTCCCCTCCTTTCATAGCCAGCACCATTCCCTTTTGGATTTCACGTGTATCTGGGTCAAATGTGTTGGGCGCAACAATCACTGCTTTCATATCTTCATCCGCCCGCAAGTAGTCAACTTTGTCGGTGGCCTTACCTTTTTCAACTCGTCGATATGGCGTAAGCAGAAAGCCATACTCATCAACTGTGGCAAATATCGCTAACGAGGAAATCAAACCGATGTTTGTTCCTTCCGGCGTTTCAACCGGACAGATTCTGCCGTAATGGCTGATATGAACATCGCGAACTTCAAAACCCGCTCGCCTTCTGTTTAAGCCGCCGGGACCAAGAGCCGACAGACGCCTTTCATGTGTCAATTGACTTAAAGCGTTGGTCTGGTCGACAATCTGGCTCAGCTCACCGCGACCAAAGAAATAGTTGATACTGCTCGATACGCTCTTGGAATTCACCAGGTCCGCTATCCGCACCGATTCATCAACATCTCTTTTAAAGCTCATTCGTTCCTGAACAGTTTTGCGAAGTCTCAGCAGCCCTTTCCTGATTTCATCGCCGGCAAGCTCATCGATTGTTCGCAGCCGCCTATTACCCAGATGGTCGATGTCGTCAACCGTTCCTTCGTTGCTGCGCAAAGCTATTACGTATTTCATTGTATTGAAGAAATCTTCGGGCCTCAGCGTCATCTCGCCTTCGTCCACCGTCTGCCCGAACTTACGATTCAATCTGAACCTGCCGACCTTGCCCAGACGATAGCGGTTAACATCAGAGAATTTCTCATCAAAGAAAGCTTGCGCCTTTTTTTCGTTGGCCGGATTGCCGGGCCTTAATCTCATATAAAACTTTAACAACGCCTGCTCTTGGCTCTGGCAATCATCCTCCGCAAGGGTATTCAAAATGAGTGCATCGCGTACTTCCTCGATAACTTCGACTTTCTTTGTTCCAGTCTGCTGTATTAAAGAGACCCTGTCGCCGATTTGCGTGCCGGCTTTGGCTATAATTTCGCCGGTTTTCACGTCCGCAATCGGTTCCACCGCCCACATAGCAGGGGTAAGCTGCGCCGACGAAACAGTCTTTGTGGGATAAAACAGACGCAGGATTTGCGCGGTGGTGCCGTAGTCCGGGCCCATTGCCCGCAAAAAAATGGTCGCCGGTATCTTACTGGACTGGTCTATCTTGACAACCAAAACGTCTTTGCGGGTCACACCTATCTCTATCCAGCTGCCCCGCTCCGGTATGATTCTGCCGCCGTGCAGCACCCTATCGCCTTCCTTGCTCTCGATAAGAAAATCAACACCCGGACTTCGGTGCAGCTGGCTTACTATGGCACGCTCGGCACCGCTGAAGATAAACTCTCCGCCGCCTATCATAACCGGCATTTCGCCAAGATATACCGACTGCTCAGCCAAATCTTCGCCCTCTTTTGTGCGCAATCTACAACAGATTTTTAACGGGTACCCGTAGGTCAGCCGTAACTGCCGGCACTCGTTGGGCGTGTAACGGGGTTTTTCCAGTTCGTAGTAAAGATATTCCAAACGCATCGTCTTGTCGTAGTTCACGATAGGGAATATCTCGCGAAATAAAGCTTCGAGCCCAATGCCCTTCCTTCTGGTTGGTGCAACTTCAGCTTGTAGAAATCGCTCATAACTTCGTTTCTGTATCGCTACCAGGTCCGGAATCTCAACAACATCACGGACTCTGCCAAAATTACGGACGGCCTGTGTTACCATTTGACTCTCCCATTAACAGCGTATGGAGTTTAGTTCCTTGCCTATCTGTTATAAAACTGGCCATCATTTATTACGTCAATTCAACCACCGCACCTACGGCTTCAAGCTTCGCTTTTGCGGAATCGGCATCGGCTTTACTTAGTCCTTCTTTGACCGGCTTTGGAGCGCCTTCGACAAGGTCTTTAGCTTCCTTCAACCCCAATCCGGTAATCGCTCTTACTTCTTTGATAACCTGAATCTTCTTATCGCCGACCGCTTTGAGAACCACATTAAAGCTGGTTTTCTCTTCCTTTTGTTCCGCCTGGCCTTGTGCAGCAGGCCCCGCCATCACAACAGCACCGCCGGCAGCCGGCTCAATTCCATATTCATCCTTAAGATAATCGCCAAGCTCTTTGGCCTGCATCAACGTCAGCTCGACTATCTTGTCACCAAGCTTCTTAATCTCACTGTTCCATTTCTTTGTCTCTTTAACTTCCTTTGTCTTTTTAGGTTCCTTCACTTCCTGCGATTTTCCCGTTTCCTCGGTCTGTTTCGTTTCTTTTATTGCTTCTTCTGCCATTTTTCTAACTCCTATTAGTTTAGTACCTGGCGGTAGCCGAAACTACGTCGTTTCGTTTAACCCTTAACAGGGGCAGCCGCACAAGCAACTTTATCCACCTCTGGCGGACATATCTCGTATCTCACTTTACGCCGCTTGTTTTTCAGCCCTTTCTGCTATAGTCTTTATACAACCTGCGATAACTCCTGCAGCAGCGCCGAAGGCAACGGCCAATCTCGCGGCGGGCGACTGTATTAAGCTGACAATCCTGCCCTGCAATTCCGCTCGCGTCGGCATTTTTGAAAGCCCTTTCGCCCCCTTGGCATCCAATACCATGCCATCCAGAAAGGCCCCTTTAACCTCTATCACCGGAATCTTCTTGCCGTATTCCGCTATTTCTTTTGCAACGTCAACTATGCTGTCCCCGCCATAAGCAATAGTGCAGGGACCGCTGAACAGAGCTGTCGCTGGTTCCATCTGGCGATTACACAACGCCCTTTTGAACAGCGAATTCTTCACTACCGATAATCTGATGCCTTTTTCCTTCAACCCACCCCGCATCAGGTTTGCGTCAACACCGCCGAGGCCTTTGGTGCTGATAACCAGAAAATCCTTGATATTTTCGCTGACGATTCTCTTTCCCAGTTCCGACTGCAGCAATTCTTTTACGTGTTTGCTCATCTTTTTACCTTCAATCTCAGTGTACCCATCGTAAGCACCCTTGCGCTCCTGCCTGCCCGCCGTAGCGAAAACGAAGGCGGGCCTTAAATGCTGACCATTACGCTCGGACTCATCGTCGCAGATATACACATCTTTTTGATATACGTGCCTTTCATTGACGCCGGTTTAATTTTCCTTATATGCGTGAGAAAAGCCTCGATATTGCCGACTAATTTTTCGGCCTCGAAGCTCTGCTTGCCGACTACTACGTGGACGTTTCCGCCGGCATCGCTTTTAAATTCGACTTTTCCAGCAGCAAACTCAGCTACTGCGGTTGCAACATCGGCGGCTACCGTGCCATTTTTGGGCGAAGGCATTTTCCCCTGCGGCCCAAGCACTCGACCAAGCTTGCCCACCTTGCCCATCACTTTTGGTGATGCAACAGCTACATCGAAATCCTGCCAGCCATCAGTAACCTTTTTTACCAGCTCATCACAGCCGGCCTCAATGGCACCTGCCGCCCGTGCCGCTTCGACGTCCTTGTCCTCGCAGAAAGCAATAACTTTCTTCTGCTTACCTATCCCGTGAGGTAAAGATATCGAGCCGCGAATCAATTGGTCGGTCTGCTTTGGGTCAATGCCCAAATGCAGCACACACTCTATACTCTGGTCAAACTTTACCGAGTTAAACGATTTTACTTTTTCGACCGCTTCGGCCAAGCTTATCGGCTCTTCGCTTCGCTGCTCTAATTCCTTTTTGTACCTCTTGCTTCTATTCATGCTTCGTATCTGGTACCTCACTTGATGTTTTATTGGATACCACCTCGATACCCATACTTCGGGCGGTACCTTCAATAATTCTTTCGGCATGCTCCAAATCGTACGCATTCAAATCCTTGAACTTGGTCTGGGCAATTTTACGCACCTGTTCAGGGGTTACTTTTCCGACCTTTTCTTTATTCGGAACACCGCTTCCCTTTGCAATTTCCGCCGCCTGTTTCAGCAAAACCGCAGCCGGTGGACTTTTGACCTCAAAGCTAAAACTTTTGTCCTTATAGAGGGTTATTACAACCGGCACAATTGTTCCGTTAAGCTCTTTTGTTCGTTCGTTGAACTGTGAGACGAACTGGCCGATATTAACGCCGTGCTGACCCAGCGCAGGCCCTATCGGCGGGGCCGGCGTCGCCTGTCCACCCGGCGCCTGTAACTTAATCTTTAATGCCACTTCTTTGGCCATTCTTTGCCTGAACTTTCACCGCCAAGTTCGCTGAGGACGCAGAGATAGTATAGATTTAAAAGCATTACATTTTTATTCTCAGCGGTCTTTGCGTTCTCTGCGGTTAATTTTTTATCTTTGCCCTTATTTTTTCAGCTCTTAGACTACCAAATCAATTACAATTTCTCGATCTGCCAATACTCTATATCCAGCGGCGTGCTTCGGCCGAATATCGTAACAATCACCTTCACAATCCCTCTGCTGGAATCGATCGAATCGACCGTCCCTTCAAAATTCTCAAAAGCACCTTCCCGAATTTTAATCATGTCACCTTTTTTAAACTCGACCTTGATGCTTGGTGCTTCCTCCGGCTTTTCCGCCTCTAAAAGCATCTTGGCCACGTCTGTATCGCGCATCGGGGTAGGCATTCCTTCGGTGCCGATAAAATCTCCCACACCAGAAGTTTCCTTAATTATAAACCAGGCGCCTTCCGGGACCCGGCCGTTCTCCGTCGGCTCCATTTCCATAAAAACATAACCAGGATAAAGTTTTCGCCGATGGATTGTTTGCTTGCCGCTTCGAATACGCTTAACCTGCTCAACGGGAACCTCTATCCTGCCGACAATACCACGCAAATCCTCCCTCTGCACTTTCTGCAAAAGAGCTTCTTTAACCTGCATCTCTTTATTTGCCGCAACTCGTAAGACATACCACTGCATACCAACGCCTGCCACAATACACTGGTAAATAGAGATTGGTGATTATTCACCATTTAACCAGTCACCAATCACCAGTTACCAATCACCAGTTACCAATTACCAATTACGCACTAACCTAAAGACCAAAAACCTCGGAAAAAAAGAGCTTAAAGCTTAAATCTGCAACTCCAAGAAGGATTGCCATAATAACCACAAGCACAATAACGATAAACGTCGAAACCGCTATTTCCTTTCTGCTTGACCAGCTGACCTTTTTCATTTCGCCTTCAGCGGCAATCAGAAAATCCGCAACCAAAGGTCTGCTTGACAACCAAAAAATCAAAAGTGCAAACCCGACAGATATGCCGACCGGAACCATTGTTGCCACCCATAATCCCAAATCAGCGCCCTCTAATTTCCTGTATAGCAGCAGGCATCCCAACACCACAACTATCCCAAAGCCAAAAGCGCTACCCAGCCTTGTGTATTTACCCTGGCCAGGTTTATAAATACCAAATACCATATCTGCCCAATCCCTTTTGACTTCCGAACTTCAATTTATAACCTTCAATCGGTTCTACCAAACAGGCCAGGGAGGAATTGAACCCCCAACCTTCGGTTTTGGAGACCGACGCTCTGCCAATTGAGCTACTGGCCTATCTTTTTCTCCTATTGTCACCACAGGTCGGTTCTATATTACTTACGCCGTATCTTATGAACGGTATGCGCACGTTCATTTCTACAAAACTTTTTTAGCTCTAATTTCGGCACACCCTCTGCCATACTGACACTCGTGCGGTAGTTCCTATGGCCGCACTGCTTACACTCAAGCCAGACATACTCTCTTTTGCTTTTCTTAGCCATAAAACCTATCCCCGCTACGCTGGTTCGCTCACTCGAAAAAAACTTCCTTACCCATGCAGGTGCCCAACAGGCTCACTTGGCAGATGCGAGCCCCGCCTCTCCGGGAGGGGCGAGGGCGAGCACCTTTGCTCTTGACGCTTATGGAGTCCCTCGACTTCGCTCGGGATGGTGAGCATAGTCGAACCATTCAACGGCTGTTCAGAGATACGTTTATTCAATTATCTTGGTCACCACTCCGGCGCCGACCGTCCGGCCTCCCTCACGGATAGCGAAGCGAAGACCTTCCTCCATAGCAATTGGCGAAATAATCTCCACTTCCATCGCGATGTTATCGCCGGGCATACACATCTCCGCAGCCTTGCCTTCGCGGCTCTTTATTGCCTTGACGGTACCGGTAACATCTGTGGTCCTGAAATAGAACTGAGGTTTATACCCCGGGAAGAAAGGTGAATGACGTCCCCCTTCTTCCTTGGTCAGTACATACACTTCGGCATCAAAATGTGTATGAGGAGTAATCGAGCCCGGTGCAGCTACAACCTGTCCGCGCTCTAACTCCTTCTTTTCTACGCCACGCAAAAGTATGCCGATGTTATCACCGGCTTGACCTTCAGTGAGTGTTTTATTAAACATCTCTACACCGGTTACAACCGTCTTTCGTATATCTTTGGACAATCCGATGATTGCCACCTCATCGCCGACATGAACTTTGCCCCGGTCAACTCGGCCCGTTCCCACCGTTCCTCGACCTTTTATACTGAAAACATCCTCTATCGGCATTAAAAACGGCTTATCAACATCTCGAACCGGTATCGGGATATACTCATCCATCGCTTTGAGCAGTTCAACGATGGGTTTACACTCAGGGTCGTCAAGGCTCTCCGCCCTCATCGCCTTAATCGCACAACCCCGGATTATCGGCGTTTCGTCTCCAGGAAACTCATATTTGCTCAGTAATTCTCTTGTCTCCAATTCAACTAAATCCAGCAATTCGGGGTCGTCTACAAGGTCGACCTTGTTCAGGAAGACCACGATTCTCGGTACATTGACCTGACGGGCAAGAAGAATGTGCTCGCGAGTTTGAGGCATAGGACCGTCGGCTGCACTGACGACAAGAATCGCACCATCCATTTGCGCTGCTCCTGTTATCATGTTTTTGACGTAGTCGGCATGTCCGGGACAATCGATATGTGCATAATGCCGATTCTCCGTCACATATTCAACGTGCGCTGTGGAGATGGTCAGAATCTTTGTTTCGTCACGTCGGCCTTGAGCTTCCGACGCCTTGGCGATTTCATCGTAAGATTTGAACTTGCACAGTCCTTTGAATTCCATCACCTTTGTCATTGCTGCCGTTAACGTCGTCTTGCCATGGTCCACATGACCGATTGTTCCAACGTTTACATGCGGTTTTGTCCGCTCAAATACTACTTTAGCCATCTTAATATAAACCTCCAATGTGCAGGGTTACTGTTTATGTCCCTATTCTCATCCTCGAAAACAAATCTCAAACCTTATATAAACTCCAAGTCAAACCCACTATATCCAGCACCAACACATAACGCAGGATAAAATGCCTTGACTGCAAAATAAGCCTTTCAAACAGGGCTTTCTTTCATTTAGCTGCTGATGGGACTTGGACCCATGACCTCGTCCTTACCAAGGACGCGCTCTACCAGCTGAGCTACAGCAGCAATACCGAATTCACCGTTCGGTATTCTGTCAGTCTCGGCAAGGCCGAGCCTTGACGGAACGGTGAGTCAAAAAACAAAAGATGCACTCCAACCTTCTCTCCTGCCTCAATAAATCTAAACCATCAGCGCAGGAATTCATAACTTCTGTCAACTTTATTTAGTGCAAAACAAACAATTTATGAAAATAAACGTAAAAGTGCAAACATAAAAACTAAAAAAATACAAAAAAAGCAAAAAAAACCAAAAATACTCAAATTTTCGCCTTTTTTGCGAAAAATCACATCCAAACGGCTTTTATCACCACACCATTATATAAATAAACACTTTCGTCCCTTGCAAACCCCCCTTAATTACCCCTAATCTTTTGACTTATCCGCCTCTCTGGGCTGACCGAGACGCTCAGTCCATCGCCGCACCTGCTCAGCCCACATCGGCCTATCCTCCGCGGTCTTTATTTTAATAAGTGCCTCTAATACAACGTTAGGGTCAGCTGTGGCGGGCAGCTCAGCAAGATACTTCTCTATTGAGAGCACAATAACATTGTCAGGTCCTAAGTCCTTTTCCAATAAACAATTATCCACCAATTGGGCTGCGGTTTCCACTTTCGGCCATCTCAAATACACCTCCAACATCTGGGCCAAAATTACTTCTTTCTCCACGGGACTTTCGGCAGCTTCCCGCAGCAGCCCTAAACACTTCGCCGCCTGTTCAAATCTGCCGCTTTTGCTGTAAAGTCGCGCCAGTTGCCCCCGAACATTTTTGAGCATTTCTCCCCTTTTTTCGCCGCTGGCCTTGCGCTCCGCTATCTCAAGAAAAGAAATCTTCTGCTCATCCGAGAGCCTGGCCTCCATATCCTGCGAACTAAATCGCCCTACCCATTTATCCAGCACGTCGGTGCCGACAGCCTTGAATATCGTCAGCATCGTCTGCCAGGCCGGTTCACTCTCGGCTGAGCCGAGCTTTTCCGCCAGCCACGTCAAATCATCGCCGCTCCCCACTTCGCCGGCAAGCTCTATCACCCTCTGCCTTATTTTTGCACTGCTGTCATTGGCAAAACCCCCTTTCAATTTGCCAAGCGCTTTTGTTTTGTCTATGTTTATCAGCCCTTCCACCGAGGCCTCACGGGCCAAATCTGCTTTATCGCTGAGGGCTTCTTCAAACAAGAGCCCAAATGTCTTTGCAGCTTCGGTTTTGTGGGCGCTGCGCGGACCGCACACCCCTGCCATTACGCCCAGCAGTTCTCCACGCAGGGCGCCGTCAGCTTTATCTTTTTGCTGGTTATATCTTTCCGCAAGCAAACCAAGATACCTGTCAACCTCGCCTGAAGTTAACCCATCCTGCTCAAGGAGCTTTTTTATAACTTCCGCACCTTTTTGCGCCTTTTTCGGGTTCTCATCAAGAAGGAACTTTGTCGCCCATTCCAGGGTCTTTTTTCTTATCTCCTCGGGAATCTTGACCTCTGAACCAGGTAAAAAGGCGTAGTAACACGCTCCGCCGAGCGCAACAAACAGCTCCGTTTTAACCCCATCGTCCTGTTCAATTTCGAGTTGTTGCAATAGACGCTGGGATGAATTCAACTGCCCCATCAAAGACAATAGCCCCGCTGTTTTTAGCCGAACATCCCTGTTCTGGTCCGAAACCAAATTGACCAAAACAGGCCCCAGTTCTGCAGGTAATTCTGATTTTGTTCCCACACGCCATTGAGAAACCTTTTCTAACGCCCACAATCTTACTATCTCTTTGGAATCACCCAAACGCTCAGCCAAAAACTGACCTTTGGCCGTATTATCACTTACCCCGTCATATATCTTATCCAATGCCGATAAATACATCTCCCGCCACAAGTCCAATTCAGTTTCCAGCTTGCGCATCTGCGATTCCTGGCGAACCAGCCAATCCCGCAGGAATTCGTCTCTGCCTTTGCGTTTGAGCTCATCTATAATTTGCTTGCGAGTTTCAGCATCCCTGCCAACCGGTATGCCCAGCGAATGCAGCGTATTCTCCGCCTCCATTGCTATTTGTCCTTCAGAATCATCAAGCAGCGAAATCAGCTTAAATATCGCCCTCATATCCGGCTGAAGTTTCAATGCATATATTGCATTCAATCTCGCTTTGGCCGGCAGCGAGCTGTCCATTACCATTTTTTCAAGCGGTTCGGATATCTGCTCATACTTGAAAAGCAAGGTCGCTTCAGCGGCCAATTTAGCCTCGCCAAAATCTTTTGTGGTCAAAATCTCGAACAGCGGCTGAATAAAGGCAGCTTTTGCCTTTATGGATTCCTGCACCCCCCTGGCCTGACTCAATGCTTTACAGACAGCCATTCGTGCAGCGCTATTTTCTGCCTGTGCCAGTGCTGTAAGCAGAATTTCTCGGGCCTGTGGGTCTTCGCTAAACAGCATTACTGTCGCTGCATCGATGCGTATCTGTTCGTTTGCGCCCTGGAGCAAGGCGTCTTTGTTGATTTTCAGTTGCCTGCCAAGCTCGGCCTTGGCGACCGTTTTATCAGCTTTATCAGCCGGCAAAGCTGGTTTGTCCTGACCGATGCTCCCCTGCTGGCAGCCTATCGCCAATAGCAGCGTTACCAGATATAATCGTTTTGTAACCATTGCGCTCACCCCAAGCAAAATCCGGCTTTTTAACCTGGCTATCATAAAACAAAACCCTTAACAATGCAAAAATCAAAGATTAAAAATCAAAATTGTCGGGACTACGGCAGGACCTCTCGCCTCGGCGGAGCGAGTCGAAGCCGGGTCGCCCTGACGAGTGGAATCGCCCCCTAGGGGTGATGACTTCCTTAATTTTACATTTTGATATTTGATCTTTAATATCCCTTTTACGGTCTTGGGTGGAACTTTTTGTGAATCTCTCGCAACCTTTCCTGGTCAACGTGTGTATAAATCTGAGTAGTGGCTATGTCCACATGTCCGAGCATTTCCTGGACGCTTCGCAAATCAGCACCGCCGGCCAGCAAATGCGTTGCGAAACAGTGCCTTAATGTATGAACGGTTAAATTTTTGGGCATACCTGCACGAATTGCATATTTTTTGGTTAATCTCCAGATTTCAATACGACTCATAGGCCGGCCTGTTCGAGAAAGCAGCAGAAAATCACCGCTGAACGGCTTGGCTAATTTGGGACGCAGCTCCGCCAGGTACTCAACTGTCGCCGCAATGGCAGCTTTGCCGACCGGGATTACCCGTTCTCTATTACCCTTGCCTATGCAGCGCAAGTAGCCGATGTCAAGGTTCAAATCGCACGTTTTCAGGCCGGCTAACTCGCTGGCACGTACGCCGGTGGCATAGAGCAATTCGAGCATCGCTCTGTCACGAAAGTAAAAAGGTTCATCCGGACAAACAGCGTTAATAATACTGATAACCTGTTTTTTGCTGCAAATAGTCGGAAGCCTCTGCCACAGCTTGGGGCCCTCAAGTATTGTAGTCAAATCATCTTCGACAAGGCCGGTAAGTCTGGCAAATCGAAGAAACATTCTTACAGCAACAAGGCAGCGTTTAACTGAGCTTTCACTTTTTTGCTCGTCCCTCGTGAGGATTCGCAGATAGTTTTGGATAAGAGCTGGTTTTATCTGGTTCAGTCGGCGGATTTTACTGGTTCTGCAATATCCCAAAAAGTATATCAGGTCGCGACCATAAGCCAATATGGTATTGTTGGCCAGACCTGCCTCAACAGTCAGGTAGTCGAGAAAATCTTTTGCCTCCCTGCCCAAAGGTAAAGAGAGTAACTTCTCACCAACAGATTGTAACTGCACTGAGACCATTGCTCCCTGCAACCAAATGCTAACGACTAACATAAATATCGGCCTTAAAACAAGTTAATCTTTAGTTGTAAAGTTCAGCCGGGCAATATGGTAACTGCTTTGAAAAAAATTGGTTCTTGAGCTAAAAGCTCGACGCATATATAATCAGCACGTTTACAGAAACCCAAAAATGAACGGTAAATAAAATGAACAAACTCAAATCATCATTGTTTACGGCTTGTGCGGCCCTTTTGTTTTTAGCAGGCTGTGCAGAACCACACCGGTATGAAGCAATTGAGCAAATCTGCCCGGCTGGTATCGACAAACAGCAGGCAATGCAAATCGCCGAAGATGTTCTGGCTAAAATGCATTTTACCATCGCCAAATCCGATGCCAATCTCGGCGTTATAAAAACCAGGCCCTTGGCCGGAGCGCAATTCTTCGAATTCTGGCGCAAAGATAATGTCGGGTCTTTCAACTCCGCTGAAGCAAACCTGCACAGTATTCGAAGAATTGCAGAATTAAATATAAAACAGCAGGACACGCAGTTGTGCATCCGCTGCAATGTAAACGCACAAAGATTGCACCTGCCTGAGCGCGAACTCCGCAGCCGCTCACGGGCTTATGATATGTTTTCGCAGAGCAGCTCATCAAGACAAACGTTAAAACTGAACCCCAAGCAGAAACAAGGTATGGCCTGGGTCGATTTGGGCAAGGACACCAGACTGGCAACAGTGATTTTGAAGCAGATTGAAAAACAAATTAACCGCAGAGAACGCAAAGACCGCTGAGAACAGAAATATAATGTTTTTAATCTATATTATCTCTGCGTTCTCAGCGAGCTCAGCGGTTAGAATATTGGGTAATGAGAATGAGAATATTGGTTTGCGGCGGAGCTGGTTATATCGGCAGTAATATGACGGCAATGCTCGCCGCCGAAGAACACGACCCCGTCGTTTACGACAACCTCAGCAAAGGTCACAAGGCCGCCATCGCAGGATGCGAGTTCGTCAAGGGCGATTTAGCCGATTACAAATTACTCGTCAAAACACTTAAAAAATACAAAATCGAGGCCGTTTGCCACTTTGCTGCGCTGATTGAAGTCGGCGAATCGGTACAGGCACCGCTTAAATACTATCACAATAATGTGTCCTGCACGCAGATTTTATTGAGCGCGATGGAGGCGGCCGGCGTAGAAAAATTTATTTTCAGCAGCAGCGCCGCAGTATATGGCATGCCCCGGCAGGTGCCGATTACCGAAAATTCGCCGACCGCACCAATCAATCCTTACGGCCAGACCAAATTGGCGGTTGAAAGGATGTGTCACTTTCAATGCCAAACAGGAAAACTCCGCTATGCGTCGCTGAGATATTTCAATGCCTGCGGCGCGGGAAATAACTGCACGCTCGGTGAAGACCATCGCCCAGAATCGCACCTTATCCCCTTGACTATTGCCGCCGCAATGGGCAAATCCGACGCAATCAGGATTTATGGAACCGATTACCCCACGCCGGACGGAACCTGCATCCGCGATTACATTCACATTGAGGATTTATGCAGGGCACACCTGCTGGCGCTAAATAAGTTGGAGCAAAGTCGCGAGTTGGTCTATAATTTAGGCAACGGCAAGGGCTTCTCAGTCAAACAAGTAATCGAAACAGTCAAAAAGGTCAGCGGCAAAGATTTTAAGGTGGTAGAATCAGACCGTCGCCCGGGCGACGCACCAATATTAACCTCAGATGCTGCAAAGGCGATTAACGAACTCGGCTGGAGGCCCGAATTCCCAGACCTCGAAAAAGCAGTCTCAACCGCCTGGAAATGGCACAATAAATACCCGAACGGATATCCAGAATAGTTTTAAGGGCGTCTAATATAATGAAAAAAAACACCGTTTTAAACATGGCTTTTACCTTTAACTTTTGCCTTTTTACTTTGTATTCTCTGTGTTCTCTGTGGCCTCTGTGGCAAAAAATATTATTATCCTCTGTGGCTAAACTTCGTTTTGTTAGAGTTAATTAAGTTTTTTTGAGTTGTGGATGGCAAACTTACTGATTGGTATCGACCTTGGAGGGACGAATATCAAAATCGGCTGCTTTGATACGCATCTGAAGCTGTTGAAAAAAACATCAATTACAACAGATGCTAACACAGGTCCACAGGCGGTTGTCGAAAGGATGCTCGCTGCCGTCGGCGGGCTTGTCAAAGAAAGTGGTTTTGCTTTGTCTGATATCTCCGCGGCTGGCATCGGCACTCCCGGACCGGCAGATTATAAAGCGGGAATCATAATTAACTCGCCAAATATGCCCGCTTTCAAAAACGTCCCCATCAGGCAGATGCTTTCGGACGGATTACGTTGTCCTGTTGTTTTTGACAATGATGCCAACGTCGCCTGCTTCGGTGAATTTATTGCCGGCGCCGGCAAAGGCGTCGATGATATGGCCTTTTTCACCCTCGGCACCGGAATCGGCGGAGGGGTAGTATCCGAAGGTAAACTGTTGCGCGGCAGTGGCGGCAACGCCGCCGAGCTTGGCCATACCATAATCTATCCTGATGGCCGGCTGTGTAATTGCGGCCAAAAAGGCTGCGCCGAGGCCTACGCCTCAGCATCAAATACCGCAAAAAGAGCAACAGAAGCCATCGAAGCCGGAGAAAAATCGACTCTTAAAAAAGTCCTCGATAAATATGGCCAAATCACCTGCAAAGATGTTTACGACCATCTAAAGGCCGGCGACAAACTGGCCAAAAAAATAACCGATGAAACCGCCGAAGCACTTGCCATCCTCTGCATCAACGTCCTGCACACCACAGAACCGCAGCGCATCGTCTTTGCCGGCGGAATGATTGCCGCTGGTGATGTTTTATTGAATCGGATAAAGGATTATTTCAACGAGCATATCTGGTCTTTGAAGAAAGAGTCGGTCGAGATTTGTTTTGCCACCCTCGGCGAAGATGCCGGCATAATCGGCGCCGCCGCATTGGCAATGGCTAATTCAAAATCGTAAATCATCAATAGTAAATAGTAAATCAAAATGCCCCGCCTGCCCTGTGAGATGTGTCATTTACTATCTAACCGGGGTTGGCATATTGATAATAAATCAAATCCTGTATCGTTTTTACTTCTCTATCTGGCATATGACATTACCCGCCGATCATACGCAAAAATCGGCGATTTTAACTTTCCAAGAATGTATCTCATTTCTAAATTTGCCTTCTTCTTCATGCAATTTTGATTTCTCTTCTTTTGTAATCAGGGGTTCTTCGATATATTGTAAAAAACTTCCATGCGGAATAGGTAGTAATCCGTAATCTACTATGCCTAACAGATACAAACCCACAAAATGTGTGACCTTGCAAATAATTTGTTGTGCTTCCCATAAATGCTCAAAGGTTACCCGTAAGGCCTCATCATCTAATTTTTCAACTTTTTCAGGTTTTAAGGAATGTGCTACGAAGTGATCAACGTGGTCTCGCAGCTTTTCGCAGCAATCTAATTCATCAAGTAATTTATCAAAAATGGAATTGTCTATAATGTCTTCGGGTGTTCTATTACTGGCTTTGTTTTTTGAAAGTTTGTCAAAGTCAGAATGTAACCTTTCTGACTTATCCCAATCCAATTCGTCCGGGATCACTATTGCCTCACCCATTCTTAAGTTTTTCTCAATATATTCGTCGTGCTTTTTCTTAATTTCAGAATAATCGTATTCATATCCTAGTTCTTGTAAAATCATAAAATAATTCCGTCTTGTTAAGTACTTGCAGTTTCCTTTCATCTGATTTAACAATTTGTATAGAGAAACAACATCTTCCCCTTTGTCTGTTAAACGCCTGATGGTCATCAATTGATTGTTAAAAAAACATTTATCAATCAAATAATGTACTGCCCCATTCAGTTTGATTCTGCCTTTGCTATCTTTGGGAGCAATAGACCTTGCTTTTAAAACACACCTATATATAAGTGTTTCAAATAGCATATTTTGAACTTGCTTTAGGATACAATTCTTATCCTCTGAATCAAACCGTTTAAGCCATTTATTATATTCGGCTTGAAAGTTGAAGTTTGCCAATCTATGCTTCTCCCCGAAATTGTATCACCCGGATAACCCTGCCATTTCTTATTTCATAATCCGCTTCGGCCAAAATAGATGGCTGTCCCTCGTTTTCTCAAAATCTGTATATGTCGTCAGACTCTCGTATTTCGGAATGCTCCTTAAGGTACTCTATGCCCTTATCGCTCAGAATAGCCTGGCCATCCTTGCGAGTCCAATCTACAAGGCCTGACTTAAGAAGCTCAGCGAAGCCCAACATGAAATTTCCATATCCTTCCGCGCTAGGGAGGATTCGGAAACTCCATCGCCGGCTGAAATCGTCCTTGAAGTGGTACGTTTGGCGTTCCCAAAGTGTTGCCAAAATTTTCTTTGCTTCCTTTGTTAGCTCAGTAGGCATTTCAGTGCCTTCTGAAAGTCGCGGAGAAGGTGGCTTCTTTGTTTCACCAAACCGGAAAATCCCGTGACGTCCCTCGTACTCTGTGAAGCGGCCTATTAGGTCTCTAAGCTCATTGTAGAAGATAAACAAGACAATCAAGGCAACGACAGGCCAAGCAATATAATGAACTATCTGCACGAAGTGTTCTAAGATTAGCCCTACCCATTCCATGATACATCTCCCATTGACCTAACAATAATTATATAGTCAGTATAAAACCACAATTCCCGCGATGCTTTTTCTCCGCCGTTGCTCACCCAATTTTACCCTCGTAGCGCAGCGAAGATCCCCAACTCAAGCTACGATAGGACATCTGTTGGGGACCCATATCCTAAATTCTTTTTCAACCTCCGTCAACACCCAAAAATCTGCCTGCCCCGGCGAAATTCCTCAACGTAGCCGGGTGTTAACTTAGGTAAACTTTGGCTGATTTTTCTATGAACTATGAACTATGAACTAAAAAATCTCTGCGATCTCTGCGCTCTCAGCGGTAAAAAATTGTGTCCATTCGTGTGAATTCGTGGTTAATTTTTCTTCGCGTCTCGCTGTCTTTGTGGCTAAAAAATTCCCTGTTAACTTAGGCAATCTGCACCTGATTTTCCTTAGTTTTTTTCATTCGAGTATCTAGTATCCAGCATCGAGCATCCAATCAAAAATTTTCAAACGTTTCATATCAATTTTCGAATGTTTCTATACAATTTTCAAACGTTTCTATACAGTTTTCAAACGTTTCTATACAGTTTTCAAACGTTTTCGAATGTTTTCAAACGTTTGCTCTTAAACCTGCGCCGTTGACCCCTTTCAAGCCCTTTTACGAAAAAATTCGCGAGTATTCCCCCTTACCCAAACCTCCCATTTTCCCTATTTTAACCTTCGTCCATCGTCCTTCTTCAGTCGTCCATCATCTATCTTCTGCCTTCTCCTCCTCCGTCAATAGCTCATTCAACGACCCGCTGCGAAACCCCTGCAAATCAATCGTAACATATGTAAAGCCAAGCTCTTGCAGCTTTTCTACAATTCGCGAACGATTCGCTAAAACCATCTCGAAATCCTCCTGATGAACCTCAATCCTCGCAATCGTATCGTGGTGCCGCACCCGAAATTCCACCAGACCCAACCCTCTCATAACCTCTTCTGCTTCCTCGACTTGCCTCAATCGCCGTTCCGTAATTTCCAGCCCGTAAGCAATTCTCGAAGCTAAGCAAGGCGAAGCCGGAATATCCGCCGTCGGTAAACCCAGTTGCCTGCTTAGGTTGCGAATGTCCACCTTGGTCAGTTTTGCCTCCATTAGCGGGCAGCGGACGCCAAAAACCTCTGCCGCTCGATTCCCCGGCCGGAAATCGTCTTTGTCATCGAAATTGCAGCCGCAAATAACACAGTTAAAGTTTTGCTCTCTTGCAATACCGGCCAAGATTCCATAAAGATGCAACTTGCAGTGGAAACAGCGGTCAGCCCTGTTGGCTGAGTACGCTACATCGGCCAGCTCATTTGGTTTGACGGTTTGGACATCGACACCCATATTTTTTGCCCTCTCGACCGCCTGCAAATACTGGTGTTGCGGCAGCGATGGCCCTTCGGCGATACAAGCCAGCACTTTTTCGGCACCGAGCGTCTCAGCCGCTGCTTTCAAAAGGAGCGTGCTGTCCACTCCGCCGGAGTATGCGACAATCACTTTATCCAGCTTCTTAAGGATTTTTTGAAGCGAATTATACTTGTCTTTCAGATTCACAATAACCTTAACCTCTGTTTTGACACCGCCTTAAATCTGCTTTTACCGTCAATATACAATCCTTCTTCTCACCTCGGCAAGCAAAAACGCTCACCTGAGGTTCTAATGGTTCGACAAGTTCACCATCCTGAGCAAGGCCGAAGGATTGTCATTCCCATCCTCTCCACGATGCCAAAATCCCCAAAATTTATCCGCCTGCAGCGGATTAACTCAAGAGTCGTCAAGACGGCTTACGCCGCTGCAAAAACCTGGAATTTCCTTGACAAACCAGGCCCCATAGAGTAGACTGTATTCAGAAAAAAATTGTGGGCTGATACGTCCCCCTGACATAGCGGCCTTTTCAGCTAACTACGGTGTTACAAAGAGGTAAAATAAGCATTTTCTACAGTCTCAATAACCAAATGTCCTATTTATAATTTCCTTGCCAAAAAGCTCTTAATGTTGTATAATATGATGGAATTTGAAGCCCGATAAAAATAGTCCCTTTACGGGTATTGTGGTTTATCGTCATTATAAGATAAGGAGAATAAAATGAAATCGAAAGGCAAAAAAACGGCTTTTACCATTATAGAGTTGTTGACTGTTATGAGCATCGTTGTGATTCTTATTGGTATACTTTTACCGTCTTTGAACATGGTAAAGAGGTATGCCAAAGTTGTGACGCAAAAGAATCTGCTTCGTAACATTGACTCAGGGCTGCAGGCATTCGAGATTGATTTTAAGGAGTATCCGGACTCAAGTGCAACGGATGCCGATGGTGCGCAATACTGTGGCGCAATGAAGCTTGCTGAAGCAATGGCGGGACAGGATGGTTTGGGATTCCACTCTGATTCAACATTTAAGGCTGATGACGGAAGCGGTGACACCGAATTATACCCCCCTCCTCCAGGTGCCCCGCCTTGGTCTGCTTGGTATGTCGAAAACTTAAGAAAGAGAAAGGAGTATCTGGAAGGCAAAGACATCCAAATCTGTTCTTTAGATAATTTGTATGCAAGCGCATCAGGGTTTACTTTTACAAATGAAGTAGCATTGCTTTGCGATGTTTTTCGGTCGGCAAAAAATCTAACTACCGGTAAAAAAATGGGTATGCCTATATTATATTACAAGGCAGATTCATCCAAGCTTGTGCACGATGTTAATGTCCCTACTAATCCAGACAATATTTACAATTACCTTGATAACCACAAGTTTCTCGGCCTTGGCTTGCCTTGGGAGCCGGCTACTAAACCCCCACTTTATCAAGCGGCTTCCGGCCCCGAAGGGCGGGTATTTTATGAGAAAACACTGGATAAGAGCGCCCTGCCAATTGAAAGACCTCACAATAAGGATAGTTATATTCTTATCTCCGCAGGCTGGGACGGCATATATGGCACAAGAGACGATGTGTTCAACTTTGCTGACTAAATAACAGAACAGATTTTGTTATATGTCAGTTCTCCCACAACTGCACCTTTAGAACAAAGACACAAAGCCGATGGTGGGAATCGAACCCACAACCCCGGCTTTACGAAAGCCGTGCTCTACCGTTGAGCTACATCGGCAAAACAGAAGTTATCATACCGCTTATCGGCAGTTTTGGCAATGACCGCCGATATTTACCAAATGAATTTTTCTTGCAAAATAACTCGACAAATTGTAAATTCCACTTTTACGCTATACGAGAATAGGGTCGGTGCCCGAGTGGTCAAAGGGGATGGGCTGTAAACCCATTGGCGCAAGCCTACGTTGGTTCGACTCCAACCCGGCCCATATTTTTCCAGCTTTTACCACTCCGCCGATGGCGGACAAGTTTCAAGCAATATGGCAGATAGAGAAATTTTCGTTTGCAGGTCGTCTTCCCCAAATCACACCATAATAAAACACCAAAATTTCAGCAGCAATAGCTTCATAAATAGCAGGATAGTGCAAAAATAAGACTTTAGTCTTATATTTCTTTTGCCTCCTTCAGCGATAATAGTGAAAATGAAATTTAACAGAACAAGTGGGCGGACAATATCCGCCGAGTTGTTCAGATAATTGCTGTTGCGCAAATAACCTGCGTGTCAGATGTAATCTTTTTAAGAGGACAATATATGAAGAAACTTGACCCAACTAAAATGAAGGATTGGCAGATTGCTGAAGCTGCTGAGCAATCTATGAAACCTGTCAGCCTGCTGGCCAAAGAATTAGGACTGAAAGACGACGAACTGCTGCCTATGGGACGGCAGCTGGCAAGGGTCGATTATGCCAAGGCTCTGGAGCGACTGAAAAGTCAAACCGGGCCGACCGCAAAATATATTGATGTTACCGCCATCACTCCCACGCCGTTAGGAGAAGGAAAGAGCACTACGGCCATCGGATTGATTGAAGGGCTGGGCAAACTGGGCAAAAAAGCAAGCGGTGCCATTCGACAACCGAGCGGGGGCCCGACATTCAACATCAAAGGCTCCGCCGCCGGAGGCGGGCTCGCTCAGTGTATCCCTCTGGTGCCATTTTCCATTCGTCTTACCGGCGATATCGACTGTATCACAAACGCACACAACCTGGCAATGGTGGCCCTGACCTCTCGTATGCAGCACGAGAGAAACTATACCGACGAACAGCTGGCAAAAAGAAACTTAAAAAGGCTGGATATCGACCCCAAGCAGGTCCAAATGAAATGGGTTATGGATTTTTGTGCGCAATCTTTGCGCAACATCACAATCGGCAAAGGCGACAAGATGGACGGCTACGAAATGGAATCCGGATTTGCCATCTCGGTCTCAAGTGAGCTGATGGCTATACTCGCCCTGGTCAAAGACCTGAAGGATTTACGCGAAAGAATAAGCAAAATCGTGGTCGCATACGACAAAAAAGGTAATGAAGTTACCACCGCCGACCTCGAAGTTGACGGTGCGATGACCGCCTGGATGGTTGAAGCCCTCAATCCGAGTTTGCTGCAGACTATCGAGGGCCAGCCGGTATTTGTCCACGCCGGACCGTTTGCCAATATTGCTATCGGCCAAAGTTCAATCATCGCTGACTTGCTCGCCTCGAAATTGTCGGATTACCACGTAACAGAAAGCGGTTTTGGCGCAGACATCGGCTTTGAAAAGTTCTGGAACTTAAAGTGCCGTATGTCGGGTCTGAAACTCAATGCGGTGGTTATTGTTGCCACCATTCGGGCCCTTAAGATGCACGGCGGCGGACCTGCAGTCAAGCCGGGAATACCACTGAGTGAGGAATATACAAAAGAAAATCTCAAGTTGGTCGAGGCAGGCTGCGATAACCTTATTGCTCATATCGAAACCGTTAAGAAAAGCGGCGTCCGTCCCGTCGTCTGCATAAACAGCTTCTACACCGATACCAAAGCCGAAATTAAACTGGTGCGCAAAGTTGCAGAACAAAACGGCGCTTTGGTAGCATACTCAGAACACTGGCTAAGGGGCGGAGATGGTTCAATCGAACTTGCTGAAGCCGTCATCCAGGCCTGCAAGGAAAAAAATAAATTCAAATTCCTCTACGAGCTGGGTACTCCTTTAAGAAAACAGGTCGAACTAATCGCCACCGAAGTCTACGGCGCTGACGGCGTTACTTATACACCCGAAGCCCTGAAAAAAGCCGAAGCCCTCGAGAAAAACAAAGATTTTAAGAACTTCGGAACCTGTATGGTCAAAACGCATCTGAGCCTGTCACATGACCCTGATATAAAAGGTCGGCCGCGAAACTGGAAACTTCCCATCCGTGACTTTCTGGTATATAAAGGAGCTGGCTTTATCGTCCCACTCGCCGGCCAGATTAAGCTGATGCCGGGTACGAGTTCGGACCCGGCTTTCCGGCGCATCGATGTGGACTTAAAAACCGGAAAAGTAACGGGAATGTTTTAAGCTGGTAACTGGTAACCGGTAATTGGTAAATGGAGTTAATAAATGGCAACAAAAATCATCGACGGAAAACAAGTAGCAGCGGATATGCAGGCCGAATTAAAAAAAGAAGTGGCAAAACTTAAAAAACAAGGTATCGTGCCGGGACTGGGAGTCATCCTCGTTGGTGAGGACCCTGCCTCGAAGTCCTATGTCACCGCTAAAGAACGTGCCTGCGAAGAATTAGGGATTTACTCCGATGATAACCATTTGCCTGCAGATACCACGCAGCAGGACCTAATCGCTCTAATCAATCGAATGAACACCGACCCAAAAATAAACGGCATCCTGGTCCAGCTGCCTCTGCCCAAACATCTCGACGAATCCGAGGTCCTTTTGGCGATTAACCCTGACAAGGATGTCGATGGCTTTCACCCGACCAATATCGGCAAAATGGTAGCGGGACAGGCGGCATTTTTGCCCTGCACGCCTCACGGCGTTATTCAGCTTTTGCAGCGAAGCGGCGTTAAAATTGAAGGCTCTCATGTAGTAATCGTCGGACGCAGCAACATCGTCGGCAAACCCGTTGCCAATATGCTCATCCAGAAAAACAAGGGCGGCAACGCCACTGTAACGGTCTGCCACACAAGAACAGCCGACCTAGCTTACCACACCCGCCAGGCCGATATTATAATTGCCGCCGCAGGCAGGCCCAACACCATAACTGCGGATATGGTAAAGGATGGCGTCGTTGTAATTGATGTCGGCGTTAATCGCATCGAAGATAAGACTGCGAAAAAAGGGTATCGCCTGGTTGGCGATGTTGATTTTGAAGCGGTCAAAGAAAAAGCGAGCTTGATTACTCCCGTCCCCGGCGGCGTCGGACCGATGACGATAACAATGCTACTTTACAATACAGTAGAATCCGCCAAAAAAGCTGCTTGCCTCTCGGCGAAGCCGAGGGCAGGAAAAATTTGAAATTGAATTCTTACTTTTCTTCCTTGGGTTTTTTCAGCAGACCCTTGAGGCCATCTATAACTTCCTCACCTCTGCCTTTGCCTTCTTCTAAAAGTTTTTTTCCTTCTTTCGTAGCGGTTTTGCCCAGTTCTACGGTCGTGTCCAAGGTCGACTTCATCGCGCTGGTCATCTCTTTAGGCAAAACACCCGTCCCTTTATCAGCCACGCCGGCCGTTATGGCCAGTAAGATTTTGCCAGACAGCTCAGCCGTATCCAATTTGTTATCGCTGCCTAAATCGGTCATCACGATAGGGTCAAGCTTCAGCGTAATGGTATCTGCCCTGCCGGGAATAGGCA
>Ga0315282_10001171_pt1 | contig 50364 bp, 49 predicted proteins | sample YL17G07_20_MG_FD_203693 | JGI IMG/M metagenome (GOLD analysis project Ga0315282, IMG submission 203693) | Sediment microbial communities from Yellowstone Lake, YNP, Wyoming, USA - YL17G07_20 | ecosystem: Environmental > Aquatic > Freshwater > Lake > Sediment | place: USA: Wyoming | collected...
GCTATCACGTTCGCAATGATCTTCTCCATTCCTATGTTCTCAGTTTGTAAAGTTCCTGCTATGGCCCCACCAGCCTCTATTGCAACTTCCATCAGCCTTACCAATTCAGGTGTGACAACTGAACTATTGATAGAGCCTTAGAAGGACGATCGATTGGATAGAGACATCATCAAGCTTCGCGATTGGATCGTCAGGACGTATGTGCAGGGCTGAAGTCTGGACGAGATAGTCGGACATGCCCAGGAACCGAGGAGCATATGTCAAAGGTGCATTCGCTGGGGTAGGGAGGGGAGGACCCTTGAGAACCTGTCAAGGAGGCCGAAGAGGATAAACAAGTACCCCCTCCTTTAGCCCCTCATATCGTCTCATACCATTATATTTATATATGTCGATTCGTTGAAGATAGTTCTGTGAAAAAGATAAACGCTGAGGTGTTTGGTCCGGATCCGCCGTGCGTCAGATGTACGGCAGTGAAGCAAAACGTGGAGGCCGTGGCAAAAAAGCTCGCAGCTGAGGGGATAGAGGTCGAGGTGAAGAGGCGTAACATCATCTCGGAAGAGGTCATCCAAAGATACGGCATACTCCTCTCTCCAGCGTTAGCGGTGAATGGCATCGTGAAGATCATGGGCAAGGTACCTGATGTCGCTGTCGTCGAACGGCTTCTGAGAGAAGCACTCTAGGGTCGAAGCTTGACCGAGGTTGCGCCTTTGGAGCATAAGCGGGTTCTGAAGACAGGCCTGATGCTCGGCTTCATCCTCTTCTTCGTAATAATGATGGCCCAAGCCATCATCGGCTCCTACACATTGACACCGAAATCGACAGCAGAGGACCTTAGGGCTCTGCCCTTATGGCAGATCCCGCTCGTCTACATATGGGATTACGCGCAGCATGGATGGCTCTGCCTTGGCTTCGCCTTCACGGTCTCTGGCCTCTTCGCTGAGTTCATCCCCCAGCGCTTCATGCTCCGCTATATGAGCAGTGGGAAGCCCATATCCTACCTGATCGCCATTCTCCTCTCCCCCCTCTTCTGCGTATGCTCATGTACGATGGTACCCATCTACGCGGGGCTCCTCTATGCCGGCGCGGGAATAGGCCCCGCATTGACCTTCCTCTACGTCGCACCCGCTAACAATCTTTTAGCCGACATCGTAACCATACAGGTGCTGGGCTGGCAGATCGCCGTCGCAGACATGATGGCAGCGGGAGTGGGCGCTGTCCTCATAGGCTACGTGGTCTCGAAAACGCCCTGGGGGAAGGCGTTTGAACAGCGGTACCGAAAGAACCCCGGTAATCCTGGTCAAGTCGCAGCCGTTGAACTTGTGAAGCAGCCCGTTGATGAGCGATTGTGGAGTGCCCTCAAGTTCGGCGGCCACATCGCCAAGCAGATCCTTCCCGCCTTCCTCGTGGGGCTCGTGATCGTGAGCTACTTCCAAGCCTTCTTCCCAGAGGAATATGTGGAAGCATACTTGACCGGTCCTCTCGGAGTGGTGCTCGCAGCCCTCCTATCGGGTCCGCTTTACACGCCAACACTGATTGAAGTCGTCTTGGGGAAAGCTCTTGTGAACCTTGGCATGTCTCCAGGCGCGACCATAGCTTGGCTGCTGGGGCAACCCTATGACGTGCCCAACTCCCTCTCCAACTACCGAATAGTTGGCTGGAAGATCGTGTTAGTATACGACCTACTCGCCTTCGCCGTCGCTGTCACCTCGGGACTGATCTACGGTCTTCTCATAGCCGGACTCTGAAGACCTCTTTCCCGTCCTAACCAATGGTTATAGTCCACTTCCAAGGGCATTGCATTCTTCCTGCAATAGTCCTCATCACAAGAGAGGTGCGGAGCCCTAAGAGGATTTCATAACAAGCTTTCGCGCCTGCTTCTAAGCTCTCGAATCTCTTTCGGAAAGGACGGGCAATTGCTCCTGGACGCCCTGATGAAGGGGGAGAGCATGGATGAGGTCATAGACGAGCACGACTCTAAGGGGCTCAGGGCGAAGAAGAAGGAGAAGGTGAAGCGTCAGCGATGGGCGTGCCGTGTTTCATAACGCCCTTTACGAGCGATCTCGACGATGTGCTCGCCCTGCAACGCAAATATCAATTTTTTTTTGCGAATCGTCCGCCACGATCTTCCCCTGCTTTCTTATGGTGACTCGATCGCAGAGCTGTACCGCTACCCTGAGGACTTCGTAAGGCTGCGAAATCGCGCATCGACGGGAAACGTCATATTTAAATACATGGATTTATGGCTGAATTCGAGTCACATGTACGTAGATTGCTACAAGAGGGGTAGGGCGATCGAAGCTGAGAGGTTGAAGGTCAAGAAAAAGAAGGGGTCTAATTACGGATTGAAGGGGTGAGATGCGTTGAGCGACGGAATCAGCAAGGATCTACTAAAGGTGCGCCCTCCCGCGGGTTATCCGCCGGAGGAGGGAAGATTCGTTAGAGGAGATGACTACTCTCCAGTTGCAGTCGCAGCGATACTCGACACGTATGACTTCAAGATCCCGGCGGAGCTAGATCGGATAATTAGCGTCGCAATCGAAAGTGGCGCAGCCATCGCGGGGAGCGTACAAACGGAAAATATAGGGATAGAGAAGATCGTCGCGAATGTAGTGGCCAACCCGAACATACGTTACCTGGTGATGTGCTGGAGAGAATCCCAAGGGCATCTTACTGCGGATGCCATCGTGAAATTCCTAAAGAACGGGGTGGATGAGAGGCGGAAGATAATCGGCGCTTTGGCCCCGACGCCATACTTGTATAACCTTCAACTGGAGGCGATCGACAGGTTCAGGGAGCAAGTTAAACTCGTCAACCTGATATCCGAGGAGGAGCCCTGGTTCGCGATGAATCCTGAGAACGTCAGGTCTGCTATCTTGGCGTGCAGAGGCAAGGCCCCGATGAGATTTCGGGAATGCGACCTCTTCGATCCGGGGGCTTACGACAAGCCCGCGATTTGCAATAAGCTGACATGGAAAGTCAAGGAACCATGGAGGCCCCAGATGACGAGCGAGGAAGCGGAACTGCTCGAGCGCATAAAGAAGGCCGCACAGGCCAGGGGCAAGGCGATCACATAGATCCCCAAGCCAACGGATAAGGCCTATGCGATGAAGATCCTGCTAACGGAGGACCGCTGTTCAGGGTGTGGAATCTGTCTCGACATATGCCCCCAAAAGGTCTACGAGATCAAGGCCGTAAGGGGGAGGAAACTCGCCATACCCAAGGGTGAGGCCCAGTGCTCGGGATGCGGGGCATGCGAGGTCCAATGTCCTCAAGGGGCCATAGCGATTGACCGAGGGATGTATAAGGTAAGGCCCCCCGATGATTATCCGCCTGAAGAAGGGCACTTCCTACGGGGGAACGATTACTCGCCAGTCGCCGTCGCCGTCCTCCTGAACTCGCCTTATGGCGAGGTACCGAGTGAAGTTGAAAAAATGGTCGGATATTCCATTGAATGCGGCGCCGCCCTCGCTGGTACCCTGCAGACGGCCAATATGGGGATAGAGAAGATCGTCGTGAACATAGTTGCCAATCCGAACATACGTTACTTGGTGATATGCGGTAGGGAAGTTGAAGGGCATCTGCCCGGAGAAGCTCTCAAGGCCCTGATCGAGCACGGCCTTGACAAGAGGGGCATTAGGGGGACGAAGGCGTATAGGCCATATCTCCTCAACATACCAATTGAAGCGATTGAGAGATTTAGAAAGCAAATCAAGGCTATAGACCTTATGGAGACTGTAGATTTGGATACTATAAGAAGGGTAATTAGCGCCTGCTATCAGGAGGCCCCGATTTCCTTCGGAGGCTACGAATTATATGACGTTGGGGCTTATCCGGAACGGCCGATGAGCCTGAAGATCGGATGGAGGATTACGCGCCTAGATATTCTAAGTGAGGAGGAGCTGGATTATTTACTCAATGAGGAGATGCGCCATCAGGGAGGTGGAAGTTAAAGTCATCGTCTTATTAGGTGTGCACTATATCGCTTTCTCCATATGAATGTCAGCACCAAAGCGATTAATATGAGAACGTAGCCAATCGCACGTATATAATATTCATAAATAGATAATTGAACCTTCACTCCCATAAAGTTACTGTCTGGGGTAAATATAACAAACAAACCGAATGCCATCAGTACTATGCATAACGAAATCAGATCACGTCGCGTCTGTTTTCCTGGCAGCATAATTCGCCATTCACATACCTGGTAAATGTCTTCAGATATTATAACTAGAATATAATTACATATCTAATGCTCTATTCCCATTAATGATGTGATATTGAAGGAGCATACTAGATTGTTTATTGTTTACATTTGTTTAAATTAGTAGAAAATCATTCGAGTTCAATTTCTGGAATTATTAATCCTATCTTTTTGAAATTTTTAAAATAAATTTCTCCCAACATATTAATGGAAAAAATTTAAAAATGAACAAGCTTTGGAATCAAGAACAAAATACCATACTTCTTGTATAATGTGTTCTTCTCTTCACCCCCTTTAGCAAGGTAAAAAAGAAAAGAGGAGAAAACAAATGTCAAAAAGTAAATTTCACATAACACTACTACCGATTGCATTTCTGATACTATTAACAATATCTGTATTAAAACCAGTGAAGGCTTCACAGGTATCAATCTGGACGGATAAGGCCGATTACTCTCCTGAGCAAACTGTTCTAATATCTGGATCTAGCTTCCTTGCCGATAGCTCTATACAGATCGATATTACCCGACCAGATTCAATCGTTAATAGTTGGACTATCACCTCGGATTCAGCGCAAGTAAGTGCGCTCCCATTTTTTTATTACTTTTTCTAGCTAGATCCGTAAAGTCCTTTGTGAAGCATGCACACATGATAAAGGCCAAGAAGCCCAACACTTTAAGTGAAAGGCTAGATGTCATCGGGTTTGAGTCGTGTTAATCTAGTATCGCGTCATAGGCTCGATCGAATGAGATGACTTTTCTATCTAGGTTCAGCGCCGTGATGGTATAATGCGAGTCGAAGTACATTAAATTTACCTGAAATATACGCTTGCGACAGCAACATCAGGTGTTAGCGTGACATACCTAACGTGTAGTATACATAATCGTAGCATAATGCCTCATAGAACTCCATCGACGAGAGCATGCGCTCCTCCCACTCCCTCCTGCTCCCGAGCCCCTTGTTGAAGTAGGTCAGCGGCTTTCCGAGAACTGCCGCCATAACCTCTCCATCCGCGAAGAGCTCCATGAAGGGCACACGATCCGGAATGCCCGATCTCGACAACGCCCTCCTCAGCCGTTGGGCACTCGGCTCGGATTTCTTTTCGCGAATCTTTATCAGTCTGGTTATCAGTCAGTAACCAATAATGGTTATCATTCAATTTATAAATATTGATTAAATTGGAATCAACATGCGCCTTTGTCGCTTTAGAGCTGGAACCGAGGCAAGGGTTGGTCTTTACTTCGATGCCCAGATCGTTGATCTGAAGTACCTGTGGAGGGCTTACTTGAGGCGAAAGGGCAGAGGGCCTGCCTTCAAGATGGATGGGCTGCACCAATCACTCTTGGATTTTCTACCTCCGAGCCAAGGGTATGGCATAGCCAAGACCCTGGAGGCTTTCTACCTTAAAAATCGAAAGGACAAGGTCGGTGGGAAGCCAATAACTCTAAACGCGGAGGAGGTTGAGCTCCTAGCTCCAGTCTCAAATCCTGGAGAAGGTTGATGATGCTCAGCCGCGTCTGGTCGCCTAAGGCCTTAAACATTACGCTCTGGCTCCTGAGCTTTTCCTTATCTATTGCCTCTCGGGTTAAGAGCCTTAGCTTTTTGCTGTAGCTCTCCAACGTTTCAGTTTGGCATCTGCCAGAAAGGATCAGGCCCTGAAGGCTCTTATCGAGGCGCTTACTAGCTGACATAGGCATACTGTAATACGCGTTGAAACATATTAAAGTATTTTGATACCTTCCTGTCGTACTCCATTATGAAGCCACCCTCTGTTATCACCTTTTCCGCAGCTTTTGTCTTATCGCCTCGGATAGAATGGGCATTTAAGACCATGACATTCTTTATTTTGTGCGTGGATCTTGCACTGCCCAACGGTCTGTTCTACAGGTAGTTTGTATCCCATTTCTGCAAGGCGTTTTACGGCCAAACTCAGCGTTATGTAGGTGCTCATCCTACAGCATCTTGGTCCTCCCAGCTTAGCTATCCTCCCTATGGCCTCACACGCTGCCTCTAGGGCCTTTGATCTTTCCGCATCATGGAAGTCAGTTGACTTGGTGATTATGCTGACGGCGATTCCGAGACCCGTTCCGGCCCCACAGACGCCGTGAAAGCCACATGACCCTCCAGGGATCATCGATCCCCGCTTCATGGCCTCCTCCACATCATCGTCTGTGAAGGCGTATTCGTTGTTCTTAAGTGAGGCGATAATTATCCCCGGCACTATCAAATGATGCCAGGGACCATGAAAAGGCATGTGCTCTGAGGCGGTCCAGCGTTTTCCCAGCTCCTCGATGGCAATCTCATACATGAGGAGGGGTTCTTTCTCCTTTCTCTTAAGTACAACATCAAAGGCATTGGGCATAAACGCCTTATAATTTTCCAAAGTCAGATCATCGAATTTGAGTGCCGTGTCAAAGAAAACATCGTATTTGGTTATCTTCTTGCATTCCTCAAACTCCTCAGTCTTCATACTTCTGCTCTCCAGCGTATGATTATACCAATGAATTTAAATATATCGTTATTAACTTCCATCTGTCCTAATAACCAAAGTCATATTTAAATACATGAATGTAAAGCTCGGAATGAGGCCAGTTCTATGGAGAAGGTCGTAAAGAAGGTTGGCGTGATATTCTGCGTTGATAAATGAAAACGGTAAGGACATACTAAAGGTACGGCCTCCAACGGGCTATCCGCCAGAGGAAGGCAGGTTCATCAGAGGCGATGACTACTCTCCGGTCGCGGTCGCTGCAGTACTGGACACGTATGACTTCAAGATCCCGGTAGAGCTAGAACAGATCGTTAAAACCGCAATCGAAAGCGGTGCGGCTATCGCAGGAAGCGTACAAACGGAAAATATCGGAATAGAGAAGATTGTCGCGAACGTGGTGGCCAATCCGAACATACGTTACTTGGCGATATGCGGAAGGGAAGTTGAAGGGCATATGCCAGGGGAAGCGCTCAAATCCCTGATCGAGCTCGGCCTTGACGAGAGGATCATCAAGGGGACGAAAGCGTTCAGGCCATATCTCCTCAACATATCAATGGAAGCCGTTGAGAGGTTTCGAAGACAGATTACGACCGTAATAGACCTTATTGGGACTGATGATTTAGAAACAATAAAAAACAACAAGTTCAACCTTAGTGATCGTTAGAGATCACGGTGCAACTATCGTGGGAGCTTTATCTGTGCCTGTGATGGCATAGGACAATGCTTGCATTATATAAATATATTTAAATATATCATTAGAGCAGTATTGCGGTTGAAAGAGGTGACTGAGATGGCAAAAGGAAAGAAGAGCATATCTGCTCTACTCAGAAAATCAATAGCTAAGAGCAGCGGATGCTGCGGTGCAGGAGAAACCTGCGGTGGCTCTACAGAGGGTAAAGACAAAAAGACCGCAAAAGGCACTAACTAGACGTTTTCAACGCCTAATGGGAGGCTTTTTACATTATGAGTGAGAATCAAGGTAGGAAATCCATCCAGTACGGTGAGATAGCCGTATTCGCTCTTATCCCAGGCATCGTAGGGGCTCTCATCTTAGCGAGCTGGGTGATGGGACTCTTGGAAGTCGGCCCGTACTTCCTAAGCGCGGCAGTAGCGTTGGCCGCGGTCCTCATCGGGGGAATACAGCGGTTCATCTCAGGATTCAGAGACATCTACAATCGGAGAATAACCGTAAACGTCTTTGTCACAATCGCCCTCATCATCAACATCGCCTTAGGCGTATTCCTGGAAGCAGCAATAATCATATTCATAATGGCCGTAGTTGGTGCCTTTGAATCCTATACGCTAGACAAGAGCCATAGAAGCATAAGAGACCTATTGGACTTGGCTCCCAAAACCGCAACAGTCCGACGGGGAGAAGGCGAAGCCACTATCCCCTTAAGTGAGATCAAGGTCGGAGACGTAGTAATCGTGAGACCTGGAGAACGCGTGGCTGTAGACGGCGTCGTCGTAGCTGGAGCAAGCAGTGTAAACCAGGCACCAATCACTGGGGAGTCGATACCTGTTGAGAAGTCCCCGGGAAGCGAGCTGTTCAGCGGTTCCTTGAATGAGACTGGACGCTTAGAAGCACGCGTTACCAAGACGGGCGAAGACACCACTTTGGCGAGGATAGTCCACCTCGTTGAAGAAGCACAAGAGACGAAAGCTCCCGTACAGAAACTCGCCGACCGTTTTACAGTTTGGTTCCTACCAACAGTACTGGTGTTAGCGGGCATAGGCTTCTTGGTGTGGGGCAATCCCAGAATATCGGCTTCGATACTTCTAGTAGCCTGCCCCTGCGCATTCGCCATAGCCACTCCGTCAGCCGTAACAGCAGGCATCTCCAACCTAGCTCGCCGCGGAGTCCTAGTCAAGGGGGGAGCATTCCTTGAGTCGAGCGGAAAGCTCGACACCCTCCTTGTAGACAAGACAGGGACATTCACTCTCGGAAGACCAAAGGTGATTGAGGTAGATTCCTTCGATGGCGTTTCAGAGGCAGATGTTCTAAGCCTAGTAGCTATAGCTGAGAAATACTCCGAACATCCCTTAGCCAGATCAGTAATCGCCCTAGCCAGCGAACGTAAAATAACGGTGCCAGATCCAGACGAATTCAAGATTGAAGCTGGAATGGGCGTGGTCGCTAGATGGGATGGCAGGGAGATCTCGGTGGGTAATGAGAAGTTCCTAGCCGATAGGGGTGTCTCAGTTGGCGAGAAAGTGAAGCAGACAGTACAGGATCAGACGGAACATGGCAGAACAGCTATCCTAGTGGCTAATGACAGAAGGGCAGTCGGTCTGATCGCTATCGCTGATGAGATTCGCTCAGAGATCCCCAAGGTGGTCGCTCTGTTAAAGGGTATGGGTGTGAAGATTACCATGCTCACCGGAGATAATCCTAGGGTGGCGAAGTCTGTTGCAGAGGAGATTGGCGTGGACGATTTCAAGGCTGGGCTTCTTCCGGAACAGAAGCAGGAGGTTGTGAAGGAGTTACAGGGTGAAGGACACATTGTCGGAATGGTCGGTGACGGAATTAACGATGCACCTGCTCTAGCTTTGGCTGATGTGGGTATCGCTATGGGTGCGGCGGGGACAGATGTGGCAATTGAAACGGCAGCTGTGACCCTGATGAATGATGACCTCTCGCGGGTTGCGGAGCTTATCTGGATGTCAAGGAAAGTGATTCGGCGTATTAAACTGAACATCTTCTTCTCCATGATATACAACGCAGTGGGCCTCGTACTGAGCAGTTTGGGAATGCTCACCCCTCTATTGGCAGTGATCTTCCAAGAGGCAGGATGTATCAGTGTGGTCTTCAGTTCAATCCTCCTGTTATGGACGAAGCCAAATCTATAACGGTTTCTGAAATGTCTTGCGACGAGAAAAAATTAGTTCAAAAACAGCAGAGGGAAATAGCCTACATAAAGTAATAGATCACTCACGGTGCAGAAAGAAAGCGTGCTCGCTATTACTATGATTAGACAGTTGAAGGATACACATTAAGTAAGGATGAAAGGGGATAGAAGATGGGTGAAGAGTGGAACAACGGAAAAGGCATACCTGTTTCAGAAGTGGATTCATATTCAGAGTCGAGAAAAGAGGAATATCTGGAAAACGGACTGGAAACTCAAGAAGCCAAGAAACGGCTGACGAGATATGGATACAACGAGATCCCTGAGAAGAAGGTAAGCTTCCTCGTAAGGCTAGGAAAACGTTTCTGGGGCATCGTACCCTGGATGCTTGAAGCCACAGCGTTCATCACGTTGCTACTAGGCAAGTATCCACAGACGCTCGTTATCGTGTTCCTCCTCCTCTTCAACGCCACAATGGCGCTATGGCGAGAAAAAAGAGCAAGAACAGCAATGGCCACTCTGAAGCAAAGACTGAGAATCCAGAGCAGAGTGAAAAGGGATGGAAAATGGTCAACCATCCCTGCTAGGGAGCTTGTTCCAGGAGACCTCGTCAGAGTCAGAGCAGGTGACCTCCTGCCCGCGGACATAAAGCTTGTTGACGGGTCTTTCGGCGTTGATCAGTCCGCACTCACCGGAGAATCTATAACCGTGGAAAAGTCAGCTGGAGAAGTAGCCTATTCTGGATCATCGGTCAAGCGCGGCGAAGCCACAGCCACAGTCGACGCCACAGGAATAAAAACCTACTTTGGAAAAACCGTTTCGCTGCTCGAACTTGCAAAACCGAAACTTCACATGGAAGAGGTCACAGTCAAAGTTGCACGCCGACTCGCCATGATAGTGCTCGCATCCCTGCTAGTCGTCTTTGTATACGCTCTATTGACAGGCTTTCCGCTTGCCGTGCTTCTGCCGCTCGCAGGCGTTCTACTCGTGGCCTCTGTTCCAGTCGCAATGCCAACCATGTTCACGCTGAACATGGCGCTTGCCTCGTCAACACTTGCAAAGCAAGGGGTTCTTGTCACAAGACTCAGTGCTAGCGAGGATGCCGCTGCCATGGATGTGCTATGCGCAGACAAGACGGGCACAATCACAATGAATAAGCTCTTCGTCGAAGAAGAAGTACCGACCAACGGCTTCAGTAATAGCGACGTTCTGCTCTATGGCGCGCTAGCGTCGAAAGAAGCCAATCAGGATCCAATAGACCTAGCATTTCTGGCAGCCGCAACTGAGGCTCATGTCTCATTGGACGCTTACACACAGATGGAATTCGTGCCGTTTGATCCCAAAACTAGGATGACAGAAGCCACGGTTCAGAGATCTGGCGAAAGATTCTTTGTGGGAAAGGGGTCGTTCGACACCATATCCTCTACCTGCAACCTGAAAGATGAGGAGCTAAAAGATCTGTTCAATCATGCTGAGGCACTCTCAGCCAAGGGGCTAAGAGTGATCGCTGTTGCAAAGGGAGATGATCGGAGCAGGCTGCAGTTTGTTGGTCTAGCAGGGGTGGCTGACAGGATAAGGAAAGACTCACGCGAGACATTAGACCGAATCCGCGATTTGGGCATATCTGTGAAGATGCTTACGGGTGATTCGCTCCCTATTGCAAGGAACATTGCCCAGCAGATAGGTCTAGGTGACAAGATAACTCGAATGTCAAAGATTGAAGAGATGCAGAGTCAAAGGGAGACTCTTGACTCTACTGTCGAAGATAGTGACGGAATTGCTGAGATTTACCCTGAAGAGAAGTTCACAATAGTGAAGGCTCTTCAGGATCGAGGGCACGTAGTCGGTATGACTGGTGACGGGGTGAACGACGCTCCTGCTTTGGAGCAGGCGGAAGTTGGGATTGCGGTGAAGAATGCGACGGACATCGCTAAGGACTCGGCTAGTGCTGTGCTCACTGTTGAGGGGCTTGGGGGCATAGTCTCTATGGTTAAGACGGCGCGGACAATTTATGAGAGAATCTATAGCTGGGCGATGATGATGGTTTCTAGGAAGCTCCATATCGTTGGGTACATCACTGCGATGATGCTTCTCGCTCGCTCCTTCATGCTATCAATTGCCGGCACGGTAATCCTACTTTTCCTAGGTGACTTCGTCTCAATGGCGATATCCACTGACAACGTCAGGGTTTCTTCTAAGCCTGATGAATTCAATGTCTCGCGGCTATTCACAATCGGTGGGTCATTAGGTATACTAATGACGATTGAGGGTGCAGTTCTGACCATCGCTAGCTTATCGTACTTTGGCCTGAGCGGCAACATAGATAAGATCTACACCTTCGGCTTCGCTTACTTAAATCTCCAGGGAATATTGACTCTTATGATTGTTCGTGAGAGAAACCATTTCTGGAAGTCGCGGCCCAGTAATTTCCTGGGCATTACAGTTGCCATGGAAATCCTGTTGGTGACTGCGATCTCGACCTTGGGCTTCTTGGAACTTGCTCCACTCGGCTACATACCTGTGCTCGCAATCTTGGGCTATACGCTGATCGTGTCGTTTTTGATCAACGACTCGGTCAAGGTATATCTGATAGGCAAATTCAAGGGCAATTTGCGGTGATACAGCATGAGTATGGCAATTAATAAAAGGAGCAAACCAAGCATAATGAATGACTGCTAAATGTAAGGAGGGGAAATTATGAGCTTTAGAGAAACGGCTGAGAAGTTGAGGCAAATACTGGAGCTGCAACACTCGCCAATAGCTATAAGACTGATAAAACCTAGCGTAGAAATACCGAAAAATCTCAAGACTCCTGATAAACGATCCAGGCATTGTCAACTCCTAATGCTTGCCAGACATGGCGAAACCCTCCTCTTAACACCAGACCATCTGGCCTGTCCAGCCGCCGCCGCAGCCTTCGGATTCTCTCCATTACCTGAAATGATTTCCAGCGGAAAGATACTGCACACTCTGGGACTCTACGAGAGCCCTGAAGCGGCAGCGGAGACCATGCGCACCATGCCAAGACTGAAGCCGAAATCCATCTCCGCCCTAGTGGTTGGCCCATTGGACGATTTCCCCATTGAACCCGATGTAGTTGTTGTGGAGGGCCTTCCAGAACAGGTGATGTGGCTGTGCCTAGCGAGAACCTTCAAGGCAGGGGGTAGACTGAACTTCAGCACCTCGATCTTCCAATGCTGCTGCGTGGACTCCACAGTTGTGCCGTACATGACTGGAGAAATAAACATGAGCCCCGGCTGCTATGGGTGTCGCGACTCCACGGACACGCCTAAGGAAGACATGTTCATCGGCATTCCAGCTCCGTTACTGGCTATGATCGTGGAGGGATTAGAGGGTTTATCGAAAAAGGCTATACCCGAAGCCAGAGCAAAACAGGTCTACCACGCCTACATCAAGTCAACAAGAGCAGAACCCCAACCATAATAAGATACTCACAGCATTGGCTAGATAAGGAGTGGCGAACGGGATGAGCGGGGATAACGCAGAAAAGGTAACGTGCGATAGAGACTCCTGCATGAACTATAGGGACGGATACTGCGCCCTAAAGAATCCTGAACGCGATGGCGACCATTGCCTGTATTACGAGGATATAATGAACGCTTTACGTTTGAAGGTGGACACCTTCAAAGGAACTCTCAGAATGTAGAGCAGAAAAGAAGGGGGGAATCGCAACCTTCTGGCGTCTTCACTTATTCGTTACGTTAGTTCATTATGTGAGATTAGTGTGCCTCTTGTATTCCAAGGATGCTTAATCTTTTGATGCTTTTTATTCCGCGCGCAACATTGGCTGGAGCGAAAATCATTGAACCGCTTTTTAGACTAGTCTGTTCTTCCCCTATGGTGAATATGTCTTGGTCTTCTATGACGTAGAAGCAAACGTCGTAGGGTTCTGGGCGAGAAGGAATCTCCTGCCCAGTTTCAAGGCAAACAAGAACCACATTGAGCATCTTCGTCTTGTAAAGATCCTTTTTCACTCTTTGAAGCTTAAAGTCTGCCAGCTTAGTTAAATCCCACACGTCCAATTTCAACATTTCACTTCCTTCTGTCTTCATTCACTTACTCTTTTACATCTTTGGTTAACACTCAACGTTTGCTTCGCTATTCTTTTCGCTGGTTCATTATGTGGAAAGGCGGACGCGTATAGTAGGTGAGCATATCCTTGACGGCGATTGCCCACATCACCCGCATTTCCCCTTTATCTCTATAAGTCAAGATTGTTTGAGATGGAAGACTAAATGCGAATCGGAGGGCGGCATTTTCATCATTTTACGGAAAAGAGCCATAGAGAATTACTTGCATCCCAAGTCTATTAAAAGAGTGTTAGAACGTGATGTCTTTGTTGATGATTTTAACGAGGTTAAGTCACAGATATCATGTAATTATAATTGGAGAAGACATCTTAAACCAATAGTTGAGGCTATGAGCGTAGAGGAGATACTTGAAATGGATAAGTATTATGACGAGAATCATATAGAGATACATGAACTTATTGAAATTATAAAAAGATTATTGGAATTGACTGTATAGACATGTCCTGCAAGACATATGCCCATATCTAAACGTAAAGACCTCTAAGTCAGCCCTTTTATCTCCGACTGGAAATTCAGATATTACCTCTTTAACAACAAGATAAAAAAGCTCATTACGGATCGACAGGATAGAGATAGACTGAGAAACTGTTATGTTAAAGTCTTCGGCGAGAATCTACACAGGGAGCTTCAAGAAGGATGCTGTCACGTCACTTGTTTAACTCTTCCTAAATGCTTCCTTCATGCTCAAAATATGTGCGTTTATTCCGTCCTCTAATCCCACCTTACACTTCCATCCTAGTTTTTGCTGTGCTTTTGCCGAGTATGTCTTCACATCAATGAAGTCGTCTAAACCGTATTTTTAAAGCTACAGTCCATGGCATGCCATAGTCTGGAATCTACGGCAATGTGATGATTCTTATTGTTCATATAAAAAAAAGATCGTTGACAGTCAGGACGTGAAAGGTACATTAGAGGATTGGGTGTTCGTGTGTCAAAGAACAAGGTACTTTGCGGTAAAACTGGCCCAAAATGGGCAGATCTACGGCTTCCTCAGACCTTGTGCCCCCGAGAGCCGTGATGAAGCCGCAATGAAGGACAGCCAGATAGAGCGGAACCCCATACGTGGAGGCCTCCAGTCCTATCCTCTCGACGCTGAACTTCCTCAAGTTTTTTTTAGAGTGCACATCCAATCCTACAAAGGCGCTTATGGCATGGGCTGAGCACCTCCTGCTCAAAGCTTATCTCATCCTATCATGCTATCTCTTGAATTGGTGGAAACCTTTCCTCAACACTTATTGGCGGTTGAGGGACTATATTAGAAAGAGCACCTTAACCAGATTCAAAGTCCATCGAGGGCTTACCGAAAAAAACACCTATATTGCTGATTTTATGGACATTAAAGATGCGCTTAAATAATTCGTAACTCTTTTGTTAATAGAATAAACCAGTAATGGAGGTCAAACCAATAAGGAGGTGAAATAATTGTTTAACATCTCGTCGGCAGTTACAAGTCTTTGGTTCCTTTTACAGGAACTATTTAGCTGGGCAACGGGGCAACTCATAAAGTGCTTTTTAGGTATAAGCATAACGATGCGAGTAGGAACTATAGTAGCTATATTTCTAATTGCTGTCGTAGGCTTAGTACTGATCAAGAATACTTTGGAGGATATGCTTAGGAACTTCGTTCTTGGTGTCGTTTTGCTAGTAATTGCAGTATATCTCGGATTTATATTTGGTCCTATCATTGTGTTACAGATTATGGTCCTGCTTGGATTATAATCCATAGCAATAAAATGAGTAAAAGCTTTGTAAAGGGATTTAGTCAAGATCAAGAAAAGGATCGCCCGGCAAGTGCCTGTAATTCGGCGGGGAGAGGTGTGCTTCAGGCGATTCTCTGGCTAAGGATACAGTGTTTGGGCTATTAAGTCTTGGAGGTCGCTCTGTACTGGAGGAGAGGGGTCAGTGAATATGGAACTCAGACCCCAGGATCTGCTGACATGTGGGAGTTTATGAGCAGAAAGGGCGGAAATGAGACGAGTTTGAAGTGAATAAGATGATTACTATGTTTCCAGTGAAAGTGCACGCTCGACGACGAGAAACATAATACCTCCTTAAGTCGCCTATCTTATTCTCAACCACCCCTCCCCCCCTCCGTCACGATGTGCCTTATGGTTTAAAATATGAGTTCTACATAACTTACTCGAGCACGAGCGCGGACGGGAAAATTGTCATGAACATGATTACTGGATCATGGAGGTTTCGAGCATGGCAGACGTAGCTTCACTTCTCTTCATGGTCGGAGGGGCGTTATCCTATCCCCTCTTCTTCCACCTCTCCCTCAAGAAATCGCTGAGCCTAGTATCCAAGGAGAAGGTGGCCAATGGCAGGATATTGCTGTCTCTGGTCATCCTGTATCTTGAGACAGTAGCGCTCGTGATGCTGAGCACGCCACTTTCCTTCATCCCGCCATCCTACTTCGGATCACTAATCGCGCTATCGGCTATCGTGCTCCTTGCCAGCTTTACTCTGAAGGCCATGTTCGGCCTGTCGTTCAGGAGGGGCATCCTAGCGTTCGCGCTCTGGCAGGTTCTATCTCTCGCGCTCGGAGCGACATTGATGGCTACTGTTCTGGCAGCCATGTTCCAGACTATCCTGACAATTTTCCCGATAAAGAGATACCAACACTCCTAGGCATCTTCGCTTGGGAAGCTTACGATTTCTATCACTTGAACCCATACGAACACTTTGAGCCCTACAGACAAAAAATCGCGGAAGATGATTTGATATCTGATAGTCGAGGGAAGAGGATTAGACCAGACATAAGCTACCCGGTACGCTGCCTTCATACTTTAATCGAGTTGCAGCAAAGGAGAGAGGGTGGAAAGGTCTGGATCTCCTCGGGTTGGCTGTACCATTATGATTGTTATGGATCTGGTCCAGGAGCCAGAAGCTTGATTTACGAAACCCTGAGCGAGGTAGCCAGGGGAAATGATAATATCGCTGAGGATCTTCAGGCGAAGTACGAAGAAATCACCAATTTAAATAGATACGAGTTCAAAAAGGCTCTGGAGAGGTATTTTAAAGGGGAAAAGCTGCAATCCTATTATTGGAATGGTGGCTATCTCTTCGCGGCCTCTAAGGAGTGGAGGATCAAGACACTGGAACAGCTCAACAAGGCCATGGAGGAAGAGGATGAGCGCTTCCGGAATAGTCTAGAGGAGTTCATAGGCTGGTTCAAGAGCAACGGGCTCAACCTGGGGGAAAAGGCTGAAGAGGACCTAAGGGGGAGGATGAGGGAGTTCTACGCCACTTACCTCTACAATACGGCCAAGGAGTGGTGCAATCTCTTGGTTGAGGAGGACAAAATTGAGCCCTCGGATGTCTACCTGTGGTGGGGCGGCGAACCCAACAGCGATAATTGCTATGCTTTCTTAACACTCTATTTCGAGGTCGATCCAGATGATATTGGCACTCCCAGCTTCGATAAGAGGGTGTCGAGGAATCTGAGGACAATAATCAATATAGCCGAGAGGGAACGCTACATTATGTCATGGCATAGGGAATTCGAACCTAAAGTCTGGAAAGCTGTGTTCTCCTAGAGCCTGCCATCTGGTGAAATCCCGTATGCAAGGGTTTAATGCCATTCCCGCTGAGGGAGGGGCATGAATTCCATCCACGTACACCGGATGGCCATCAGCATCATGGATCAGACCCTTCTCCCGGGCAGGGTCCATTGGCTGAAGCTAACCTCCTTGAGCGATTTCGCCGGAGCTATCAAGGGCATGAAGGTCAGGGGCGCTCCCCTCATAGGCGTAGTCGCGGCCTTCGGCCTGTCTCTGGTGGCGCAGCGCTCGAGGGTGCGCTCGAAGAGCGAACTTTTGCGTGAATTGAGGAGGGCAGCCCACCTCTTGGCCTCCACGCGGCTAACCATCGGAAACCTATCGTGGGCGCTGAACCAGGTACTCCGTGCCGCTGCCGCTTCCGATGGAATGGAATCCGCCAGGAGGGCGGCCTACACCGCCGCCAGGGAGCTGTTCCGAAGGGATGTGCAAGCGAATATGTCCATCGGGAGGACCGGTTCAAAGCTGATTCGCGACGGCGATTGCATCTTGACCCACTGCAATACGGGTTGGTTGCGGGTTGGTTGCAAGCGTCGCCTGCGCGACCGCCATTGCGGATTTCCTAACAAGGCATCTTCGTTAAATGTAATAAAAGGACGAATGAGCGTCGCCATCTAGACTTGCTTAGAGCGCATACGCCCTTTTCTTCTCTTCATACTGTTCTCTAGTGCAGTAGAACACAGCCGGTGCTCCCTTTACCACCACACCCCGAGGCACATCCTTTGTCACTATGGAGCCTGCGGCGATCACAGAGCTATCGCCTATTGTGACAGAGGCTAGGAGGGTGGAATTGGCCCCTATAATGCATTCGTTCCTTATCTTAACTCCAACCATCCTCCTTGAGGGCGGATACTTGTCGTTTGTGACAACAACATTTGGACCAATGAAGACGTTGGAACCCACTTCCGTCAGCCCGGGGAGATAGACAAGGGATTGGATGCTGCAGGACTCGCCCACCGAGACCCTTCCGTCCAGCTGTGTCCCTGTGCCGAGGGTAGTGCCTTTACCAATGGAGCTATCCTCTCGTATCAGAACATTATGGCCCGTATTAACACGATCGTCCAAAATCGCCCCTTCGTAGATCGTCGTGCCCGATCTAAGTACGCACTCTTCGCCTATCTTTGAGCCCTCTGACAGAGAGTCCAGAAGCTCTATGGATTTTTGCGTTGGTTTAAGTGCTTGAAATTTGGATTTCCTGGGATAACCGACGACGACATTGAATCCCAGCCTTGTCATTTGTCCCACGCTGGAGGGACCAAGGACTAAGAAGTCTCCTTCACAGAAACAACCGTCCTCTTTCATAGAGGACTTCGGCGATATGAAGTGCAAGAACCTCACTCCGAAACTCGTTGAGGGGTCAATGGATAAAGGCTTCCCTAAGTTATACGAAAAAGTCCAATCAAAACCCTCCGATCCTCAACGAATGCCTTACAGGGGAGTTTCGACATGGCATCGAGCAATCTATCCTACCGTACCAGTTATACTCGAAGAGATCTATATCCATTCGATTTCACTGCCCGGGCCTTTGGGAAGGCGGGCATGATCTGGCGGAAAACGCGTTCCGATTGGTGAAAGGCTCCACTTACAAGCCCGCACATCCATCGTAATCTGAAGTAGCTTAGGCAACTGGATGCCTGAAGATAAAGGCTTATTTCAGCTCGGTAAGCGTTAAGACCCCTGCCGTAAAGGTCGGCTTTGTACGGAGCTGGTCGACGTGAAAAGGATGGCTTTGTCATCCATACTCTTCCTGGTCCTACTAGTCCAAATTTCGGCCATATCCTCCAGAATCATGGGTCAGGGAGCCGATTATGTCGTCTCAGCCAAGAGAGTTGTGACCGTGTATGAGGGATATATCGTGATGAACGACACATTTACCATTCTGCCAATTCACGGGTTTCCGGAGGCATTCATGGTCGGAATTCCAAAGTACCTCTCAGCGCACGTGGTCAGATCGATCATCTATCCTTACTCCGTCTCAAGCACTGGCGATAAGCTGGCCGTCGAATGGTCAGCCGTAAGCGATGAAGAGTTCGACTGGATCTCAACCAAACTGCCGACGATATCGGGCAGCTTCACCTTCAGCGTCGTCCAAGCCTTCTCCGACGTGCTCTTGACGACGCAATACGGAGGTGCGCAGGAATTGATCCTCCCAGTCGTGCCTGCACTCGGGACCGAGGTGAACTCATGCTATACAGAAGTTAGGTTTGAGAGATGGTGGAGCGTAGATAGTCCACCATCTGGCTATTCCATAAAAACGTCTGGTAATCTAACGACCGTCTGGAACGAATATAGAAGGCAGCCAGCGAATTCCAATCTAACCGTAGACTTTAATTTAACGCCGCTTACTCAAGAACTTTATGCGGTCACGCTAGCCTCGAGGGTGATCGAGATCGATCCTTTCTCAGGACTGACCGTTACGGATCAGTTCAAGGTCAGGGCTCTGGGCTATTCCATGCAAGGCTACACGAAGGTCTTCCTATTTATGAAGGCCTCTGGCGTGTCCGTCGGGGATTCGATCGGGGCGTTCTTGCCGGAATCCGAGAGCGTGACCCAGAGATCGATGTTCGGGGTCTCAAATCCCACCAACGGTTCCTTGACCCAAGTGTCAGTCTATCCCAGGTATCCCCTCTATCCCGATCAGAACTATAGCTTCTACATAACGTATCACCTGTCAGCTGAGAACACAAGCAGCGTCTCTCCCTTTGGAAGAACCATGTCGTTTGTACTGCCCTCTACCACCAATTTCACCCTCTTTGCAGATAATTTCACGCTTGAGGTTCTCCTTCCAGTAGGAGCGATGGTGACAGATGTAAAACTTGGGGAGTTCAGCCTGAAGAACGATGGGAGCGCCACAAGTTCTTTCAGTACAACTATCGAGGGAGCGACGAAGGAGATATTGAATTCGCCCGTAACTTTTACTTACAACTTCGATACGCTATGGGCTGGATTTGCCCCCTCGATCGTCGTCGCAGTCCTGTTCGTGGTGGGATTTGCGTATGTCCTCACACGCCATGAAGGGATCTCTGAGGCAATGGCAGCATCAGTTGAATTTGGGGCCGTTGTTAAGTTCATTGAGAGGCAGAGGGAGAAGATGAGGCTCGAGCAGAGCATGGAGAGGCTCCAAGAGGACCTTAGGAATAATAGGATTTCAAGACAGGAATACAAGACGCGCAGCAGATCACAATCACAGAGGCTTGAAGAGGTTACAAGGAGCATCCCAGCGCTCAAGACTGAGGCGATGAAGGCGAGTAGAGCAGTGGCAGACCTAATAGACGGTATGGAGGTATCAGAGTCTGAAATAACATCGATGAACTCCGTCATCAGGGATCTTCATTCGCAATTCTCCCAGAAGAAGATATCAAGGGCAACATACACGAAACTTCAGGACGACTACGTTAAGAGGGTTCAGAACGCAAAGAGGGCGATTGGGGCTACCCTCAACGAACTTGAAAGCCTGAGCAAGGCTTAACTTGTTCCAAATCCTGAGCCATATCGTGACTCACATTTAAATGCCGTCTCTACGATGAGAGGATGGCGCACAGGTTGTCATGAAATATGCGGTGCTAGGGAACCTGACGGCCGACATCATTCGAACCTCCGAGAGGACAATGCGTACAATCGGGGGAAGCGCATGCTATTGTGGATTAACTGCCAGTAAACTTAACTGCGAGACGCACATACTCACCAGGATTGGTAGGGACTTCGATGCAGATTGGCTTCATCAGCTGAGGGAGGCTGGCGTGAAACTCAGCATCGAATACTCGAGAAGCACAACTGTCTTCGAAAACACGTATGCATATGGTCGTAGAACGCAGTTGATAAAGGGGAATGCGGGGGTCATTCGTAAAGTGCCAAGGGAGATACTCGATTGCGACTTAATACATGTGGGCCCTATCTTCTCAGAGGTTTCCTTAGAACTCCTCAATAAATTGAGGGGGAAGTTCATTTCGCTTGATGTTCAGGGATTCATAAGGAGAAGGGACGGTAAAAGGGTGCATCACGAATTTTGGTCTAGCAGGAATAAATTTCTTGAGCTTGTGAAGATCGTCCATATCGGCGCCGATGAAGCAAAATTTGCGGTTAGGAAATGTTGCAGAGAGCTAATGGACCTAGGACTCGAGATCGTCGCCATCACTGATTCCAAAAGGGGATCGTATCTGATCTTCGAGGGTTCATTGGAGTACGTGCCGGCTTTCCCAGCTAAGGCCATCGACCAAACTGGGGCAGGAGATGTCTACACTACGGCTTTGGCAATAAGATACCTTGAGACAGGAGATCCGATTGAGTCGGGATACTTCGCTTCAGCTGCAGCGAGCTTTGTAGTTGAAGGATGGGGACCTACTAAAATTGGAACTAGGCAAGAAGTTGAGGAGAGGAAGAAACTCCTTAAGGAAGGGGTATCGGTGAAAGGGCACTTCCATCTACCACCTCCAATAACTATAGAGTGACATTAGAAGATTCCTCCCGCTATGCAGGATAATGGTCTCTCTCCGAATTTCCTCCCCTCTCTGATTAGATCTCAGATAAAGCATATCTCCTCTCGATAATTGGTGAATGCTATGGCGTACCCCATCGTGCCTAGCAGGATATTCTTAACGAAGGGAGTTGGCAAGCACAAAGAGAAACTTCAGAGCTTTGAGCTCTCCTTACGTAGTGCTGGGATTGCACAATGTAACTTGGTTGGTGTCTCAAGCATTTTCCCCCCAAGTTGTAATCTGATCAAGAGGGAAGAAGGGCTCCAGTATATTCAGGCTGGCCAGATCCTCTTCTCCGTATTTTGCAGCAACTCCACAGACGAGCCAAACCGATTAATAGCAGCCTCGGTCGGTCTTGCCATACCCCAGGATCGAACGATGTATGGTTATCTCTCGGAGCATACTTCATTTGGACAGACATCCGAGAAGGCAGGGGACTATGCAGAGGACTTGGCTGCAACGATGCTGGCCACAACACTTGGCATGCAATTCAACGTAGATGATAGCTACGATGAGAAGAAGGAGCAGTGGCGCATCTCAGGAAAGATTGTAAAGACGACGAATGTGACACAATCCATAGAAGGGGACAAGAATGGCCTTTGGACGACCGTAGTTGCGGCTGCGGTGTTCATCTGAGTAAACCCGATTAGGAGAAGATAGAGCAGAATCTAGATGACGCTATGGAGCTGGAAGGCAAATTCATTATCGAGAACTAAAGGCGTTTGATGTGCACATGATGATTTACTAAATGCCATGATAAGGGAATATTGTCTTCTTTACCTCGTCAACTGTCCGTCGAACAACTTCAGCTGCATCTCTATCCTCGGGTGGTTGGCCCCTATCTGATAATTTTGACACCTCTTCCTCGGGAACTGCGCCCGAAACGGTCAGGAAGACCAAAGCCCAGCATCTGGCTGTATTCTTGGGTTCGTAACCACCTCCGCCAAAGAGAAGGTATCTACCTTCGCACAATTCATGCGCCAGATCATGCATGGTGGATGCAACGGATCCAAACGTTTTTGTCGTCAATGAGAGGCCTACTAATGGATCCTGATAGTGTCCATCAACTCCGAACTGATTGAGCAGAAACTGTGGTCGGTAAGCCCGGATCAGCGGTAGAACTACCTCATCAAACGCATATAGATAGGCAGCATCGTCGGTTCCAAGTGGAAGAGGGACGTTAACCGAGTAACCCTTCCCCTCTCCTTCGCCGATCTCGTCCACAAAACCCGTTCCCGGGAAGAAGAAATGGCCAACTCGATGGAGCGATATCTTCAATATCGGTTCTGAGTAGAACATCTCCTGCGTCCCATCGGCGTGATGCCCATCAACGTCGATGATGGCAATCCTCTTAATGCCATTTTTCTGCAGGATTCTGGTCGCAACGGCTATGTCGTTGAAGACGCAGAACCCAGCCGCTGCATCCATCTTGGCATGATGAAGTCCACCACCCGGGTTGAAGGCATGCAGAGCTTCCCCGTCCATCAGCAGCTTGGCCCCGCATATCGAGCCTCCAACAACAGAGCATGCTCCCTCATAGATGCCCTTCACGGCTGGAGTATCGCCCCTATCCAACAGAGTGCCTCCTGAGACACTCGCCCTTTTGACGAAATCGATGTATTCTTTATTATGAACAAGTTGGAGATCCTCCTCACTGGCAGGCACTGGTTTGCGGATCTTGGCTTTTTCGCCAAAGGCGTGCATCTTCTGTAATAGATCCAGCGTGTATCTTTGTCTTATTGGCTGGAGGGGATGAGTAGGACCAAACTGATACTTCAGATACTCATCAGAGTAGATAAAGGCTGTAACTCCAACCATGAGCGCTTTTTACGGTGGCCATGGGTGCGTTTAAGATTATCTGCACGCTTCTTGGGCGTAGGATTTGTCCACAAGAAACCCTCTCATCCCTTATAGACATCATCGATTTGGACCTCTCCGATCTCTTTAACCCAGAGAGACAGCGAAAGCAGAAGAAATGAAATTCAACCCAAATATCATTAGGATGATGCCGAAGATGGCAAGCAAAATCCTGTAGCCCTTTGAACCGATAAGCTTCATTCCCTTCATAGCCGAGTAGGCCAAAAGGACAAGCCAAGCTAAATCGATTAAGAAGTGAAGAATATACATCATCGGGATGGCCCCGAATGACCCATAGGATAAGGTGTCCAGGATTAGTTTGGCTCCGACCGTAAGCCACCAGATTATAAAGAAGGGATTAAGTGCGTTTAATGCCACCCCAGTCATGAAGAGGCCGTGTTTCAGTCTATCCGGCCGTTGTTCAGGGACTCCAGTTTTCATGGCATCTCTGGCCTGCTGAAAGCCGATGAAAAGAAGTACACATCCACCCAGAATACCAACGAAGAACTTGATAACTTGCTGATTGAAAGACACGAACCCAAAAGCCAAGAGAAGGACTAGTGGAAATTCGATGAGTGCATGAGTAAATGAGAACACAAGCCCTGCCTTTACTCCGTGTCTCGAACCCTCAAGAATCGTCGCAAAGACGACAGGACCGGGGGCGAGAGCTCCGGATGTGGTCACCACGACAACCGAGACGAGCAAATCTAGCAGGGACATAGAATGTTGCACACTACGCGCGGTAATTCTTTTTGTATGATGCGAGCTAACCAGGAACTGTCTTTTTTCCTTTACGCTCACCTAGTCTGTTAACTCTTAGGGTCAAAATTACCCTAACAGATAAAGAAGAAGGCAGCCATGCTGAAGTAGATGGATCCAGGACTTCCGGTGGTCTTCGTCTCCAGTCCTTCGACCGTTACCATCACTACAGGCATCGGTCGATCGAAAGAGAATTACTTTTTGGTTTTTGCCACTTTCACCTCTTTCATAGGAACATTACAGCAGATCAAGTCACAAGGAGCACAGCCACATGGTTCATCAACTACCATAACAACTCCACATTCTCCACATTTGTATTTTGTACCTTTTTTCGCCATTTCTTTTCACCTCCCGTTATGTCGCCCTTTTAGTATTACTCAAGGAGTACCATGATATAAACAATCAAGCCGGATACTATTATCCTCAAACCGACGATTGATAATCTCTCCATAGGATCGTCCCCCATATCCGCAATCTAGTACTTTCCTGCATGGCAGCTTGAAATGTTATAATGGGTTAATTCGAAAGGTCTCATATAACATAGGATCGAAGGCTGAAATCGAGCAAACGAGGTAGACCTGACCATGAATCTGAAAACAATAAAAGCCCCCTCCCGAAGGTAAGCGTTTGTATATAACATGGACAAATTGGCGATCGAAGGCGGTAAACCCGTCAGGACCAAGCCCTTTCCCCCTAGGATTCAAATGGGCATCGAAGAGGAACGAGCTGTTATCGAGGTCATAAGGAGCAATGCCCTTTGTAGGCTGGACGGGACGAAGGTAAAGGAGCTCGAGCGGGCGTTTCCGGCGCACATGGGGGCGAAATACGGTGCCGCCTCAACCTCTGGAACCTCTGCCATTCATGTGGCCCTCGGGGCTGCTAGGCTTAACCCGGGCGGCGAGGTGATCACAACACCGCTGACGGATGTCGGAACTATCATACCGATCTTGATGCAGAACCTCATCCCGGTGTTTGCTGATGTCGATCCCTTGACCTGTAACATAACCGCCGATACTATACGCGAAGTCATGACGGACAAGACAGTAGCGGTCATACCCGTTCATCTGTGGGGACAGGCTTGCGACCTCGACCCCATACTCGAGTTGGCGGAGGACAAGGATCTGTGGGTCCTTGAGGACTGCTCACAGTCTCACGATGCGATATACAAGGGTAAGAAGGTCGGCACTATGGGGGATATGGGCTGCTTCAGCTTCCAGCAATCGAAGCATATGACTACTGGCGATGGTGGCATGACCATAACGAATGATGATGATCTGGCCTCTGCCACTGCAGCATTCGCCCTTAAAGGCGATTACTTCAATATGTTTGTCGGGATGAACTACAGGATGACCGAACTTCAGGGCGCCGTTGCCCTTGAGCAGTTGAAGAAGCTGAATGGCATCGTCGAGAGGAGACAGAGGAATGCAGATAGACTGAACAAACAGATCTCTGGTTTGGAAGGCGCACATCCACCTCACATAATAAAGGGAGCCACTCATGTCTACTGGCTATATCCACTCTTCCTCAGGCCTGAAAAGCTGAAAGTCACGCCCAAACAATTTTCAGAGGCGCTTGCAGCAGAAGGAATACCGTTTGTGTCGCCAAGATCATCTGAGGAACTAGTCTATACAAGGCCCGCCTTGATGCAGAAGAGGGTTTTCGGCGACTCCAAGTGCCCCTGGGACTGCCATTTCTACGGGAGGAAGCGGGATTATGGCCCCGGGCTCTGTCCAACCGCTGAATCCACATTGCCCAATATCCTTACAGTTACAATGCACGAATGCCTCACGTATGATGACATCGATGACATGGCAGAGGCGATAGTCAAGGTCGAAGCGAATTACAGGAAATAGATCCAAGTATTTCTTATAACTTTTTATTGGAATAAGTTATATAGATTAACTCGGCAAAAACCAATTTATGGTAAGAAGGGATTTTCCATCAGCCTATCCCCTTCTATGTAGTTATGACGTTGTCGTTATAGGTGGAGGACTGGCGGGCATCTGTGCTTCCATCGCAGCCTCCCGTCTTGGGTCCAAAGTGGCTCTGGTTCATGACCGTCCTGTCTTGGGTGGCAATGCTTCAAGTGAATTGAGAATCGGAATATCCGGAGCTGATGTAAGTGGCGGTAGTCTCACGCGTTATGCACGCGAGACCGGCATTCTGGGAGAGCTAGGCATCGAGAGCATGTATCGCAACCCAGACTTCGGATCAAGCTTTCACGTGCAGGACATAGTTTTCTGGGAGTGGGTGAGGCGCGAACCAAATTTAACGCTCTTTCTAAACTCACAAGCTCAGGAGGCCATCATGAGCGATGATCAGAACATACAAGGAATCACCATAGTTCAGACATCAACTGAGAAATCATTCTCGCTTGGTGGCAAGATTTTTGTGGATTCTTCCGGCGACGGACGTATTGCTGCAGATGTGGGGTCGGAATATCGAGTTGGACGCGAATCCAAGGGTGAATTCGGTGAAAGCCTTGCGTGCGATAAGGCAGACAATTTCGTTATGTCCAGTACTCTCAACTTCACCGTTAAGGACGTGGGCAGGGAGGTGAACTTTCAAGCGCCATCATGGGCTCGTAGTTTTCCAAGTGACGTCGATCTGCCATTCCGCGACCACGCCATCTCGATGGATGAATTCTTTGGTGGATTCTGGTGGCTTGCGTATGGGGGCGTACTTGATACCATTAAGGATGATGAGGAGATCCGAGATGAGTTGCTTCGCATTCTGTTCGGCATTTGGGACCATCTGAAGAACCATGGAGATCATGGCCTTGCAAATATGACATTAGACTGGATAAGTCCCATACCAGCAAAACGCGAATCACGTCGTTTTATTGGGGACTTTGTTCTGACCGAGAACGACATACGGAACCACACGATATTTCCTGATGGAGTGGCTTATGGTGGTTGGCCCATTGATATCCATCCACCTGAGGGCATATATTCACGTGAGCCACCAAATATCTCAATCCCGCTTACCGAGCTTTATAGCATCCCATACCGTTGCCTCTATTCGCGCAACATCAAGAACCTATTGTTGGCGGGTCGTAATATCAGCGTCACACATGTTGCATTGGGAAGCACTCGAGTGATGGGGACATGCGCTATCATCGGCCAAGCTGCAGGAACTGCCGCACACCTATGTGTAAGGTACGGGGTCACGCCCCGTGAGCTGGGAGAGAAATATATAGCTGAGCTTCAACAGCAACTCCTAAAGGATGATTGCTATATCATCGGATTACGCAACGAGGATCCAATAGATCTAGCACGCGGGGCAACGGTCACTGCCTCAAGCGAAGAGGCCCTACGAGTTAATCAGGTAGATGACGTCGAACAATTAGATACCCCCCTCGCGCAAATCTTTCCAGTCTCTGCGGATCGAATCGAGACCGTCGAGGTTCTTTTGGAATCAAACCTTACAACATCTAAAGAACTCCACATGGGACTGCGCAGGACCAATAGTATAAACGATCTTACGTCGGAACAGGATATTGCGACGGCTAGTTCGACAGTCCCTCCTGGTCGGTCTTGGGTCGGCTTTGATCTGAGCGCTGATGTCGAAAGCGGCCTTTATTGGATCTGCCTTCCAGAAGCAAAAGGAATCAAATGGTGTTATCAGAATGAAGCCCCGGTGGGCACGAATCGTGCAATATTCACGAAAATTGCAGGAATGCCTGGATGGCGGTCGAAACGAGGTTGCTACCTTTTCAGACTAACACCAGCCTCTAAGCCATATCGCGCATCCAATGTGATAAATGGCATTGCTCGTCCAGAGAGCTGGACGAACATCTGGGTCTCAGATCCTACAAAACAATTTCCACAGCATCTGGATCTGGATTTTCACAGGGAGAGAGAGATTAATGCGATCTACCTTACATTCGATGCAGCCCTCGATACGAACATCTACCTACCTCCGCCCTGGGGGGTCTTTGGCACCGAGGTCATTCCACAAATAGTGCGCGACTACACGCTGTATACCCATAATGGCCATGAGTGGGTGCGTCTACTTAATGAAACTGGGAATTATCATCGGAGGAGGATACATCGCTTCAAGCCCTTGACTACTTCGAAGTTGCGCCTTGAAGTTCAGGCTACGAATGGCGATCCATCGGCACGCGTGTACGAGATCCGAGCCTATCTTGAGAAAGTATAGAAATAATTGTTCACGATTATTTTGCTCCTAATAAACGCCATCCATGAGGGTAATAAATCAGCAATACGAGCATATGAAAATAGATCCACCGTCACCCCACTCATCAACTTTGAAGGGAAAGCTTAAGCTATATGAACTTCATCACACGGGTCGCATTAACATGCGTAGGGCTGTAAGCTTAACACTCATGGCCGCTTTCGCTGCCATATACGCTGTACTTAGCCTCATCCCAGCCTTCGGGATCCTAGGTGGCACAGGCTTCATAAGTGTGGCAGCATTCATAAGTCCCGTAGTGGGCCTTATCTTAGGACCGGTACTCGGGGCGGCCTCCATGATCATAGGAGGGGTGCTCGCAACCATGCTGAATTTCGCTGCAGCCCCCCTAGGGTTTTTCTCATTCATACCTGGTGCTGTCTGCGCATTTAGCTCCGGACTCGTAGAAAGGGGCAGGGCGTGGGTGGCAGCATCCATCCTGGGTATACTAATAGCTATTTTCCTAATCTATCCTGCGAATAATGTTCAACCTATTTTTCCATACTACGTCTGGATTCATCTTGTAGCGCTCTTCATTCTTGTTTCTCCGATCAGGAAGCAGGCCACTGAGCTTGCGAAAAAGCCGAAGGTAAATGAAGCAGTAACGGGCATGGTGCTCACCATATTTCCATCGACAATGACTGAACAGCTCACGGGGAGCATCATCTTCGCACTCATCCTCGGTCCTGCAGTGTCCTCGGTCTGGAGTCAGTTCGGGATACCGATCATGCTGGCTTTTCCGATCGAAAGGACGATAATCACAGTCGGCTCCTCCATCATAGGAGCTGCGCTCTTTAGATCTCTTAAGGCAGCTGGCTTAGATATCACCAAATAATTCCGTTCAGGGGAGAATCCTTATAAAAAAAGGATTCCGACTCAGGATTATGGAGCCCGACGAAGCCTTTCAGAGGGTGTTCTCCCTTCTAAGGCAGCATCACGAGTGGTTTCGCAATAGCATACCCTTGATAGCAAGCGAGAATGTCGTCAGCCCTGCCGTCAGAGAGGCCATAGTGACCGACTTCATGCACAGGTACGCGGAGGGATGGCCAGGCGAGAGGGTCTATGCCGGATGCAAGTATATAGATCAAGTTGAACTGATCGCCATCGATCTGGCCAAAAAACTCTTCAGGGCGGATTTCGCAGATGTGAGGCCGATATCAGGCGTTGTAGCGAATCTCGTCGTATATTCCACCCTTACACAGCCCGGAGACACGATGTTAGCACTTCCGATACCATCGGGAGGCCATATTTCGATGGGACCGTTAAAGGCGAAGACCGGCGACTACCTCGGGGGAACTGCAGGCGCGGTGAGAGGACTGAATGTGGAGTACTTCAAACTAGATGAGAAGGAGATGAACATTGATGTAGATGAGACCGCGAAGAGGATAAGGGAAGTCAAGCCAAAGCTCTTGATGTTCGGCGCGAGCGTATTCCTCTTCCCACATCCCGTCAAGGAGCTCGCGGAGGCCGCAAAGGAGGTTGGCGCGCACGTGGCCTTCGATGCAGCACATGTTTCGGGATTGATCGCTGGGGGGCACTTCCAAGATCCCCTTAGGGAGGGAGCGGAGATGATGTCGATGAGCACCCATAAGACTCTGCCGGGTCCGCAACACGGGACCGTTGTTGCAAAGGGCGAGCTCGGGGAGACCATCAAGAAGATCACTTTCCCAGGGCTCGTTAGCAACCACCACCTGCACAATGTAGCAGGACTGGCTGTAGCTCTGGTCGAGATGCTGAAGTTCGGCGGGGAGTATACGGGCAAGATCATCGAGAACGCGAAAAGGCTTGGTCAGGAGCTCTACGAGAGGGGATTCAATGTCCTATGCCCCGACAAGGGGTTTACGCAGTCTCACACGATCATCATCGATGTATCTAAGATCGGAGATGGAGCCAGTATAGAACAGGGATTGGAGGCAGCGAACATCATAGCCAACAGGAACCTCCTGCCATGGGACAAGAGGCTTGGACGCGATTTCAGGAAGCCCGGCGGTCTCAGACTCGGTACATCGGAGGTGACGAGACTCGGTATGAGTGGGTCGGAGATGGAAGAGATCGCGGAGCTCATAAAAAGAGTCATCGTCGACAAGGAAAGCGCCCAATCGGTAGCAAAGGACGTAGCGGAACTGAGGTCTGGGTTCCAGAAAGTCCACTACTGCTTCGAATCAGCTTGTAAGGCATATGACTATATTGAAATAAAGTAGAATCCAATACACTGCTGCTTTATCTCAGATCATCTTGAACGGTTGGTTAAATGCTCTAAATAAAACAAGAAAGGCAGAGAAGATCAGGAGAAGAGGAGCAGCACCTTGAAAAGGTACCCTAAGGCATCAGCTACTTAGACCACATTGGAGCTAGATAATTCCAGCATTATTCCGTATACAAGTCCGAGATGTTCTCTTGCTTTGGGCCACCTATAAAATTTAGACCAAAACAGATAAGAGCCCTCCTTGGATGCACTCCCAGTGCAGCTCCTAACTGCGGGACGAATGATTGAGCCACACTCAGTATCTTTACACTAAGGAACATGAGTGGATTGATGTTAAAGACGATATTGGAATAGTTGGCATAACGGATTATGCACAGGGACAGCTTGGTGATTTAGTGACAATCGAACTACCTGAGATCGGCAGGGAAACAAGACAGTTTGAGAGCGTCGCCATCGTAGATTCATTAAAGACGACATCGGACATCTACTCTCCTGCTTCAGGCAGGATTATGGAGGTCAATAATGACCTTCTGGAACATCCAGAGCTGATCAACCAGGATCCTTACCATAAAGGCTGGATTTTCAAACTCAGGCTGTCCAACAGGAATGAACTTGGATCTCTCATGACCCTTGAGCAGTATGAGGCATATATAGAGAAGGAGAAGCAGAAATCAACATCGCACAGTTGAAGGGGATGCGACCTACTGGTGGTGGGTAGATGAGATTTATTGTAAACACTCGCAAGGAACAACAAGAGATGATGGATTCAATAGGGATCGGATCCATCGACGATCTCTTCAAGGACATCGATGAGAAGATGATCTTGAGAAGGTCGCTCATGCTGCGTCCTTCCCTTTCCGAGCAGGAACTTGTTGGTGAGCTGACGAAGATCAGCAGCAAGAATGCGGACGTTAATAGCTGCGAATGCTTCCTCGGCGCAGGAGCTTATAATCACTTCATCCCCAGCATCGTCCCCTATCTTACGGGAAGGTCCGAATTCTACACCGCATATACGCCGTACCAACCGGAGATAAGCCAGGGGATACTTCAGGCCATCTACGAGTTCCAAACGTTCATCTGTCAACTCACGGGAATGGATCTTGCCAACGCATCGATGTATGATGGCGCATCAGCTCTCGCTGAGGCTGCGATAATGGCCTCGAATGTTTCCAAGAAAAGGGAGATCGTCATCTCATCGACAATTCACCCCGAGTATAGAGAGGTCGTAAGGACATACGCCGAAGCCCACGGACTTGATGTGAAGGAGGTGGGATGGCAGAACGGCGCAACCTCTGCAGAAGAACTGACAAAGGTTGTGTCAGCGAGCACCGCAGTCGTTCTCGTTCAGAACCCGAACTTCTTCGGCATCGTTGAGGATCTCTACGAGATGGATCGCATCGCTCATGAACGTGGTGCCCTTCTTGTTGCGTGCGTAGTGGAGCCAACGTCGCTCGGACTTCTAAAACCGCCAGGTGAATGCGGGGCTGACATCGTCGCTGGTGAAGGACAGAGCCTTGGCAATAGCATCAGTTTCGGTGGCCCTCACCTCGGTTTCATAGCCGCAAAACAGACATTCCTCCACAAGATGCCAGGAAGGCTAGTCGGCATGACAAAGGATACCAAGGACAGGAGGTGCTTCATCATGACCCTTCAAGCCAGAGAGCAGCATGTGAGGCGTGAGAAGGCGACATCAAACCTGTGCACAAACCAAGCTCTGAATGCTTTGGCCTCAACGGTGTACCTCGCTGCGCTTGGAAAGGGGGGCTTCACCAAGCTTTCTGCCCTGAATGCCCAGAAGGCAAGGTACTTGCGTTCGAGGATTTCGGAGTTGAAGGGTTATGAGCCCATCTTCTCAAAGCCCTTCTACAATGAATTCGTTATCAAGTGCCCGATCGATCCCGTGAAGATAAACGTGAGGCTTGAGGAGAATGGGATCATAGGAGGATTTCCCATGCGCAAATACTATGGAGGATTGGAGGATGGCTGGCTTCTCTGCGCAACTGAGAGAAACACCAAGTCGGGCATGGATCGTTTCATCGAGGTCCTGAGGGAGGTTGCCAAATGAAGCTGATCTTTGAGCTGTCAGTCCAAGGTCGCGAGGGAGCTTCATTGCCGGAATTGGACATCCCAGAGCAGGATCTCGGCATTCCAACTGCGCAGCTGAGACACGACATCCAACTTCCGGAGGTTTCAGAGGTGGACGTGATAAGGCACTACACGGCGTTGTCCAGGATGAACTTCGGAGTTGATTCTGGCTTCTATCCTCTGGGTTCCTGTACGATGAAGTACAACCCAAAGGTCAACGAGGCAATAGCAGCTCTACCCGGATTCGCGACGGCCCATCCCTATCAGTCCGAATGGCTGAGCCAGGGGTGTCTTCAGATACTCCATGAGCTCTCAAGGGATTTGGCCGAGATAACCGGAATGGACGCATTCACCCTCCAACCGTCAGCTGGTGCACAGGGAGAACTCGTGGGGCTCATGATGGCCAAGGCATACTTCAAGAAGAGGGGGGAGAGGAGGACAAAGGTGATCGTCCCGGACTCGGCGCACGGCACTAATCCCGCAAGTGCGGCAATCTGCGGATATGAAGTTCTGGAACTCCCTTCGAATTCACGAGGGGGTGTTGATATTTCCGAACTTAAGAATAAGGCAATGGATGATGTTGCAGTGCTCATGCTCACAAACCCCAACACCCTGGGATTATTCGAGGACAAGATACTTGAGATATCTGAGATCGTACATGAAAAGGGAGGATTGATGTATTGCGATGGCGCAAACATGAATGCAATCCTCGGGATCTCAAGACCTGGCGATATGGGATTTGATATAGCACATCTCAACCTCCACAAGACCTTTTCGACCCCTCATGGAGGCGGTGGACCGGGATCCGGACCGGTTGGGGTGAAGGCGCAGCTTGCACCATTTCTGCCCAAGCCAATGATCGAGAGGGACGGAGATAGGTACTTCCTGAACTACGATCGCCCAGACTCGATCGGTCGGGTTAAAGCCTTCTATGGCAACTTCGCCGTCCTCGTCAAGGCCTATTCATACATTAGAGCCTTAGGCCCAGATGGGTTGAAGGAAGTCGCTCATAACGCAGTCCTGAATGCGAACTATCTGATGAATAAGCTGAAGGGAGCCTATGAACTGCCCTATGATAGAGTATGCAAACATGAATTCGTCCTATCCGGAAATAAGCAATTAGCCTATGGCGTTCACACAATGGATATTGCGAAGAGGCTCATAGATTATGGTTTTCATCCCCCAACGATCTACTTCCCGCTCATAGTCAAGGAGGCCCTGATGATAGAGCCAACTGAGACCGAAGGGAAGGAGACCTTGGATGCTTTTGCGGATGCAATGCTGCAGATAGCCGAAGAGGCAAGGAAAGATCCGGACCTGCTCAGAGCAGCTCCTCAAACCGCTCCCGTTACAAGGCCCGAAGCATTGATGGCAGCCAGAAGGCCGAATTTAAGATGGCGCACGCCTGATGACGGATAGGAGAATAGAGTTCGTTTATCCGATCAGGACGGCGGAGATCAGCGTAACTGGCAAGGAGTGCGCACTCCGATGCGCTCATTGCAATGGCGTTTTCCTGAGAGATATCGAGAGGAGGAGCCCCAAGAGCTATCTTGTCACGGGGGGATGCAATGGCGAAGGAGAGGTTCCCCTTTCTGAGAACCTCGACACACTGCGTGAACTCGCCAAAAGATACAAGCTCATAGCCCATACTGGCTTGATCGGGGAGGGGCACATCGAGAAGGTAGCCCCGTTCATCGAGGCGGTGTCCTTCAACTTCCTATGCGACGATGATACGATACGTGAGGTATATGGCTTGAAAAAGACTGCTGAAGACTTCATAGAATCCTACAAGGCCCTGCGCAAACACATCAGGGCGTACCCCCACATAACCATAGGCCTTAACGGGGGAAGGATCGTTGGCGAAAGGAAGGCAATCGAGATCCTGAGCTACCTCGGAGCCCACGCCCTAGTCTTCAACATCCTGGTACCAGTGCATGGGACGAGATACGCGATCCTACAGCCACCGGGCGTAGAGGAAGTGATTGGCATCATTAGGGAAGCCAAGGAGAGACTTCGGGACACCCCCATCTATTTGGGCTGTATGAGGCCAGGAGGAGGATATCGGGAGATCATCGACAAAGAAGCTGTAAGGCTTGAAGTTGATAGGATCGTAATGCCCTCGAGAAGTGCCGTTCAACTGGCTAAGGACAATGGCCTCATCATTGGAAGCAGAGACGAATGCTGCATATTGTGACGGCTCTCAAATTGGATGGTCCAATCGCCAATTGTTCTAATGCGTTCATGGCAATTGGGAAAGCTAAGGAAAAAGTGATATCTTGTTGCAAGCATTTTGCCAGTTGAGGTGAAAGATGGGATCATGTTGGGTGTAGCTGTTGGCACGGCCAGTGCTCTGGGCCTTATGAACTTCAGACTGGATGCGAAGCCGACAACAGCGCATCTCATAATCCCTGGAAGATGTCGATTCAAATGCGGTTATTGTACACGGGCCGAGGATGGCGCTGAGTCGGAGCTCCTCTCGAGGATACGCTGGCCATACTTTGAGGACGAAGTCGTCTTCAGGGCTATCTCAGAGAGACGGGCCCTCTTCAAGAGGGTCTGCGTACAGACCGTTCAGAGAGACGATTGGATCAAGCAGGCACTTCGCATGATCGAAAATCTGAAATCATCCCATCTGCCCATAAGCTTGGCCGCCAGACCGATCCCCGCAGTTCTTGTTGGAAAATTGTTCGCTGCAGGCGCAGACAGGATTGGCCTTCCAATCGATGTTGCAAACGCTGGGCTCTACCGTAAACTAAGGGCGGGGAGCTTTGAGAGGGACATGGGGATGATCGAGGAAGCAGCTCGAACTTTTCGTGGGCGGATATCCACGCATATCATAGTGGGCGTAGGGGAGAGGGAAGACGAGCTCGTCGATACCATGATTAGGTTGCATAGATCAGGGGTCCTGATCGCGCTTTTCGCCTTCACTCCCTGTCCCGGAACGAAGATGGCCGCAAGCACGCCCCCTGACCCTTCAAAGTACCGGAGAGCACAGGTAGCGCATTACTTGATAGAACATGGAATGGATGTTGATTTTGAATTCAACTCCGAGGGGGAGATTGCGGATTTCGGACACAGCCGGCAAGAGTTGAGGCGCATCCTCGGCCCCTCTGCCTTCCAGACATCCGGATGCCCAGGATGCAACAGGCCCTTCTACAACGAGAGGCCCAGCGGCCCTTTTTACAATTACCCAAGGCCATTAACAGAGGGGGAGTTCGAAGATGAATTACGGCAAATGGAGAAGAGGGGAGAAGCATAAGAACCTCGTTAATGCCCTCATTAGTGAAGAAGTGATGGCTGCTATTGTAAGGCCAGAGTGGCGGCTCCTTCTTACAGGATTCGGCAACTCATACATGAACATGGGGATCGATGAATCGATCCTAATTCACAGAAGCAGGGGGGAGAATGCGCCCACGATACGACTGTATGGATGGTCCACGCCGACTGTCTCAATCGGATACTTCCAAAGACTTGGAGAGGAAGTGGATTTGGATAAAGCCATGCAGCTTGGCGTCGGATATGTTCGGAGGATAAGCGGCGGCGGCTCTGTCCTCCATGAGCATGAAGTCACGTATAGTATTGTGGTCTCTGAAATGGATCCGAGGATTCCGAGTGACATCCAAGAATCAATACAGCTGATCTGCGGAGGCATAATTAGGGGATTGAGGGAATTGGGCGTAGATGCGGAATTTAAACCCGTAAACGATGTTGTCGTGGGCGGCAGAAAGGTCTCTGGGAGCGCCCAGACACGCAAGTTCCAAACGGTTCTGCAACATGGAACGGTCCTACTCGATGTCGATCGCCCAAAGGCCCTTTCGATTTTAAAGAATGTGGCCAAGACGATGAAAGGGAGATTTTCCGACGAACTGAGAGAACATATCGCGGGCATTAACGAATACGTGCGGGAAGGGGTCAGCTTTCAAAGCCTGAATGAGGCCCTCGTCAGGGGTTTCGAGGAGGAACTTGGGATAAAACTCGTCAAAGGGGCGCTCTCTGTCAGTGAAAACGATCTTGCGGCCAAGCTCTCTGCCAGCAAGTACTCGACGAGGGAATGGAATCATCTGAGGTGACTTGAGGTGCAGAACGATGCCATAATCGTCGGTGGAGGGCCTGCGGGTTATACTGCGGCCATCAGGATTTCGCAGCTCGGCGGGAGGGCCGTCGTCGTCGAGAAGGAAAAGCTCGGGGGAGTGTGTTCCAACCTCGGCTGCATACCGACAAAAACGATGCAGGCGAGCATCAAATTATTGGATGAGATTAAGAGAGCTGAGAGACATGGTGTCAAACGGATCGACTACCGTGAAATTGTGCACAGGAGGGACAGGATCGTCGACATCTCGGTGAGAGGCATCGAGCGACTTCTCGAGAGCTACGACATATCTGTAATAAGAGGGGAGGCAGAGATCACTTCGAGGACCACAGTTGAAGTGACTACCGGAGACCAGAGACAAGGCCTCGAAGCCAAGAACATCGTGATAGCTACTGGCTCACTGCCGCAGGAGCTCGAAAAAATAAAGCGTGATGGGAAGAGGGTGTTGTCAAGCGACGATCTCCTGGCACTCGACAGTCCTCCGGAGACACTGGTCATAGTTGGGGCCGGGGCGATAGGCGTTGAGTTCGCGACGATCTTCAAACCGTTGGGGACCGAGATAACGATCTTGGAGAAGATGAGCCGCGTCGTTCCATCGGAGGACTGGGAAATTTCGGATTCATTGAAGAAGATCATGAACCGCAAGGGGATACGGATCTTGACGAGTTGCGATGTCATGGGGCTTGATGGTGATGGCTTGGAAATCCACGTGGCGGACGGGGATGGGAAAATTAAGGCCGAGAAAATACTGGTAGCGGTAGGACGACGGCCACGATTTAAACCTGAAGAACTGGCCAAGCTTGGCATCACATTCACGACGCGCGGGATCACGGTTGACCGAAAGATGGAGACGAATGTGAAGGGGATCTATGCGATAGGGGATGTTACTGGACCTCCCTTCCTCGCTCACGTTGCATATGCGGAGGGCCTTGTCTGCGCCGATAACGTAATGGGCAGAGACGCGGATATAGACCTGAGCAAGGTACCGAACTGCATCTACACTATACCGGAAGCCGCGAGCATAGGAGCCAAGACGAATTCAGCGGAGGAAGAGCGAAAGTATAAGGTCGGGAGATCCCTCTTTGCCTCAAATGGCGAAGCGAGAGCAAGGGGTGAGATGGAAGGATTTGTGAAAGTCCTAGTGGATAGAGAAAGCAATGCATTGATGGGAACTCACATCTTGGGACCGGGCGCAACCGAAATCGTTGCAGCCGCTGGTTTAGCGATGGCTTTCGGAGCGACAACGGACAGGATAAGGGATTGCATCATCGCCCATCCGACGTTTGCGGAAACTTTCATAGAAGCCATCAGGGATGTCAGCGGAGGGGCATTGGATAAGCTGCGAGGCTAAGATCTCAGCGAGCCGAGGGAGATGGGTGAGTCCATTTTCTGAAATGCTGCCATCCGAAGGGCTCTATTTTCTCAATGGAACCGCCATCGGATTCGAGGTAAACTTCCCTCTCCGATATCGCCTCCCCGATCCTGTATAGATGGCCACCAACAGCTCTCACAGCTGAGTAAACCCTCCTCCAGCAGTTCCTTTTCACGCATAGGATGAGCTCGTACTCCTCACCTCCCTCATAGAGGGCGAGTTCGATCGGATCGAGTCGATACATCGAGGCGAAACGAAAAACCTCAGCCGCTATTGGGATTTTGGAAATCAAGAAGCCTATGTGGCTCATCTCGGAAAGATAATGAATAGATCGCGCTAAACCGTCACTGCAATCCATGCAAGCAGTAATTCCTCCAGTCTTGGCTACTGCAAGTCCTTCTTTGAGCCTGGCCTTCGGGGTGTAGATTGCATCAATGGCTGCCTTCCTTAGCACCCCAGGTGCATCAAAGCCATCCAGGAGTACCTTGTATCCCATGCTCGTTAAGCCAAACTTCCCTGTCAGGGCCAAGATATCTCCGGGCTCAGCACCACTTCTGCGCATCAATGAGTCCTCCCTCACGGTTCCGAGGGCGATGCCGGCCAGGACCAGGTCCTTGGCTTCACCCGTATCCCCACCTGTAACGTAAGTTCCATACAGTCGAGCTGCCGCGTTCATGCCTTGGGCGATCCTAACGGCGCTCTTCGAGGGGAAGTCCTTTGGAAGTGACCATGAGAAGAGGAGGGATAGGGGCTTTGCACCTTTGCTGGCAATGTCGCTCACATTCATGGTGACTGCCTTCCAACCTATGTAGAAGGGAGGCATTCCGACGGGGACGTCCGTGGAACCGACGAGGGCATCGGTGTGTACGACGAGTATCATCCCTTTGCCAAGCCCGAAGGCAACAGCATCATCACCATAGCCTAGGATTTCGCGAAGGTCCTTGCCCAGGTTACTCACGATCAGATCACGAAGCCGATCTTCACCCAGTTCTGCCGCTGTTCGACCTTTTACCATTGATTTCAGCTCTGCGGGATGCCTGTGTATCATATATGTTTGCCATTTCCTGGCGTTCGAGGGCTTCTGGATGGTCAAGTTTTTGATCACTTTTATCCATAATTAATAAATGGCTTGTCGTGTCTCATTATAGCCGAGGTGAAGAGAAAGTGAGCGAAAAAAGAGAAAAGGAAGAGAAAGAACATCAAAAAAATAATGAGGATGTCGACGATCTTAGGGAAGTCTTGAGCGTCGTTTCACAGCAGGTGCCTAGCCTGATAAAGGGCATAATCGCAAGCGTGTTCTCCGAACAAGCTGGTTCTGACATGGGCAAGGCGGTGGGAGCCTACTACAAGGGCCTGAAGGATGCCGGTATTCCTGAGGAGACGGCCGTCAAGATGACAGAGAGCTACGCTTCTACGTTCTCGAGTTTGGGGGACGTGATGAAGATGGCCGTGAGTGGCGAAAAGAAGGGCAAGGATATGGGTGAAGAGATCTCAAAGACGATCAAGGAGAATGTAACTAAGGAGATCAATGAAAATAAGGATTAATGATCATCCTCCGGTAAAATATAACTTAAAGCGAAGCCCAAATGAAAGTTCGCAATATAGTCAGTATAGCTTTCTATATAGCCCACCTACTGGGCAGTCTCCTGTTCCTGTGGATCATCCTGGGCTGGAGGATTCGCAGGACAAGAGGAGCGTTTGAGAAACAGCTTGTTCGTCAGGGCATGAGTAAGGAGGATGCTAAAAGGATGAGTGCTCAATTCTCAAAGCTTAAGGACAACTTATTGGGAACCATAAAAAGTGGCATGAGGCAGTTTTGAGCTACATGGGGCTTTGAGGTAATGGTCAACGAGACCAGGGACGAAGGCTACGGCGATAGTTCAAGCATTGAGGGATTAAGTAAAAAACTCGATCTCATAATTAAAAGGCTTGATACCCTAGAGACTTTCGTCATGAATAATCCTGAATATGCTTCGTTGACACCATACTTGCGTTTGACACGCTTTGGTATTGGATTATATGGTGAACCTCTGAAGATCGCTGAACGCCTCAAAGCCGCCGAAGAGCACATGGCGAGGGAGCAGAGCATCTCCCAGGATGAGATCTCAAGGTGCATAATCCAAGCGTTGGCTTTGGATGGTAGATTGAACGTATCTGCAATAACGCGAAGAGTTGAGACAATGCGCGGAAAAGCCTCCAGGAGGATTGTACGGGAGAGGATCGAGCGTTTGGAAAAAGAAGGAATCGTCAAACGCTCAGAGGGGTTCACGAGCGTCTATGAACTTGTAGAGTTACCAAAAAAGTGATCACTTTTTCTCACGATGGATAATTACTCTGTTCGTACCTCTGCTATTGTAGAGGTGAAACAGAAGATGAAGATATGGAACCTGTTGTCGAGGATATTAGAGGCACTTAAAGCGACTTGGAAGGACACGAAGCTGCTGTTGGAGTCCTAGAGGACTTTCGCAACTGCGGATCATAAAATGATCTTCACAGTCGGTTGGCTCTTGACTCCCCCGCAAATAACACAGCTATAATATGTTGTTAATAATTCAATCGAAAAAGAAAAATCTAAACGACGAATATACTGCCGGCCAATGAGCCCAGAGGATTGTGTTCGCTCACTATTACAACCGCTGCAGCAGAGACAAAGCCATGGTTCCACTATATCGGTCGGGCTTTGGCAAGAGATGGTTTAATGCCATACAGAGCCTTTTTGTTCCTAATCGCGGGCCAATGCAATCATCGCTTAGCAGGGCGGAGGGGATTTCGGAGTAATCAAATCTCGTAAAGGCTTAATATGCATATTCGTTATGTCCGCTCCGCATGTCCTTAGTCTACTACGCTGATGCAAGGGCCAGAAGGAGCACGGAGAGCTTGCTAGAGAAACTCAGCAGAATCATCAAAGGGTCTGAGCTCCCGAACATAATTTCAGCAGGCGATAGGGTCCTTATCAAATGCCACATGGGAGCTGAGCTAACAACACGCTACCTCAGACCGGTATACGTCAGAAGGGTTGTGGAAGAGGTTAGAGCCCTCGGCGGCGAACCCATCATAGTAGAGACGACGGGATTGAGTTTGCTTGATCCGAGGGGAACGGCTGAGAGATATTCTAAGGTTGCGGTCTCCCACGGATACACGCCTGAGGTGCTGGGAGCCCCCATCATCTACGCCGATGGTGAGTATGGATTGGATGCCTTCAGAGCTAAAGTGAAAGGTTTGAAGTTGGGAGAGATCTGCCTGGCAAGGGCACTAAGTGAGGCAGATGTGCTCATCGGCTTGGCGCATTTCAAGGGACACGCCCTTGTGGGAATAGGTGGTGCTGTGAAAAACATTGCAATCGGCCTTTCATCAAAGGAAGGCAAGTATTTGTTTCACTACGAGGACAAGCCAAAGGTGGATGCGGAATTGTGCAATTCGTGTGGGGAGTGTCTTGCTGTCTGTCCTGTCGACGGTGCGTTGAGCATGGTGAATGGCAAGCCCAAGATAGAACCTGACATATGCGCAGGATGTTTGGCGTGCATCGCGACGTGCAAGGTCAAGGCGGTGCGGGCGAAGAGGAGGAGCAATCCGTTGGAGCTTCAGTTGATGCTGGCAGACATGGCGTCGGCCGTTATGAGCACTGTTGGCAAGGAGAAGGTCTTCTTCGCGAATTTCCTCCTTGAGGTGGACTGGCAGTGCGACTGTGAACACGGCGATCGCGGGTGGTCCGATCTTCCAATGGTGCCTGACATAGGCATAACGGCATCTATTGATCCGGTCGCACTCGACATGGCCTCGATAGAGCTTGTGAACGGCGCACCCGGCATCCCTGGCTCAAAGGCCGATGAAGTCGGTGCGATGCATCCAGGGACGGATAAGTTCAAGGCAATATTCCCAAATATCAACTGGAAGGATACGATAACAGCATGCGAAAGGCTTGGCATCGGGAGAGCGACGTATCAGATCGTCAAGGTCTAATGGCTAATGCAATCAACTGATTAACCTGATAATTCTCTTAATTTGAATACCTAGTCAATTCACAAAACGAACGATTTCTTATTGCTCCAGAAGAGATAGAAAATTTTCGATGATGTGTCCAGTCAAACCCCATATGACATAACTTTCATAGCGGTAAGCATTTCCCGACCATATCCTGCCATTGTTCAAGGTCGTCTCGAACTTTATCCTCTCAAGCTTCTTGAAGGGAACCCAGAAGGCCTCGTCGATCTCCGGACCTGGCTTGGGGGAGACGCCATATCTAACTAATGCCACGAATGGCGTTACGATCATGCTTGGCACGTTAGATGGTCTGGCATCGTCTATGGTACCCAAGAGCCTGCCCTGAACTCGAAGGTCGATTCCAACCTCTTCGATTACCTCCCTTATCGCGGTATCGATCAAGCTCGCGTCCTCTGCTTCAAACCTTCCTCCAGGAAGGGCAATTTGTCCTGACCAAGGATCCGAGGAACTCTCCTTGCGTTTTACGAATAGTGTATCCAGCTCCTCAGAATCGTGGACGATGAGGACGACCGCAGCTCTATTTTTACCAACAACCTTTGTGGCAACATCGAGCTTATGCGTAATACGCAATATGTTAGATATCAATCCCAATGGCTGCAGACTGCAGTTCGATTAGTAAAGTTTACCTGAATTCATCTGAAGGCATCTAGGAGGTACTTCGTCTCCTTGGGAACTGCAACTTTTGAATCCTCAGGTCCCTCATACTCGAGGGAGACGAATCCGTTGTAGCCCTGCGATTCGAGTATCTGCCTCACCTTTACATAATCCAACCTTTTCAGAGTCGGTTGGTCCTCAAACATCTTGGCGTGAGAGTGGACAGCATATGGGACGGTCATTTTGATCTCTTCGTAGATGTTGCCATGATAATTCCCAAGATCGAGATTTATACCGAACCATTCCGAGTTTACCGCCTTCGCTATCTTCACCACATTGGCAGCTCTTGCGGTTATACCGCCATGATTCTCTAAGGCGATGATTGTCCCCTTTTGTGCCGCGTACTCGCAACACGGCTTGAGGGCCTCTATTGCCCACCCTGTTGCTTGCTCTTCCGTGTATCCGGCAGGAGGCTCTCCTCCGAAGACCCTGAGGCAAGGCGCACCTAGCCTTTGGGCAACATCGACCCACTTCTTTACTTCCTGAACCTCCTTTTCCCTCTTAACCCTGTCAGCTTGGCAGAAGTTACTTCCCATCCCTGCACCGGAGATCGCCAGTCCTTTTCTCGCGGTTAGAAGCTTCAGCTTGTCAACGTACTTTGCATCCATGCTTTCAAAGTAATAGCCCGTCAGCTCAACCCCATCGAGCCTCAGCCTGTAACACTCTTCGATGAAGTCCTCAAGCTTCATCTCCTTCTTCTCGAGATAGGCGTTATAGGAATAAGCCGCGCATCCAACCTTTATCATCGCAATTGCTCCGCTCACTTACTTAGAAATCCACTATATTAGCACTTTCGATGAGGGGCTCGAGGAGATATCACCTCGCACTTATGCCCATGAGCATGTTCGTGCCCTGACCGCTTCACTCAATGATATTTCCGTATAATTTAACGGGTGATCTCGACTTCTTTAAAAACATCCATCAGTCTCTTATTGGCAGGCTCCTCGAAATGCTTCCTGATCCCTTCAATCATCTTCGATATCGCTGAAGACACAGAATTCTTCAGGTCCTGTGGATGAACGTTTCCCTTGGAATACTCGCTTTCAACTTCCTCGTAACGAGCAAATGTAACATCGCCGCCATATTTAGTCGGCCTTTCAATTGTGAATTCATGCACCTCGTGGAAGATCAAATATTTAACAATTTCTAGTATCGGGTTCATTTCGATCTGCTTCGGTGGGCACCATGCCTTCTGCATTTTCATTTTTATCTCCTCTTCACTATCGTGTATGAATATGGCGGTCCAAGGCTTTGACTTGCTCATCTTGCTTGCTATCACTTGCTCTAACTTGTCTTTTGTTTCCAACTTTACGGGCTCGGCTATACCCATCAAGACGTGGTGGTGAACTGCAACGGGTTTGTTCCAGCCCATTTTTGGGAAGACCTCTCGCGCCAGGATGTGCGCCTTCCTCTGGTCCACTCCCCCGTGCGGTATATCGGCCCCAATTTCCTTAACATCGACTGCTTGCATGGGTGGGTAAAAGAACTGAGCTAGGTCTAATTTTTCCCTTTCAGTTCTTCCCATTATCGTCATGCATCTGAGAGTTCTGGGTAATGTCATATGTTTGGAAAACTTCATTATGTTCTTCCAGTATCCGTCGTTATTGCGATAAAGCTCTGAGCCAAGAACTATTTTTGCCCCAGGGCAGAGGAACTTAAATCCTTCCTCATAATACTTGGCAGCAATCAGTATCTTTGACCAGTCACCTCCCATCTTATTATTTATGTAACTGTGCCAATCCGCAAGATATATCTGTGATTTCACACCTGCTTTTATCAAATCATTTACTTTAAATCCGGAGAGAAGAAAGTTGCCCAGGTGCAGCATACCAGAGATTTCAAAGCCTATGTAATGTTGTGGATGCTCGTTAATCTGAAGCAGTTGACGCAGCTCATCTTCTGTTATGATTTCTTCTGTTGGCGGCCTTTTTATTAGCTCTAACTTTGTCTCTATGTCCATAACATCCACCTTTTGATATAGGAGCTATGCGTCAATTCCTTGCATATCGACGAGCGTAGTTCTTATAAATACATTGGTTTTGTACGCATGACCTACGAAGTACTAATTCTCTTGGAATTGTCCTTTGTCTCTAGTAACCGTTTAGGCTCATCCTCGGATATCCCTTTGATGAGTTCTAGCCTAGTTGTGATGTCCATGTCAACAGTTCACTAGTATCAATCCATTGGTCTAATCATCTCCTTTTAGGGAAGACTTTTTTAGTTTCAGAGATAATCGAACTCATGCAAGATGTTTGGAGAGTTCTACCTGAGGGCATGCTTCCGAAGGACAAGAGAATTGAGGAAGTGAAGAGGCTTGATATGTTCCTCCAGCTAAGGAACTATAGTAAGAGGGAGTGGCTTAAGAGGGCGGAGGAGCTCAGGAGGCGCGTTCGCTTCGCATGTGGCCTTTTACCAGAACCGGAAAGGAAAGGCCTGAACGCCGAGGTCTTTGGCAGGATAGATCATGAGGATTATGGCGTGGAGAAGGTCTTCTTCGAAAGCCATCAAGGCTTCTATGTCACGGGAAACATCTACAGGCCACTCGAAGGCGGAAGGCACCCAGCGGTCCTAAATCCTCACGGCCACTGGAGCAACGGGAGGCTCGCTGAGGATGTTCGGGCGAGGTGCATAAACTTCGCAAAACAGGGATATGTCGCATTCCTCTATGACATGGTCGGCTACAACGACAGTAACCAGTTAGATCATAAATTCGGTGGCCCCAAAGAGAGCCTCTGGGGGCTGAGCCTGATGGGGCTACAGACGTGGAACAGCATAAGGGCCATCGACTTCCTGCAGTCCCTCAGCTATGTAGACCCCGAGAGGATCGGATGTACTGGGGAATCGGGAGGGGGAACTCAGACCTACATGGTGTCTGCGCTCGATGAGAGGATAAAGGTTGCCGCCCCAGTTTGCATGGTCTCGGCACACTTCCAAGGTGGCTGCCTCTGCGAGAACGCTCCGAGCTTACGATTGGATGCAAACAATGTGGAGATAGCCGCCCTCATGGCCCCCAGGCCGATGCTCCTCGTGTCTGCTACCGGAGATTGGTCGCGCAGGACCCCCTGGGTTGAGTATCCGTTCGTCAGGAAGATCTACAGTTTCTTCAGCGCTACCGATAAGGTGAAGAGCTTCCAAGTCAATGCGCCTCACAACTACAACAGGGAGAGCAGGGAGGCAGTTTACGAGTGGTTTGGAAGATGGTTACTGAGAGCATCGGATCCAGAGAGATTCAAGGAGGAGCCATACAAGCTCGACAAGGACGAGGACATACTCGTATTCGCCGGTAGAGAGAGGCCAGCGAGTGCGCTGAACGCTCAAGACTTGGTGACACATTTCGTCTCATCATCCAAGGGCTTGCTGGAGAAGCTGAAACCCACCGACAAGAGGAGCCTTGAGAGGTCTAAGAGCATAATGGCGGGGATGATGGAGGATTGCCTGTCGGTCGAACCAACACCGGATGTGGAGGCTAAGATCCTAGGCAGGATGCAGATCAAGCCGAGGACGAGGTTGACGAAACTCATCCTTAGCAGGAGAGGCATGGGTGAGGAGATACCCACCATACTGATGCAGCCTACCAAGAGGACACGGCGGGGAATGCTGGTTGTGCACCAAGATGGCAAGTCGGAGCTCTTCGACGGGCAGAGTCCAAATCCACTTGTTTCAGGGCTATTATTGAAGGGATACGACGTTCTTTCAATTGACTGCTTCCTCAAAGGGGAGTACATGGCTCCAATCGGATCTAGGAGGGAGATCACCGCCTGCGGACTTGAGCACTATGAGACCTATAACAAGACGGATTCGGCTTTAAGAGCCCAAGACATCCTAACATCGGTTTCATTTCTACGAAAAACTTGCAGGAAAATTAGCATAGTGGGCCTTGATGATGCGGGAGCATTGTGTCTCCTGGCATCGAGCATTGTTGGTGTTGATTCTGTAACCGTCGACCTAGACCGGTTCTCTGATGATTCCGAAGAAGACTGGCTGAAGCGGTTTTACATCCCAGGGGTGATGAAGGCAGGAGGACTCAAGGCAGCTGCAGCCCTGCACGCACCTAGGAGGTTGATGATCCATAATGCTGGTAGCGGTTTTGACAAAGAATTTGTCGAAGCTTTCTACAAGGTGTTATCAGTAGAGAACAAGTTTAAAGTCTACAGCGTAAAGCTTGGCGATGAAGCCGTTCTGGACTGGCTGATCAAAGGCGCCTAGTTGATACAATGAGCATCCATTGCAATTGGGTTCTGTAGAAATCCCTGTGTCCTACGCCTGCGAGTTCTATTATCTTATCATCCTGCTCACATTTGATGATCTAAGATTTGGTAGCTGATTTGAGCTCCCCGCAGTTCTCCTTAATCTTCGTTATGGCATCTACTATCATATCTGCACCTTGACGACCTGCCAGGAGTACGGTGTGCGGTATCGTGACTTGCTGTTCAGCGCAGAATTTCTCAACTACAGGAAGATGCACCTTAGCATAATCTGGTAGTTTCTGACCAGCAAGCGTTCCTACCTGTTCCAGATTCTCCGGCATAAAAGCTGCATTCTTGTAAAGCGGCACACCATATGCAGCTCCACAGGGCACACCCTCGGCGTTGAGCGCCTGGGTGAAAGCATCTCTGTCGACTCCGCCGAATTCATTGGCATTATATTTCATTATGAAGAAGTAGTATCCTCGCTTCGTGATCCTCTCATCATGCTTTAGTGGATCGATCCCTCCTATGCCCCTAAGTTTCTCAGCGAGATATACACCGACATCGTGTTTGTATTCCGTCTGCCATGGGAGGTGGCGCATCAACGAGAGAAGGAGAGCGCCTTGCATCTCGGTCATCCGATAGTTCGATGAGAGTATGTAGTGCAGATAACCGGGCCTACCGATGTCTCTGCCTATGTTATGTATGAGCAGGGCCTTCTCAGCTATCCGGTCGTTGTCCGTCAACACGACGCCACCCTCGCCACCAGCAAGGGACTTACTTGCCTGGAAGGAAAAGCCACCTACATCGCCGATTGCGCCAACCTTTCGGCCCTTCCATTCGGTTCCGTGGGCATGCGCGCAATCCTCGATCAGCATGAGGCCATTCTTCCGAGCCAGAGGCTTGATCGCATCGAAGTCTATCGGATATCCCCCGTAGTGAACGCCAACTATGGCCTTTGTCCTCTTGGTGATTCTAGCCTCCGCGTCTTTTGCGCTTATTGCAAAGGTCTCTGGGTCCGAGTCCACAAAAATCGGTATCGCACCAATACATGCGATTGCACTTGCACTTGCTATGAATGTCAATGCCGGAACAAGGATTTCGTCTCCGGCCCTTACGCCGCTCGCGAGCAGAGCCAGCTCCAGAGCGACTGTGCCATTTGCCACAGCGATCGCATGTGAAGCGTCTTGATAGTCTGCGAAGGCCAATTCGAACTTTCGTACCCGTGAATAATCATAGATGCGACACCAGTCGTATCCTTCCAAAACACCAAGCACAGCTTTCTTTGCCTCTTCGTCAGCAACAGGCCAAGGTGGCACTAAACTTGTGAGCTTTGCAGCCGAACGCTCGCCACCATTTAGGGCAAGTTTCATGAGTTTAATCTCCAGTAAGATGAACCCGAGAGAACTACCTAAATATAGTTTCCCATGAATAGTTTAATCATTAAGTCAGTCATTCAGATTATTAACTGAGAAGGAATGCGCTTTACTGTCATCTGAGAGGAAGACCTTCATATCTGGAGAGTTATCTACTCCTGGATCAACTCAGCCACCCCTTGGATGTGACGTGTTGGAAAATGGGGTTTGTGGTGGGGGCGCCCGGAATTCCAGACTGGAGATGCCTCCAAGGGCTTTGGACCGGGGATCTCATTTACACGCGCTATAGCGCTGGGCGCTTGCAGACCGACTGATTCGTTTCTGACCCAAGCCATGAAGCCTAGACCAGATTGGCCGCCAAGGGCGCTAGCCGACGCCCCCATCTTCTGGACCAATAGAAACCACAGCCATTTTAAGGTTAGCTGAGAATGTAGGAGAATCCATTCCTGGATGTGAGTGGACAAGCCAACACCTTACGAGTTCCTAATGGCAATGCTCTTTAATGGGTCGAAGATCAACCATTAGAGCCCTGCTCCCTTGAACATCCTGGAAACAGATCGCAAGCTTGGGATCGTCGTCCTAGTTCCTCATAGCGTTGAGGACCTTTGGGACCTATACAACGTGATCGAGCCCGAGGATCTAGTCTCCGGATCGACTTACCGAGTTGTTAAGGTGGAGGACACCTCTGGTGGGGAGAAGGTTAGGGTACCAACTTACCTTAAGGTTAAGGTCTCTGATACAGAGCTGGATATCAGTTCCAATGTGTTGAAGGTGAGGGGGATCGTTGTGGAATCGCCTGAGCAGCTAGAGGGCGTTAAGGGTCATCATCACTCCCTCAACGTGAAACCAGGGACGAAGATAGCAGTTCAAAAGGAGGAATGGCCGCGATACCAATGGCGTCGACTCGTGATAAAGAGGAGGAGATCTCGACCACTCGTCATAGTCGCTATCGAGAGCGGGAATGCATCGATAGGCGTCGTACGCGATTTTGGGGTGACCTCTATACAAGAGGTTTTAGTGCACATCCCAGGAAAGGGTGATCCCAGCGCCAGAGAGCAGGCCATCAAAGTCTTCTTACAAAATATCCTGGACACGATCCACGAGACCATGAAGCAGTTGGATTGTAGCTTTGTAGTCGTAGGGCCCGGCTTTGTCAAGGATGATTTCGTCAATTTCCTAAAGATGACGGACAAGTCTATTTACGGGAGGATAACCTATGTGGGAACAGCGACAAGTGGCACTCCGGCCGGCATTTACGAGTCGCTCAGGAGCGGAGCGGTTAGAAACGCGGTTGAGAAGACGAGGGCCATAGAGGAATCATTCCTCGTTGAAGAGGTCCTCGCGAGGATAAGCGTTGGGAACAAGGTGGCGTATGGCCTTCAAGACGTGCGAACTGCTGCTGAACTCGGCAGCATCGATACGCTCTTGGTCTCGGAGAAACTGCCAACGCATTTAGATGCTGAAGGACGGAAGCAACTTGAGAATATGATTCGATCCGTTGAGGATAGTAAGGGCAAAGTTATGATGATCAGCCCGAAGCATGAGGGAGGGGAGAAGCTAGAGAGACTTGGAGGGGTGTGTGCTCTACTGCGATACTCGCTGCAATTCAGATAAGCGTTTGTTTAATCAGAGTTGATGCATCGAAGGATGCCCACGTAATCCAGGCTCAAAGAGTGCCCATATTGAGTCTGTTAATACTCGAATCCCTATGTCACCTAAGGCTTAAAGCTCTTCATATCGTGGCTAGTAACTCTGCGGAATGAGTCGACACCTAAATTTTTGGTCGCGTTCAATAGTCGGTTAGATTAAGAGGCTTACAGCCTCCCTGTGCTGTGAGTGACACAAAACAAGGAGGAAGTAAGCCAGGTGAATAGAGTTGAAGTCGCGGATATAGACCTTTCCA
>Ga0315282_10001172_pt1 | contig 50335 bp, 36 predicted proteins | sample YL17G07_20_MG_FD_203693 | JGI IMG/M metagenome (GOLD analysis project Ga0315282, IMG submission 203693) | Sediment microbial communities from Yellowstone Lake, YNP, Wyoming, USA - YL17G07_20 | ecosystem: Environmental > Aquatic > Freshwater > Lake > Sediment | place: USA: Wyoming | collected...
CGCGCCGCCGTTCAAGAAGGCTGAGTTCGACATCATCTTCGGTGAGGGCATTTCCTATGAGGGCGACGTGCTCGACCTGGGGGTCGTCTACAAGCTCCTTCAGAAGAGCGGCACGTGGTTCAGCTTCGGTGAAGAGCGGCTCGGACAGGGGCGGGAGAACGCTCGTGACTTCCTCAAGGCCCACCCGGATGTCAGCGCAAAGCTGGCGGAGGCCATCCTCCAGTCGGCCGGGGTCCAGGGGCCGCCAGGCGACATGAGCGTCAGTGAGGACGAGCCGATCGGCAATGACGACCTGACGTAGGCACGCGTGACGCTCTGAGAGGAGGGGCGAGCAACGTCTTTGGAGCCGCGAGCTCCGCAGCCGGCCTAGCGCCGGCGTCCCGCGCCAGCGGCGAGGCCCAGGGCATGTCCCGGTTGATGGGCCGAGAGTCGCGTCGCGGGCAAGCCCGCCGAGACAGCAAACCTCGAGCGCCCGGCGGGTCCAGGCAGCGGGTTGCACCGCGCGGGCATCTGTCCCACGGGCGCGGTTCGGGCGATCCGAGCCTGACAGAGACAGGGCGGCCGATCGGCTGCCCGGGAGGTGAACGAGGATTCAATACATCGTCGCGTACGTTGTTGGAGGGGCCATCGCGGCGCTGGGGATCGTCGCCGGGGTCTGGTCATGGCTTCGCGCCAAGGCATTGGCGGCCGAGGCACGGCAGGACGTTCGTACCGAGCACGAGGGCATCGCACAGAAGCGCGCCGAGCTCAACAGGGAGACTGAGGCCAGGCGCAAGGAACTCGACGTCGAGGCGAAGACGGCCGCACTGACGTACCGCAATGAGGTAGAGAACGAGCTGAAGGAGAAGCGGGCCGACCTCACCCGACTGGAGCGCAGGCTTGACCAGCGAGAGGACGGGCTCGACCGTCGGATGGCGTCGGTCGAGGAGAAGGACAAGCACGTGGAGCAGCGCCAGCGCGAACTCGATGGGCTGCTCGAGGAGTCGAAGCGCGTTGTGGCGCACCAGCGTGAGGAGTTGCAGAGGGTGGCCGGGCTCTCCGCGGAGGAGGCGAAGCAGGCGCTCAGGCAGCAGATCGAAGACGAGATGCGCCACGAGACCGCGAAGTACGTCAAAGAGCGCCTGGATGAGGCCGAGCGAGAGGCGGAGCGGAAGGCGCGGGACGTCATCACGCAGGCCGTGCAGCGCTGCGCGGTCGATCAGGTGGCCGCCACCACGGTATCGGTCGTACCACTGCCCAACGACGAGATGAAGGGCCGCATCATCGGCCGCGAGGGCCGCAACATCCGCGCTTTCGAGGGCCTCACGGGCGTTGACCTCATCATCGACGACACACCTGAGGCTGTTGTCATATCCGGGTTCGACCCGGTCCGCAGGGAGGTCGCGCGCGTCGCGCTGACCGCCCTCGTGACCGACGGTCGCATACACCCCGGGCGCATCGAGGAGATGGTCGAGAAGTCACAACAGGAGGTCGAGCAGCGGATGCGCGAGGCGGCCGAGGAGGCCCTGCTCGCGGTCGGGTCGCCACCGATCCACCAGGAGCTCGTCAAGCTGCTGGGCAAGCTGAAGTTCCGCACCTCCTACGGGCAAAACGTCCTGACACACTCCGTCGAGATGGCCCACCTCGCGGGCGTCATGGCGGAGCAGCTCGGGCTGAACGCGGCCCTCGCGCGGCGCGGAGCGCTCCTGCATGACATCGGCAAGGCCGTCGATTTCGAGACCGAGGGGCACCACGCCGACATAGGCTCCGATCTCGCGAGGCGCTACGGCGAGCCGGAGGAGGTCATCAACTGCGTCGAGGCCCATCACGAAGGTGCGACGTACATCTGCCCGGAGGCGGTCCTGGTGCAGGCGTCCGACGCTATCTCCGCGTCGCGACCGGGCGCAAGGCGCGAGAGCCTGGAGACGTACATCAAGCGGCTCGAGGGGCTCGAGCGTATCGCCGAGAGCTTCGCCGGTGTGGAGAAGTCGTTCGCGATTCAGGCCGGTCGCGAGATCCGCGTCATCGTCGACCCGGAGAGGATCGACGACGTGCTCGCGGTCAATCTAGCGCGTGACATGGCCAAACGCATCGAGGAGGAGCTGCAGTACCCCGGCCAGATTCGCGTAACCGTGATCCGGGAGACGCGGGCGGTCGAGTACGCCAAGTAGGGCGGGCACGAGTGCGGATACTCGCCATCGGAGACATCGTCGGGCAGCCCGGGCGTCGGGCTTGCGCTGAGCTTGTACCGCGCCTCCGGGAAGACCTTGGACTCGACCTTGTCATCGCGAACGGCGAGAACTCGGCCGGTGGGTTCGGCATAACCGCGGAGATCGGGGAGCAGCTCTTCGCCGTCGGCATCGACGTGCTCACGTCGGGCAACCACGTGCTTGCCAAGAAAGGCATCGAGCAGTACCTCGACGACTGCCCCAGGCTGCTCAGGCCGGCGAACTGGCCACCGGGCACCCCGGGCCGCGGCAGCCTTGTTCTGCCGTCGGCGTCGGGCGTGCCCGTCGGCGTGCTGAACCTGCAGGGCGTCGTCTTCATGGACCCGCTCGACTGCCCGTTCCGTCGCGGTCTCGAGGAGGTTGAGGACCTGCGCCGGTCGGCCGCCGTGATCGTCATCGACTTCCACGCCGAGGCGACGGCGGAGAAGATCGCCTTTGCCAGGCACGTCGCCGGACGGTGCGCCGCCGTTTTCGGGACCCACACTCACGTCCAGACCGCCGATGAGCGCGTCTTGGCCGGTGGCACGGCTCTCATCACCGATCTCGGGATGACCGGGCCGGTCGAGTCGGTCATCGGAATGGAGATCGACGTTATCCTGAAGCGCTTCATCTACAAGATGCCGGCCCGCTTCGAGGTCGCCGGCGGCCCGGCGCTGCTGTGTGGCGCCTACGTCGACGTCGACCCCGACAGCGGACGGGCCGTCGCGATCGAGCGCGTGCGTGTACCGGCCTACGACGGATCATGGGACCGGAAGTGAGGAGCTGCCGGTGGGGCAGGCGCTAGATCGGGTTCGCGAGCGCGTCAAGGCGTCGGAGAGCGCGCTCGTGGATGTCGCGTCGAGACTTCTCTCGTTCGACAGCGTGAGACCGGAGCAGCCCGTCGACGGCGATTCGCTGGGGCCAGGGCTGCGGGCGTGCCTCGAGTGCGCGGCCCAAGAGTGCCGGAAGCGCGGCATGACCGTTCGCGTCCACGAGGGCCAGGTCGCCGTGGCCGAACTCGGCCGCGGCGAGGAGAATGTCGGCGTGGCTGTTCACCTCGACGTGGTCCCTGCCGCGGGCGAGTGGACCCACCCGCCGTTCGGGGGCGACGTGGCGGACGGTTGCGTGTGGGGCCGCGGCGCCCAGGACAATAAGGGGCCGCTCGCGTCGGTTCTCATCGCGCTGGACGCGATCGCGGCCGAGGATCTACCGTTCAGGCGCCGGGTCACCCTGATCCTCGGCACCGACGAGGAGACGGGCCTTTGGCGCGACCTCGCCGCGTTCCATCGCAATGAGCCAATGCCGACCATGACGATCGTGCCCGACGGCACGTTCCCCATCGTGCAAGCGGAGAAAGGCTTCGCCAACATCACCGTCCGCGCCGAGGCCGGTGCCGCTCATCGCGGCGCCTGCGAAGGCGCGCCGACACTGCTGAGTCTGGCCGCCGGCGAGCGCATCAACATCGTGCCGGCCGAAGCCGAGGCTGTCGTGTCCGGACTGGGCGCGCACTACCTGGGGCTTCGAGCAAACGCCTTCCACGACAGCAGGCCCGGGTCGCGGCTGACCGTGACGGCCCACGGCGGCCGCGTGCGCGTCGGCGCCGAGGGCGTGCCGGCACACGCCTCGACACCCGAGAGGGGCCGCAGCGCTCTGCTGGATCTCGTTGACTTCCTCGCCCCGGAGCCGCTGGCCGCGAACGGGCCGGCGGCCGCGCTGTGGTTCCTGGTCAGGCTGATAGGCCGCGACCTCAATGGCGAGAAGCTCGGGGTGTTCGCACACGACGACTTCATGGGTTACTGTACCGTGTGCGCGGCGAAGGTGCTTGCCGACATCGACGGTCGGTCGACCTTGCATCTCAACCTGCGGCCGGTCCGAGAGCAGACGCTTTCGGGTGTGCTCACGGCGGTCCGGGAGAGGGCCGAGGATCTCGGGCGAGGCCTCGGCGCAAGGTTTGACGTGACCCTTGACAGCACCTCGCGGGAGCCAATGTACGTCGACCCGGAGTCGGAGCTTGTCAGGGAGCTGTCGGCGGCGTACGGCGACGTGATGGGCGAGCCGGGCGGGTGCGTGTCTATCGGTGGCACGACATTCGCCAAGGCATTCGCGAACGCGACGGCATTTGGGCCGGTTATGCCGGGAGCCGAGGAGCTCGCGCATCAGGCGGACGAGCGCGTCGCGGTGTCGGAGCTGGTGCGCAACTCGATGATCTACGCGGCCGCCATCGTGAGGCTGGCTTGCGCGGTGAACTGACTGACTCGACTGGAGGGCGGGGCTTGAGCGCGTCCAAGACGGCGGAGCCGAACGAGGACATCGTGGAGGACGTCTGGGGCTTGGCGTTGCGCGAGCACGAGGCCGGGCGCCTCGACGCGTTCGAGATGGAGATGCTCGTGGACGGCAGGGCGCTCGGGCCGTTCCCCCACGACCTCCGGCACTACAGCGTGTCCACTATGCCGGAGCCCGAGCGGGCCATTCTCGACTCCCTGCCCGAGCCCGTGCTGGACATTGGTTGTGGGACGGGGCGCCACGTCCGGTACCTTCAGGCGCGCGGCGTCGAGTGCTATGGGGTCGACACATCCCCGGCATGCGTCGAGGTCGCGAGAGAGCTGGGCGTCCGCAACGTGGAGTGCGTGCACATCCTCGACTGGAAGCCGCCGGAGCCACTGGGTGCGGCGATCATCATGGGCGGCAGCCTAGGAATCCTCGGCGACGAGGCCGACACGCGCGCGATGCTCGGCACTGTGGGGAGCTGGATCGGCGACGGCGGCGTGCTGGTCGCCTCGTCGATCTACGACCCGGCGGTGCGGGCGCGTCGCATCGTGTGCCCCCCGACCCCGCGCGTCGACACGCTGCGGTTCAGGCTAGGACACATGGTGGGGCCGTGGACGCGGTTTGTGGCTTACGAGCCCGAGCACGCCTCCGAGCTGCTCGTGAGTCTGGGGTGGGACCCGGGGCCGCCGGTCTGGGACGACCCGCTACCCGAGTACTGCCTCGTCGCCCGGCGTGCATGAGCCGCTCCGGGGGAGGGTCCGATGCCTGAGCAGCCGCGCGACTACATCATCGGCACCGCGGGCCACGTCGACCACGGCAAGACCACCCTCACCCGTGCCCTGACCGGCGTCGATACCGACCGACTGAAGGAAGAACGGGAGCGTGAGCTGTCAATCGAACTCGGCTTCGCGCCCCTCGTCCTCCCGAGCGGCCGCGTCGCGTCCGTGGTGGACGTGCCCGGCCACGAGCGGTTCATCAAGAACATGGTGGCCGGAGTCACCGGGATGGACGCGGTGGTGCTGGTGATCGCGGCGGACGAGGGCGTCATGCCTCAGACTCGCGAGCATGTTGACATCGTGTCACTGCTGGGCGTCAAGGCGGGCGTGGTGGCGCTCACGAAGGCCGACCTGGTCGATAGCGAGTGGCTGGAGCTGATGTCCGGGGAGGCGGCCCGCGCTCTGGTGGGTACCCCGCTCGAGGGGGTGCCCGTCATCCCGTGCTCGGGCACCACCGGCGCGGGCTGCGACGTCCTTGCCTCCGAGCTCGACAGGCTGCTCGACGGGCTGGAGCCGCGCGACTCGTCCGCGCCATTCATGATGCCTGTCGACAGGTCGTTCATCATGCGCGGGTTCGGGACCGTGGTGACCGGCAGCGTGGCCAGGGGCACAATCGGGGAGGGGGACGAGGTGGACGTCCTTCCCCGGGGCATCACAGTACGCGTTCGATCCGTGCAGGTGCACAACCGCAAGACCGGCGGCGCGCACGCGGGACAGAGGGCCGCCCTGAACCTTCAGGGGGTCACGAGAGAGCAGGTTGAGCGCGGCGATGTTGTGTGCGCGCCGGGGTCGCTGACTGCCTCGTCGCTCCTCGACGTTGAGCTGCACGTCCTCCCATCGGCGCCGGGGCCCGTGGGGCACTGGGACCGGGTGAAGGTCCACATCGGTACCGCGGAGATCATCGCGCGCGTCGCCGTGCTGGGGGACGAGCAGGAACTCGAGCCCGGGGCGACCGGCTACGTCCAGCTCAGACTTGAGTCCCCGACGGCGGCCGCGATGGGCACGCGTCTGGTGCTGCGATCCTACTCGCCGTCCGTGACGATCGCGGGTGGGGCGGTCATGTCCCCCACCCCGCGCAAGCACCGCGGATGGCACCGGCGGGAGGCTGCCCGCCAGCTCGCGCTCAGGTCGGAGGCCGGCCCCGTCGAGGTGCTCCGGCGCGCGCTGCTCGACACATTGGAGCCCATCGCGGTGCCCGACCTGGCCCGCGAGCTCGGCCTGACCGATGATGACACCCTCCGAGCCGCGGCCGAAGGTCTCGTCGCGGAGGGCCTGGTGGTCGATCTCGGCTCCGGAGCGCTGGTCGGGGCGGATGCCGTGCGTAACGCGGCCGAGGACGCGCTGTCCGTGCTGGAGGCCTACCACCGTCGGTATCCGCTGCGCCCCGCGATGGATCGGGGTGAGCTTCGTGCGGCGGCCAGTGCGCCGCACCAGGCGGTGTTTCGCGCGGCGCTTCACGGTCTCGCGGATGCGGGCCGGGTGGAACCGGTCGGGACCGAATGGCTCCGCCGGACGGGACACGCCCCACGGCTGTCGCCCGAACAGTCCGAGGCCGCGGATCGCGTCCTGATGACGGCGGAGCAGGAGCGGTACGCCGGCCTGGAGCCCGAGCGGGTCGCGGCGGCGGCTCACAGGCCCGACGGTGACGAGATCGCGCGGTACCTCACTGAGCGCGGCGACCTGATACGGGTGGGCGAGCGGCTGGTCCACCGCGGCCTCGTGGATCGCGCGCGTGCGGCCGTGGTCGAGCACTTCCGCGCGCATCCTACGCTGAAGGTGTCTGAGCTCCGCGACATCCTCGGCTCTTCACGCAGGGCCGTGGTGCCGCTCGTGGAGTACTTCGACTCTATCGGGCTCACCGTCAGGCAGGGCGATGACCGCGTCTCCGGTAAGGCGGCGAGCGACGAGTGACCACTGAGGCGGCTAGGGAGCTTCCGGCAGTCAACGCGATCCTGGACACCGACGAGTGCGCGGCCCTGCTGTCTCGGTTCCGCCGCGAGTTCGTGCTGCGTGCCGTCCGCGAGGCCGTGGCCGATGCGCGGTCGGTACTGCGCGGCGGGGGCTCAGTCGCCACTTCGCCGAATGCCCTTGCGACAGCCGCCGCCCATCGTCTGTCGAACCTTGGCCGCGGAGGCCCGCGCCGCGCCATCAACGCGACCGGGGTCGTGCTGCACACCGGGCTGGGCCGCGCGCCGCTCCCACCGGAGTGGGTCGAGGCGGGCTACTGCGACCTGGAGGTGTCACTGGCGACCGGAGACCGCGGCGACCGCCAGGACCACGCGCGCGACCTGCTCCGTTGGCTGACCGGCGCCGAGGACGCCCTGGTCGTGAACAACAACGCCGCGGCGACGCTCCTCGCCGTCGACAGCCTGGCGCGCGGGCGCGAGGTCATCGTCGCCAGGGGCCAGCTTGTCGAGATCGGCGGCAGCTTCCGCTTACCGGACGTGATTGCCGCGTCGGGCGCTCGCCTGGTCGAGGTGGGCACGACCAACAAGGTCCGGGCGGACGATTACCGGCGAGCCGTTACCGAGGAGACGGCGGCCCTGCTGCAGGTTCATCCCAGCAACTTCCGCCTTGTCGGCTTCACTGAGTCGGTCGGCACCGCCGACCTGGCCGCGGTCGCGCACGAGGCCGGCCTGCCCCTGCTGTACGACGTGGGGAGCGGCTGTCTGTTCGACACCACCGCTATCCCGGGCTTGGAGCACGAACCGCCGGAGCCACGCGTCGAGCAGGCCCTGACGGACGGCGCCAACCTTGTGTGCTTCTCGGGCGACAAGCTTCTGGGTGGGCCGCAGGCCGGCGTGGTCCTCGGGAAGGCGGACCTCGTCATGCGGCTGGCGCGCAACCCCCTTGCGCGTGCCCTCCGCATCGACAAGCTCTGCCTCGCCGCGCTCTCGCGGTGCCTCGCGGCGCACCTGCTGCTGCCGGCCGACGCTCCCCCCGCCCTACGGATGCTGCTTCGCGCCGAGGACGAGGTGCGCGCCGATGCGGACCGCCTGGTGACGCTCCTCCGGGAGCGGGCGCCCGAGCTGGATGTCAGCGTCGAGGCTGGCGATGCCGCGCCCGGAAGTGGGTCGCTGCCAGGCACCGCGGCGCGTTCGTGGCGGGTGGCTGTCCGCGTCGAGAAGCCCGAGCAAGCAGCCCGCGACCTGCGGTATGAGGAGCCGGCGGTGTTCGGCTTGGCGCGCGAGTGCGCGGTCATACTCGACATGCGCACCGTGCGGCCGGGCGAGGTGGAGGAGTTGTGCTCGGCACTGGTGAAGCTGTCAAGACGATAAGCCCAGACCGACGCGGGGGCGAGTTCGTTCTGGTGAACGGCCTGGTCTTCAAAACCAGCGAGGGGCGGTTGATCCCGTCTCTGGTGGGTTCGATTCCCACGCGCTCCCGCCAGCTTCCTCGCCTACCGGGACAGCCCGCTCATTCCTGTGCGAGCCGGAAGGCGGTGGGGCCATGAGGATGGGTGCCCCTGTCCGCTTCGCTGTCATCGGCGACATGCACCTCGGCTATGACGATGACTCACTCCGCAACTCCGAGGCCGCACTTACAGATGCCGTATCCCTCGAGCCCGATCTTGCCGTCTTCTGCGGGGACTTGGTCAACCTGAATGACGGCTACTGGCATCTGTTCGACCATGTTGCGGGAATCCTCGGCGGCATCCCGTTCATGGTGGCAAGGGGCAACGCCGACTACGCCGCGGGCGGCGACGATCCGTGGCTGCGCGAGGTGCCCGGCCCCATCCGAGAGGTGCGCGATCTCGGACCCGTGCGGTTCCTCGCGGTCGGCTGCGTCAGCGGCGCTCACGAGATGGAGCTGGGGCCGGGGGCCGAGGACTGGATCGTGGCGAACGCGAACGCGAGGCCGGACGCGCTGGTTGTGGTCGTGAGCCACGCGCCGGTCAAGGACACCACCTTCTGGTCGTGCGACAATACGGAGAGCGGCTGCATGGCCGAGGCGCTGGGGCCCCAGAGCCCGCCCTACCACCTCTACCTGGCCCGATCCGAGGAGATGCGGGCGGCGCTCAGGCGCTGTCCGAGCGTTCGCATGTTCCTCACCGGGCACGTGCACAACGACCACCGGCTCTCATGCTCCCACGGCTACGGGCCGATTGTGGAACAGGACGGGGTCATACATGCGGTCACAGCCAACCTTGGCGGCTGGGTAGGGTTCGGGGTGCCCCGGCGCGAGTACCGCTTGGTTTCCATCTCCGAGGGCGGAATCCTAGTCCAGGTTCGCGACTTCCTGAGCCACGACTGGGTCTGCGGCCTCGAACGCCGCTTCCCGTTGCGGGCCGGATAATGCCAGCCGTCGTCTCCCCCACTCTTCTCATTACACGTGACGGCCAGTCGCTCCTCTTCCGCGGGATCGCCGAGGACGACGCGAAGGCCCTGACCGAGTTCTACCGCACGCTCGACGAGCACACGGACCGCATGTTCTTCATCCTCGCGGAGTTCGGCGAGGCCATTGTGGGGGACATGTCGCGGCTGCACGCTTCGGGGTGCGAACTGCATCTGGTCGTCGAGGGGCCGGAGGGAGAGATCGTGGGCCACCTATCGATGCAACCCTTCCCGGCGACCTGTCCGAGGCTGGGCATCTGTCTCAAGCAAGGCTGGCAGAGCCGCGGGCTGGGCAGGCGGATGATGGAGATCGCGCTCGACCTCGCGAACGCCGTGACCGGGTGCACGGGCGTCTGGCTGTCTGTGCTGGACAACAACGGCCGGGCCATCGCCTTGTACGAGTCGCTCGGGTTCCGGCGCATCAGAACTCGGATCGTCCGCCGGAAGTACAGCCGCTTCCGCCGCAACAGGGGCACGTTCCGGCTCGTCGACATGGTCCTGTCGTTCCCGCCGCCGGAGGCGGACGGCGGTTGAGGGGCGCCCCTACGGACCGAACATAATGTTGTCGAGGTAGAAGCTCACTTCGGCCTGTGCCGTGCTCACGAAGCCGAGCCAGTGCACCGCGCGGAAGAGCTTGCCGGCGACCGGCAGCCCGGTCAGGCGTCGCGCCTGTCCGCCACGCGGGGTCACGGTAAGGTCGAACGTCTTCGGTCCCTCGCCCCCGAGTTCGCACACGATCTCGATGTGGGCCCACTCGCCCGGTACTATGCTCGCGACCGAGTCTCCGCCGACCGAGACCGTTCCGTCGCCTGAGAACGTGACGCTCGGGCCGATGCAGTCGGGGTAGGCCGAGGTGTCCCGCCACTCCGTGAACAGCAGCGCGCCCGGCCGGACGAGAAGATCGAAGCTCTGGGTCAGCTTGCCTTGCGTGTAGTGCGGCTGGTAGAAGAGGTGCGGCTGCCAGGCTGGCTCCAGATCGGCCGCGTCAGTCACTTTGAGGCAGCGCGCCCCCTCGGCGGCGACCTCGTCTGTGATGCCGATCCAGGCGCCCTTCTCCTCCCCGCTCACCGTCGCCCCGCGAGGATGCCCGCCGACCGGATCGTCCTCGAAGCCGTCATCGACCGGCGCCGGGCCCGCCGCCTCGGGGGCGGGCGGGATGACGGTGGCCGGGTACTTGATGGCTCTGGGCTCGGCGACCCATTTGGGGTCTCCTACCAGGCCCACGGCGGAAACATCGATCGACCTGATGCCCAGTGCGAGCGCCCGCGAATCGTCCTTCAGGCGGAAGTCGCCGGCCCGCGTATCGACGAAGCCCGGGTCGGCTGCAATCGATCCCGCGTCGATCCCTAGCGCCTGCCACTCCTCGAGCGACCGCCCCAGGAACCGCACGTCCCCGCCCTCATGCCAGTACACGTTCCGCCGCCAGCCGCCGAACGGGTACTTGCCGTCCACCGCCTGTGCCAGGCTCCGCTCGGCATAGGGCCACAGCAGGTCTCCTTGCGTGCACAGCGTGATGTTGTGCTCGAACACGTTGCCGTCGGCGGGCCAGCACGGCCACAGCGCCTGCTGGGACGATAGCGCGAACACGTTGTTGCGGATGGTGTTGTTGTGCCCCCCGTTGTTGAACATCAGCCCGCCGCTGAAGATGTTGTAGACCACATTGCCCTCGACGGTGTAGCCGCTGGTGGTGGCGTCGAGGTAGATGCCCCAGCCGATCACGCCGTAGGGCCACGCATCGTGGAACAGGTTGTGGCGGATCACGCTTCCCGTCGACACGCCGAGCGTGTAGATCGCGCCGCCGTCGTTCAGGATCCCCGTCATGACGTGGTGGACGTGGTTGTCCTCGACGGTGTTGTGGTGGCAGCGGTTGGGCTCGTCGCCCCAGTTCCAGCCGATGGAGATGCCCGTGTACGGGAGGCCGTGGATCTCATTGTGGCTGATGACATTGCCGCTGCTCTGGGCGACCCAGATGCCCACGCCGGACGGGTAGACGTGCCCGCCGTCGTAGATGTGGCAATTGGAGATCCTGGTGGCGCTGGTCTCGTCCGCATCGCTCGCGGCCGGGCTCGCCTCGCCGATGCGGACGCCGCCTGTGCCGAAGTCGTGAATGCGGCACTTGATCATCATGCCCCCCTTGCAGCCACGGCGGAACGAGACAGCGTATCCGCCGACGTGGGCCACTTCGCATGTCTCGAAGACCGCTCCGGATGCTCCGTCCACCATGATCGCGGCGGGCACGGTCACGGCGGCTTGGGGGTCGGAATGGCCCTGCGGCTCGAGCGTCCAGTCCTGGTGCTGGAAGGAGAGGTCCGACAGCCGCAGGTTCTGCACCGGCAGCCCAAGCGTGCTGTCGCCCGAGATGCGGACGAGTTCGGTGAGCGCCGGCGCGACGACGGTGGCGGTCGTCATGTCCTCGCCGGGCATCGGGTAGTAGCTCAGGATGCCCGTGTGGCGATCGAGCTGCCACTCACCGGGGCTGTCGAGCGCGCCGGGGCAGTTCTCAACGTAGTACCGCTGGCCGGCTCCCCAGTACTCGAACGGCCAGCACGCGGGCCCGGTGAAGTGGACCGTGTGCGCCGCTTGATCGACGCGTTCGATGCGCAAACGCGATACCTCCCACGAGTGGAAGACGATTACCTCCACATCCTCCAGGTCGGGCCACGCCTTGATGTCGCCGGCGTCGTAGACGAAGGCCGTTCGGCCCTGGTCAACCTCCTGCCCGGTGACGGGATCGGTCGCCGGGGCGGCCTTGCGGACGATGCGGAACCACCCGTCGTTGGGCGTCCGGGCGCGCGTGCGCCGCCGGCCGTTCACGAACAACTGGCGGAAGTACCAGTTGCCGTCGCGCACGTCGGGGATCTCGGCCTGCCACAGGCCGTTGCCCGCGTCATGCCACCCGGTGATCGGCCTGCCGCCGCTGAGGGTAGTCCTCTCGCGGCCCCTACCCTCGATGGCCAGGTCGGAGTCCTGCGGCCCGAAGACGAGGGGCTCTGTCATGTAGTACGTGCCGGGCTGGACGACAACGGTCGCCGGCTTGCGGTCTCCGCTAGCTTCCCTGTAGGCCCTGACCTTGCGCACAGCCGCCTGAACGGTGGCCAGCGGCCCGTCTGTGCCGTCGGCTTGCGGCTCCCAGGGCACTCCCGACCAAGCGTCGTTGCCGTCCGGTGAGACGCAGAACACGCGCGGGTTCTCCTCAATATGCACCGTCTGAGCCGAGACCAGAGTGGCAACTGCGAGGAGGAGAGCGGGGGTCATCTGTGTGCCTCCCTGGGTGGGGACTGCGGTGGCGATTCCGGCCAGAGGGCGGCGGAACCTGCGGGGGCTGCGCAACGCGCCTCAGCCTAGCGATCCCACCGAACTGAGTACTCGGTCGCATCGTTGCGGATGAGGCAGCCTAGGGTGCTGGGCTGGGTGCCTGCAAGCGATCACACGACACTGGGTGGCAGGTGGGTTCGCAGCTATGCGGTCTATCTACGACGCCCCTGACCCGTCGGGCGACTGGCTTACCCGCGAGCAGATCGAGGCCCGCCTGTCGGCCCACCTAATCGGACTGGATCTTGGCGGATCGCCTCTCAGGTCAAGGAGCAAGGCAGCCAAGACGGCCGTGTGCGAGGCCCTCGGGTACCCTGTTCCGGCCAGTTTTCGTCGAACGCGGCCGAGGTTCGCCGTACAGGACTTGGATGTATACACTCAGAAGTCGCGGAACCTACAGATCTGGAACCAGAATCTCGCTCCGGACCGGCGCTATGCGTTGCTCTGTCTGAACGAGCAGTCGGTCGTGACGCAGGTCCGTGTCCTCCTTGGCAGTGAGATCGCCGCACTCGACCGGACCGGAACGCTGACCAGCAAGTACCAGGCAAAGTACCGCGGCGCCGTCATGGCCAGCCGCGCTCTCAGCGGCGACACTCCGCAGGTCCGCGCTCTCACACGCCGCCCCGACAGGGTGAAGCTCACGAGGTGCGACCCGTCCGACGACCCGGAACGCGGCCGGGTTCTCCCGATCCGCGCGCTACTCGCGTCCGCCACCGGAATGCTAAGCTCGACGATACCGAGCCAAGGCGCGGACCAAGAACGGTCCCGAGGCGCGGAACTGCACCTTAGGTTATGCCTGCAGCTAGGTTACGAGGAGTACTCGGACACTGGAGCGTTCCCGGACATCCGGCACCAAGTGCTCGAGGTCAAGCTGCAGACGGCCCCGACGATCGACCTTGGTATGGTCATGCCCACGAGCACAGCGGATCTGGCAGGTCTGGCGCATCTCGGGCTGAGGCACTGCGACGTTCGGTACTGCGTGTTCTACGCTACACCCACCCAGTCCGGCATCCGGCTGGACCATGCACTGGTCTGTGCCGGCGCTTGGTTCTTCGACCACTTCCAGCTCTTTGGCGGCCTCACGGCAAACCGCAAGCTCCAGATCCCGCTTCCAGACGCGTTCTGGGCCGACTAGCGATGCGTCGATGCGGCGCGGCTACCATGCGCGCGCTGCCTCCTGTACGGTCTGCCACTGGGTGCGGCGAAGGCCATAGGCCTCGCGCGTAGCCTCGTCGAGCTCCCTCTGCAGCCGATCGTCCCCCGGGGAAGCCACCAGCCGAGACGCAAGGGTACCCACCGCGTCGACGATGCCCGGGGCGGGTACAGGTATCGGATACGTGCCCAGCGCGGCCACAGTGTAGCGGTATCGCTTGGCGTAGATGAACGTGCTCGCCGCTGCCTTGTGGTAGTACTCCATAGCGGTCGAGTTCATGAGCCCGAGCAGGTAGAGGGCCCAAGCTTCGGACTGCTCGGACGGGACGATCATGTACGCGGACCCGCCGCACCACCACCCGTTAACGTCCAAGGCGAAAGTGTTCCTGGGGCAGAAGTCCGGGGTGACGATCTTGTACGGGTACGTGAAGTAGCGTGGCTTCTGCGGGACCCAGACCTCATACCACCGACGGGACGCCTCAAGCACGTAGCTGCGCGAGGCCAAACGACGGTAGTTCTCCGGCTGGTGGAACCACGCGGCCATGTTCGGGATCTCCTCGAGCGGCACAGCCCGGACCTGTCCGTCCGTCTCACGGTGTGGATAGAGCAGGTACGTGTCCTCCCCGGCAACCGTCCCCGTCCAGGTCACACGCCAGCGCCGGATGTTCGCACCCCTAATGTACGGCTTGGCATACTCGCGTTCGATACCGTGCTGGCTTAGGAACTCCTCTGTGACAGGGTTACAGAAGACGTCGTCGGCAGTCGACTTGATTCCAGCGGACAACACAACGCAGATGTCGCGCAGGGGCACGCTGTTCCTCTTCATGGTGTCGAGCACGTCGGTGTCGCGTCGGTCCGTGAAATGCCACGGCGCAACCGCGTTCGTCGGAAGGGTCGTTTCCCGACACTCCACTCGGAAGGCTCCAGAGCGACGGCCTGTGTGAGCAGGAACAACGGCTCTGCGCTCGGTACGCTGTCGCCGGAACTCCAGCAGCACTGACATCAAGGGCGCTGCAGCGGGATCCGCGGGCGCATCGCTCGGAACGTCCTCTGGGGCCTCGCTCACGAATGTGTACCAGAAAGGGCTGGCGCTGTCCGGCCGCTTGCGGCAGACGATCACCATGGGCAGTACGGCTGCACCGAACACTTTGGTGTCTCCCAAGTCTGTGAGGTAGCGCAGTGGGAGCCGGCGTGCGAGCAGCTCCCTAACCCCGGCTCCAGCGCTCGAGGTCAGCAGTTTGTTCGAGACTATGTAGCCCAGCGCTCCACCGTCGACCAACGCGCGGTAGCCCGCCTCGATGAAGAGCGAACACAGGTCAAAGCGCCCGGTAGCCGTCTCCGGATAGCTACGTCTGTAGTAGTCCCGCAACTCGGGAGGCCTGATGTGCTGGACCCTAACGTACGGCGGGTTGCCAACAACGTAATCAAAAGCTGCGTCCTGTTCATCTCCCCAGGGCAGCCCCAGCTGCTCGCTGTGATCGGCGAAGCAGCGCAACGTGTCCCTGCATTCAAGTCTCACTCTCGCTGCCGCCCTCATCGGGTTCACTTGGTGGAAGCGCTCGACGTTCAGGCCGGCGACGGCAAGGGCGGAGGGGCTGACGTCGTAGCCAACAAACTCTGCGCTGCCAGATGCTCTGGAGCCGCGCAGCCTGCGAAGCCAGCCCAGCGCGAATGCTCCCCCGCCCACTGCCGGGTCCAGTGTGCGGCCGATCTGGTCATCCATCGTCAGCTCGAGCACATAGTCCACAACCGTGCTTGGAGTCCAGTGCTGCCCGAGGCGTTTTCGCCATTCGGGCGGCAGATAGTAGTCCAGCAGGTCGCCCGAACGGCGGCCGTTCGCTCGCACCTCCGAGCAGGCGATCTGCAGGTCGCCCAGGGCCGCGAGAGCTTCCTCTGTCAGTGGATCCGTCCACCCGAAGTACTCGTGGTAGAAGGCCAAGTGGGGCCTGTCCGGCACGCTTCTAAGGCCCAGCGCCGCCCTGGTCAACCCTATGACCGCGGCCTCATGTATGAGCTGCACCGTGTCGAGAGCATCCTGGCGCTGTTGGGCCACCAAGCGACGGTGTCGGCGACAGGCCTCCTGAGCGTCGCGCTCCTTCGCGATCAGCTTCCCGGCCAGTTCAGTGAGTCGGTGCCAGACTGGCGCCACGTCGAGCGCTTCCAGGTTGCTCAACACGCTGCCCTCTCCACAGCATCGATATACTATCGATTGACATTCGCGGGGGGCGGCACGAGGCCTTCCACCTGCACACCGGATGTACGTCCCGCGTGTGCGCCCACCGTCCGCACCCGGTCGCCCCCACGATGGCGCAGCAGGGCCCGCAGCACGCAAGCGGGAACCACGGGGCCGGGGCCCGAAGAGGTGCGCATGAGGCTCATAGCAGGTTGCGCGATGATCGCTCTGCTGTCGGGTGCATGGGCCGCGGACGCGGCGCAGGCGGGAGAGGCGGGGAAGCTCGTGCTGGAACCACCGGCCGGAGCTCGGTTCGAGTTCGGCGGCATTGTGGGCGAGCGCGTTCAGGCCGACATCGACAACTGGCTCCTTGTCGCGCCCGACGCGAACCCGGGGATGCTGGGGATGTTCGCGTTGCGCGATCGGCAGCCGCCTCCGGCGCTCGTGCCGTGGGCGGGCGAGTTCGTCGGCAAGTACCTCATCTCCGCGATCCAAGCCACGAGGATGACCGGCGACCCACGCCTGCGGCCGTACGTCGCGGAAGTCATCGAACGCCTTATCGCGTTCCAGGCCGATGACGGCTACCTCGGGCCATTCCCGAAGGACCAGCGGCTGCTCGGCAACTGGGACCTGTGGGGCCACTATCACATCATGCTCGCGCTGATGATGTGGTACGAGGACACCGGCGACGAGGACGCGCTCCGGTGCGCCGTCAGGATGGGCGACTGTGTGTGCAACACCTTCCTCGACACCGGCAAGCGCGTCATCGACGCCGGTTCGCACGAGATGAACATGGCGATCATCACCTCGCTTGGCCGGCTCTACCGACACACCGGCGACGAGCGGCATCTGCGGATGATGCGCGAGGTCGAGAGGGACTGGGAGTCCGCGGGCGACTACTTCCGACAGGGCCTCGCGGGGGTGGAGTACTACCGCACACCGCGGCCCCGGTGGGAGAGCCTGCACGACCTGCAGGGCCTCACCGAGCTGTACCGCATCACCGGCGATGAGCGCTATCGCACGGCGCTGGAGAACCTCTGGCGGAGCATTGCGCGGACGGATATCCACCCGAGCGGGTCCTTCACCACGAATGAGCAGGCGATCGGCAATCCCTACACTCCCGGGGCGATCGAGACATGCTGCACCACCGCATGGATGGCGCTCTGCGTGGACATGCTCGAAGTCTCGGGCGATCCGCAGGCGGCTGACATGCTCGAGCTCGCGCACTGGAACAGCATGCTCGGATCCCAGCACCCAACCGGCCGCTGGTGGACCTACAACACGCCGATGGACGGTGTGCGTGAGGCGTCGGCCCACACCATCGTGTTCCAGTCGCGGTTCGGGACGCCTGAGCTCAACTGCTGCTCGGTGAACGCGCCGCGCGGGCTCGGGGTCCTGTCGGAGTGGGCCGTGGTGCTCGACGCGGACGGGCCGGTCGTGAACTACTACGGGCCCGGCACCGTCGACCTGCGGCTGGAGGACGGCAGCGCTCTCAGGCTGACCCAGGTGACCGAGTACCCCGTCAAGCCTACGGTCCGCCTGAAGGTCTCGCCGGCGGCGCCGAGGCGGTTCAGCCTACGGCTCAGAATGCCCGCCTGGTCGACGAACACATCCGTCACGGTCAACGACGAGCCCGTCGAGGGCGTGGAGCCGGGCTCGTACTTGAGCATCGAGCGTGAATGGCGGCACGGCGACGCTGTAGAGCTGACACTCAGCCTCTCGCTCCGTTGCCTGCCCGGCGCGCTGGGCGAGAGCGGGAAGGCGGTCATCCTCCGCGGCCCGTTGCTGCTCGCGTTCGACCAGGCGTTCAACTCCCTCGACACCGACAGCATTCCCGAGATCGACGCATCCGCCGGGCTCACGTCGACTGCCGCGCGGGTGCCGAACTCACGCTTCAAGCCGATGCTACTGGAGAGCTTCACGGGCGCGGACGGTCGCACGTTCGCGCTGTGCGACTTCGCGACTGCGGGCGCGAACGGCACACACTACGCCTCGTGGCTGCCCGCGCGCGGTCTCCCGCCGGCGGAGTTCCACCTTGAGACTCCCGCCGTGGGAGCGACGCTCGCACCCGGATACAGCGCCTTCTCGTGGGCCGACTACCGCGACACACTCACGGGCGACACCCGGTACGCGCTCGAGGTCTCGAGCGACCCGACGTTCGCGCGAGTCGACGTCACGGTCCCCGACCTGAAGCGCGGCCGAGCCGGCGTCGCGCTCGATCTGCCTGGCGGGACCTACTACTGGCGCGTGACGGCGTTGAACAAGACGGGCTCCGTGCGGAACTCGGACGGCTCGCGAGCGTTTGCGCTGGATGCGTCGCTGCCGAGGACTCCGCCGCCATCCGAGCTTGGCGAGGGCAAGGAGCTGTTCTCTTCGCCCCTCGACGGCTCCGCAGCAGTGAGCGTCGGAGCGCTGCTCGACTCGACCGACCTCGCCCCTGCGGCGGACCGGCACGGAGCGGAGGGCGGCGCCGCGGAGCTCAACGGGACGAGCGGCATGGCCCGCTACGCGCTGCCTTTCTGGCCCGATGACGAGTACACGTTCACCGCGTGGGTCCGCCCGGACGACGTGACCCCGGACAGGCTGCACCAGGTGTTCTCGGCGTGGTGCAAGGCGATGGACGATCCGTTGCGGGTCTACTTCCGGAGCGGATCGCTGTTCGCGGGGATCGAGGCCGGAGGCGCCTGGACGACACCCGGTGTCCAGGTCACTCGCGGCGAGTGGACACACGTGGCTGCGGTTAAAGACGGCGGGACGCTGACCGTGTACGTGAACGGGCGCGCGGCGGCTTCCTGCCCGGCTCCGTGGTCCGTGCTGTCGGCGGCGCAGGATTGCGCGCTCGGCGGGAACCCGCACTTCACGGGGCAGAACGAACACTTCCCGGGCGCGATCGACGATGCGGCGCTGTATGCGCGGGCGCTCTCGGCAGAGGAGATCGCGGGGATGGCCGCGGGTCGGTGACGCGGGATGCGTCGTGCGTGGGAGAGGACAGGCGAGAGTCGGCATGGAGCAAGGTCTGCTGGTTGGCTATGCGACGCATGACATCACCCCTGAGGTCGGCGAGGAGCTCTCCGGCTACATCCACCGGGAGCCCTCGTGCACAGGCGTCCTCGATCCGCTGACATTGTCGGCGGTAGTGTTCCGAGGGGGGCCGAACGCCGCCGCGGTCATCTCCGCCGATCTGCTCGCCATCGACCAGACAGGAGTGGACGCGATCCGCGCCGCAGTGACGTCCTCTTCCGGCATCCCCGCCGAGGCGGTGGCGTTCCACTCGATCCACACGCACGCATCGCCGGCGCTGGCGGACCTGCGCGGGATCGGGTGCGCATCCGACGGCTACCGTGGGATGGTGACGCAGAAGGCGGCTGAGGCCGTCGCCGAGGCGCTGTCGGGCCTCGAACCGGCCTCCCTGTCCGTCGCGACCGGACGGGTAGGCGGAGGCATCAGCCACAACCGCAGGCGCGCGGACGGCCCTCTCGACGACGAGGGGCGGCTCGTCATCATCGAGCGGGCCGGGGGCCACGCAGTCGTGATCTGCAACTGGCAGTGCCACCCCGTGTGCCTCGGCAGCGGCAACACGCTCGTCAGCGCGGACTATGTCGGCGCCGCTCGTGAGGCCATGCGACGCTCGCTTCACCCGTCGTGCGGGGTCGTCTACCTCAACGGTTGCTGCGGGGACGTCAACCCCGTGCACCACGGCGCCACCGGAGTGAGGATCACCGGCGAAGGCCTCGCGGAGGCGACCGCGTCGTTCGGCGAGCCCGAGCCGGCGTCCCCTCAGCCGGTGCGGGCCGCGCTGCTCCACGCCACCTTCCCTCTCAGGCGCGACCTAACCCCGGAGCACGCAAGGTCGGAGATAGGGCTCCACGCCAGCCGCCTCGCGGAGACCACCGATCCGCTGGTTCGGCGGGAGTGCCGGGCGATGCTCGAGTGGGCCGAGGAGCTGCTCGCGGCGATCGAGGGCGACGCATTGCCGGAGGATCCCATCGCCGACGTTCAGGTGATCCGGGTCGGCGATGTGGCCTTCTGCTTCCTCCCCTGCGAGACGCTCAACGAGACCGGAACACTGATCAAGAGCCGCTCGCCTCTGCGGCACGCGTTGCCCGTGAGCTGCTCAAACGGCGTCATCGGCTACGTGGGCCCGAGGTACGAGTTCGAGATCGGCGGCTATGAGCTCGATGTGGCGTCGAGGTACTACGACCTGCTGCCATTCAGCCCCGAAGCCGGTGATGTGCTGCTCGACACGGCCCTGCAGGCTCTCAGGCGGGTGGCGGCGTAGCGGGCTCCTCGGGGTGCCAGAGCAGCTCGGCCTTGCCCTCCTCGCGTAGCTTCGCGAGCCATTCGGGCACGGCGTCCGCGATCTTCTGACCCAGGAGCATCTCGCGCGCCCGGCGGCGCACGGCGTCCTCGATCTCCTGCCTTGCCTTCGCGAGCTCCTCAACGGTCATCGTGTCGGCTCCCTCGATCTCATCGCCGCCACGCGCGATGCTCTCGAGCTTGACCACGTAGAATCGGCCCCGGTACTCAACCGGCCCGGCGTAGTCGCCGACGTTCTTCATGGCGAAGATGGCATCGGCCAGGGCATCGACGGTGCCCGGCTGCGGCTGCACCGCGAGGAGTTCCGTCTGCGTCAGCGTCTTGGACTCGGGCTCCTGGAGGGCCCGCAGGTGTTCTTCAGCGTCCTCTCTCTTGTCGAAGGCGGACAACCCGACCTTGCGCTGCGCGCGTGACACGATCAGGGGTCTGAGGGAGGGCAGGTTCTCCTCCAGCTCCTCGTCGGTGACCTTCACCTCGGCCGCCAGACACGCTTCCGCTATCATCGTGACCCGGAGGCGGCGCATCACCGACTCCTGCGTGATCCCCGCCTGGTGGAAGTAGGTCTCGAGGTCGGCGTCGCCCACCAGCTTGTCAAGGGTGGCGTCCGGGTCGGCGTAGCCCCGTGCGCTTGCCAGCTCCCGGATGAACTGCTCGTACTCGGTGAGAACGGCCTGACGCGCGGGAAGGGGCGCGTTCATGGCCGTCGCCTTCTGCTCCGCCAGTGCTTCGAGGATGAGCTCGTCCAGCACCCCACCCGCGAACGCGTCCTGCAGCCTGGCTAGGACCTCCGATTGCGGGATGGTGAAGTAGTCGGTGCGCACAACTATCGGGTCTGCGGCGCCTGCGGCGCCCGGCGTCGCCGCATCCCCCTGCGCGACGGCGGCTGCGAGGACCACGGGGCACGTGAACAGAAGAGACAGCATGAGCGAGCGTGTCATGGCATGGTCGCGCCTTCACCGGGAAGTCGGCGGGCCTAGCGATGGTCCACACAGATCATGGCGCTGAGCGCCGCGCGCGTCAAGAGCGGGGCGCGCTTGGGGAGGGAGATGCCTTGATGGGCGCCCTGCCGAGGACGTTGGGTGGCTCTCTTGGCAAGGTGCGCGAACTCGCAGTCGGGCCGGGCGGCCCCGCGGAACGGCTCCTGGCGGCGTGCCGACTCTTGCGGGACGGTCTGGACGGCTTCGACTGGGTGGGGTTCTACCTCGTCGACCCGTTGGCGCAGGGGGAGCTGTTCCTTGGTCCGTTCGAGGGCGAGCCCACCGAGCATACGCGCATCCCGTTCGGGAGGGGTGTCTGCGGCCAGGCGGCCGAGCGCGAGGAGACCCTTGTGATCGACGACGTGGCCGGGGAGCCCAACTACCTCGCCTGCAGCCTGGCCGTGAAGTCGGAGATCGTCGTGCCGGTGCTCCACGATGGCCGGCTGGTCGGGGAGCTCGACATCGACTCCCACCGGGCCGCCGCGTTCGCCAGCGAGCACCGCGAGTTCTGCGAGGCGGTGGCTCTCGTCCTGGCAGCCGACTGCGCGGCCGTGAGTACCGCGGGGCCGGGCTAGGCGGCCACGGAACCGCCGGGGCCTTGCCGGTGTCAGAAGAGTGGAGATGGCCGTGAGATGAGGTTCTCGCACTGCCTAGGTCTGTCGCTGGCCGCGCACGTAGTGTTCGTGCTGCTCGTGCCGCTGCCGCGGCACTCGGCACAGGCATCCAATGACGCCGAGGCGATCACCGTTCGCGTCCTCGACGAGGCGCCGATCCTCCAAGAGCCCGCGCCGGAGGACATGCCTGACACGCCGATCTTCGCCCCGTCTAGGGTAGCGCTCGAGATCCGCGAGGGAATGGGCGCCATCGCGCCGATCCCGCACCCGAGGGAGCCGGGCAAGCCGGGCTTAACGGCAGGTCCTATCCTGCCCGAAGACACGCCCACCGGCGGGACGTCGCCGACGGACCAGCCCGCTCCGGCCGCACCCGATCCCGCCGCCAGCCAGTACATCGCCCCCACGGCGACCGGGGCCGACCAGTCGGCGTCGGAGGTACCCTCGGACACAGCCGGGGCCGATGAGACCAGGTTCGTGTCCGGTTCGAGCAGCCCGGGGCCGTCAGACCCCGCGATAGCGGCGGCGCCTCCGGGCGATGTGGGAGTCGGCGCCGGGCCGGGCGGCACGTCCGATAGCGGCGCAGGCCCCGCGGCCCCGCCCGGCGGCCCGTCGCCGGCCCCGGAGGGCCCGGGAACCGGCACAAGCGCGGCCGGTACCGGTACCCGCGGTCCGGGCACGGGCGACTCGGGCTCGGGCCATTCGGGGTCTGGCGGCGGATCGGACCAGGGCGGGGGCCGCCCGTCTCCGCCGCCGAAGCAGCCGCGGCTCGTGGCTGTCGCGACACCCCCTTGCCCGCCTACGCGCGAGATGGCGAGGCTCGAGGTCCATGGCTCTGTGACCCTGACGATCACGATCGGTGCGTCCGGCGCGGTGACGTCGGCATCGGTGGTAAGGGGCAGCGGCTACCCGCAGTACGACAGCCAGGCTGCGAGCTGGGTCCGGGACAACTGGCGCTACAAGTGGGAGGGCGGCCCCGGCACTACCACTACGAAGACCGTGCAGCTCCGTTTCTAGCTTGCCTCGGCGCTTCTACGTGTCGTGGATCCTCATGCCCTGCACGACTCGGTTGATCACCCCGGACGGACTGGGGGAGTCCGGCCGCAGCCCGAGGCCGACGGACTTCAGCAGGCCCAGCAACTGCCCCGCGAGCACGTAGGCTACCGGACGGAACTCGGGCGCGACCGGCGGAGCGCCGCCGAGGTCGACCACTAGGTGGCACGCGTCCGCGACGTCGGGACACAAGCCCTGCCCGACCCCAAGCACCCGGGCGCCCTGACCCTTCGCCTTCAGCTCGGAGAGCATGTCCGCCTCGTACGGCGCAGTCGCGGGCTCGGCCGACATGAGGGCCACAACCACGGTGTCGTCATCGACCACGGCCTGCGGACCGTGGCGCAGGCCGAGGAAGCTCTCCGCGTGGCACATGACCACGCCGTTCGTCATCTCCTGGAGCTTAAGCGCGCACTCGCGCGCGCAGCCGAGCAGCGGCCCGGCGCCCAGGAACACCGCACGCGTGAATGGCCGCTCCGCCACGCTCGCGATCGCCGACACGTGCTCCGCGAGTAACGACTCCGCCGCGGCAGCCGCTGCTTCCGTTTCGGCTATGAACTCCTCCGGCCGCTGCCATCCGCCGAGGAACAGCCCGCCCAGGGCCATGCACGTGAATGAGGACGTCATCGCGAGGCCGCGGTCGTCCGACTCCGGGGGCATCAGGATCACGAGGTCGCGGCCGGGCTCGGCCGCCCGTGCAAGGCGCCCCTCGGCGTTGCAGGTCACGATAACGTGCCCCAGCCCTCCGACGCACTTGCGCACCGCGTCCAGCGTGGCGAGGCTCTCCGGGCTGTTGCCCGATCTCGCGAAGGAGACCAGCACATGAGGCCTTCCGACCACCGCCGCGTCCCGCGCGTGGGTCACCAGGTCCGTTGTCGGGACGGCGAGGACGTCGACGGCCAGCCGCCGCCGCAGCGAGCCGGCCACGCACGCGCCAACGAACGCCGATGTGCCTGCGCCCGTCAGGATCAGGCGCCCCGGACCGGTCGCGAGCACCTGGTGCCGGGCGAGATACTCGGCCACCTCGTCAGCCCTCGGGCTGAGCAGCCGCGCCGTCCGGCGCCAGAGCTCCGGCTGCCGCGCGATCTCGACCGGGGTGTGCTCTAGGCCGCGTTCCGACCTCTCACGCTCAGGTAGATCAAGCAGCCGCCGCAGAGCGGGGTCGAGTTTCATACATGACCATCCCTCATCACGCGCATCACGTCCTTGTGCCGCAGCGGCTCGCTCGCGCCGCCGACCTGCATGCACGCCGCCGCTCCGGCGGCGCACGCGTAGGCGAGGCTCTCTTCCACGGAGCGGCCGTCCGCGATCAAGCGCTTCACGAACGCCGCGTCGAATGTGTCCCCCGCGCCGGTCGTGTCGACAGGCTTAATCGGCACGCCGGGCTGTCGCACGACTCGGCCGCCCGACGCCGCGATGGCGCCGCCGGCTCCGAGCTTGACCACCACCAGCTCCGAGCCCCACCCCGCTAGCGCGTCGAGCGCCTCCCTAGCGGCAGCGCGCCCCGTCATGCCGCACGCCTCCTCCTCGCTGGGCATGAGCACCGTGCACGACGGCGCCATCTCGCGCACGCAGGTCCATGTCTCGCCCGGATCCCACTGCGGGTCGAAGGAGACGGTGAGCCCGTGGTCGCGGGCCTCCCGCGCGAGGCGCGGCAGATCGGGCGCGAGCCCGACCTGAAGGAACGGCGAGGTGACGTGGACGTGCTCAAAGCCGAGGAACAGGCCCGGCGGCAGGTGCCGCGCGCTCAGCTCCGCGATCGAGCCCAGATGGGTGACCATCGCGCGGTTCTCAGGCAGGCTCATCACGAAGGTTGCCCCGGTGTGTCGAGCCGGGTCGACGATCACGAGGCCTGTGTCCACCCCCGCGGCCGCGAGCGACTCGACACACAGGTGCCCGTAGGCGTCGTCGCCGACGAGCCCGATGAAGGACACCTGCTGCCCGAGCGTCGCCGTCCGGCAGGCGTAGATCGCCGACGCGGAGCCCATCACGGTCTCCACCGAGTCGCAGACGACCTCCCGACCAAGCTCGGGCAGCGCCGGCAGCCCACTGAGGATCACGTCGACGTTGATCTCGCCGATCACCAGGAAGCGCTTGCTCACCGGTCGAGTGCCTCCACATCACAGCCCATCGGCGATGCCCTCGAGCCCGAACGCGCGAATGTACCTGCGTACGACCTCGCCGATCCGACGCCGCACGTGCCCCTCCGCATCGACTCTAGCCTCTCCCAGGTTCGTGCCCAGCCGAGCCCTCGCCCTGAGCACGTCCGGCTGCGTCCAGATGTACCGGCAGCCGGTGCGCACGAGCCACGCGCGCCGTTCGGGGGCCAGGTGGGGGAAGTCGACGCCCGTCTCCTCGGGCTGGAGCCACTTGCGCCACCGCCCGCTCCTTACCACCGCCTCCTCGAGCGCACGGGTCATGTCGCTGCGATGGCGGCTGAAGAGCCTCGACTCCAGCTCCTCCAGCTCGGCTAGCGCGTCATGCTCCGCCTCGGTGAACTCGGGCCCCACGTTCGCGGCTCCCATCCCGGTCTCGGGGTACTCCTCAGGGTTGGCGACCGAGTCGGTGTAGTGCCCCTTGACCATCGACCCATAGCCCGCGGCGATGCGGACGAGCGTGCGAGCCGTGTCCGCACTGAACTCGGCTGTGTGCAGATCGGTGCCCACCTTGCCCACAACAAAGCACGGCCACGCGTTGCGTAGGTCAAGGGCCCGCAGCGCTCGCCGCAGCCGCCCGAGGAACTCCGCGAACGCATCGGGATCGGCGATCCCGCCGTGCACCTCCTCGGTGCCTACCTCGTAGGAGACCGGCGGCAAGCTCCGGCGAGTGCGGTACGCCTCGGCGAAGGCCATCAGCTCAGCGGTGCGCGCGACGACGACGTCGATCGGAACGCCGGCGCCTCGGAAGGCGGGGTCAACTGTGGGGTCAACATGGAGCAGGTCATAGCCCGCGTCCAGGCAGGCCGCGAGAGACAGCTCCACCTCGGACATCGCGTCATCGAGCGTCAGCCCGGCGGCCGCGTGGGCGTCCTTCAGCCAAGGGCCCCCGTGGTCGAGGCAGATCGCCGGCCGCGTTCGGCTGCCGACAGAGGCCGCGCGCGCCCTGGCGAGCTCAGCGAACTCGCGTTGGGTCCAGCCCGTGTACCCGCCGTCGCGGTCGACCTGGTTGAGGGTGGCCGCGAACAGGAGTGGCGCGCGCAGCTCCGCCGCCGCCTCGATGACCGCGTCGACCACCGCGACGGAGTTGGGGCATACCGCGAGCAGCGTGCACCGCACCCCACGTCGGCGCAGCGCGGTCAGCATGCGGCCGATAGGCCCCGTGACGCGACTGGCGCGGAATGCGTATCTCATCTCTGCTCACCGCTCGCTCGCGGCAGGCCCGCTGCGGAGGAACTCGCGCCCCTGTGCGGTCGACAGCCACTCCGTCCAGGCCTGCCTGTCGCCGCGGAAGGACCGTCCCGTGACCTCCTTCAGCAGGTCGCCGATGGCGCGGTCGCCTGCCAGGTCCCCCGACCGCCCGATCGAATCGATCACGGCGAGCGCGGCCGGCGGGCCGCCTAGTTCGAGGAACGCTCCAGCCGCGACCCGCCGGCTGGAAGCGCTGTAGAGCAGGTCGTCGACCCACGGCAGGGCATAGGGGTGGCTCATCGCGCGCGCCTCCCTGAGCGCGGACGGCCGCCCGGCCGCCGCGTCCTCCGCGAGCCCGGGACCGCGTTCCTCGATCTCGGCGGGCACGTCTCTGAACGTCCAGCCGCGCCGTGTCGTGGCGAGCTTCGTCGGCCCGTCCCACGTGTGCCACGACAGGTAGTGCCAGTCCACGATCGAGTCGGGCCCGCCGTCGCCAGCGCACATCTGCAGCACGTTCTGAGGCTGTGCCGCGAAGTAGCGCCTGTGCCGGCCTTGGCCGTCACTGCGGGTCGGGTCGAACGGCACCCAGCCGTGTCCGCTCACCCAGGCTTCGGACCACCGATGCCAGATGCTGTCGATGTAAAGCGGGCCATCGGTGACCGTCCTCATGCCGCCGACATAGCGCGCGGGTATGCCCAGGCTGCGGCACAGAGCGACGAAGGTGAAGGTGTACTCGCTGCAACTGCCGGTGCCTCGAGCGAGCACCGTGGGCGCTGGCGACCACCAGGGGTCGCGCTTGTAGACGATCCTGTCCACCACCGCGTCGAAAACGCGCCCAAGCAGCTCCGCGTACGATTCATCGCCCGGCTTGCACGCCTCGGCCGCCGAACGCACCACCTCGGTCCGGAGACCGTACTTCACGCCATCGCGTAGGTACAGCTCGCGGATGCCGCGCGGCGGCCTTCTGTCCGCCGGCTTCCCTGCGTCGGTCAGGTCGACGCGCCCCGGTTGGAGTACCGCTCGGCAAGCCCACCTGACCGTCAGGCGGCGCCGTGGGGCGAGCGCGCCGCGCCACAGGCCCAGCCTGCGGCCCCACTTGTCCACCGCGACGAGGGCGGGGACAGGCGCGAACCGGAGCGGGGACACATTCTGCCACGCCGTGTCGACGGGCAGCGGCAAGCGCAACTCGACAGCCCGCGCAGGCACTTCGCCGACGTTGTGCAGCCTGTCGACAAAGACAGCGTGCACGGGGGGCGCTGGGCGCTCGGCTTGCGGCATGAGATAGACCTCCGTGTCGGCTAGGCCGATGGGGCCAGAGTGAGTCTCCTGGTGATCTCGGTGTCGGCGAAGAACCCGATGTCAACGACCACCTGGGCCTGCTGGTAGCCTGTGGCCGTGGCTGTGATGGTGTATGAGTACCCCGGATCGACCCGGAAGGCGGCGACCCCGTTCGAGTCGACCGCGAGCGACTGGCTGCCGCCCGCGGACGTGCCGCCTCCGCCCGTGGTGACCCGCGCCACAGCAACGGTCGCGTTCGGCACGGGCACGACCCCGCTGCCGTCAGCGGTGTTGTGAACGACGACGACTCGGAGAACCTTGGTCCACGGACTGCCCGTCCCACAGCCGGTGCCTGTCGCGACACAGGCAACCAGCGCGGGGACCAGGGCCCGAACCAGCAACAGGCGCCTTGTCATGCGATCCTCCGACCCTCCGTCTCCCCCCGTTCCCTTCTCCTCGGAGCATAAGGGCGTGAGGGAGAGCGAGTTTGCTCGCCCGTCGGCAGCCACGCCGGGCCGTCCCTCCACCCAACGGTGCGAGGCGTAAGCTTCGGCGGTCACGAGCGTGCGCGCCGCAACGCAAGCACGCCCTGAGGAGCCCTCAGGGTCCTTCCGTTCTCCTGGAAAAGCCGCATGGGGCGGGGCCCCATCGCGCCCACAACCACGGAACAGCGGGCCGGACGAGGTCCTTCCCGCTGCGCGGGCCCCTTCCGTGCGGCCCCGCCGAAGACCACACGCAGACGACGCAAAGACCCTAAAGGACCCCCTCCGCGCCCCTCGCATCGGGGTGCCGATTCGTGTAAACTAGGGGTAACCGCGCGGGCACATTCGCGGCCGGCACGTTCTCGGCCTGCTGCCCCGGTGCTCGAGCGGCTCCGCACAGCTCGGTAGCACTACACGCGGAACGCGACGTGCGGGCGCCTGGCGCCCGCGTGTGGTTTCTGGGCAGCCGCCTCGCGGAGTCCGGCGGGCGCGGTCGGTCGAACTATTCCGGCGGACGGGCGCCGACGCCAAGCAGAGCTGTGCCCAACGCCGGTGGGGAGTGAGTGATAGTGCTCGAGCTCGCTCAAGAGCAGGTCGACGAGTACGCGTGGTCGATGCTCGTCGAAGAGGTCGCCAGAGCCATCGCGAAGTCCGATGAGCCGGCACGTGTGTCCGCCATCGTCGAGGAGGTGCGAGCTGGCGGCCTGCCTGTAGGCCCGGGCCTGGTGAACTCGGCTCTCGAGCACGCAGCCGGAGAGACGCCCCAAGAGGGGCGCCAGCCGGCGTTCGTCAAAGACGGGCCTCGCTGGGAGCTGGGATGGCGGGTCGAAGGCACGAGCCTCGACCGGACGATGCGCCAGTACCTCGAGACATTCGGCCAAATGCCCACGCCGGACGAGATCTCGCGTCAGGTTGCCCTGGCCATACAGCAGGGGCCCAGGGAGACCCGCGAAACGGTTATCAGGCTGCTCGAGACGCGCGACACTTACTTCGTCCACGACCGTCGCGTCGGGCTGAGGTCGTGGCTGCTCGACACCACGGCCGGGACCGAGGAGGACGTAGTCCTCGACAACTTCTTCGATCAGGCCCAGGACGCTGAGGACGTTCAGCAAGCCTTCGATGCCATCAGGTCAGACAACCTCATCGACACCGCGCTCCGGGCTTACGAGGCGGTCGGCCCCGGGCTGACAGCGAAGATGGTGCTCTTCGCGTGGTGGAAGACGCGGCCGGAATCCTTCGACAGCGTCGCCGCACTAGTGGAGCTGCTGGGCTCGGATGAGCTGTACATCACGGCCGACCACTGGGTCTTCCCGGGGGAGGCCAGGGAGCTCTTCCGCGATGCCCTTGCGGCCGCTGCGGCAGCGACGGACGACAGCGTGGTCGAGGAAGCCGACGCGAGCGCCCTCGCCGATGAGATCGAGATCGGACCCGAAGAGGTGCGACTGGCCGTGCAGGCCGTCACCCGACGTACAGCTTCCGTCGCGGTCGAGACGCTCGCGGAGGAGATTCTCGAGGTCCGTCGCGATGAGCCCGGCTTCTCCGCCGTGGCCGCCAAGCTGGACGACGCGCTGAGGGCACAGGGCGAGATCGCGATGTGCGGTCGTGGACGGTGGATCTCCCGTCAGAACCGTCCCGACGGCAAGTACAACACAGTCCCCGATCCTCTGCTCGTCACGATCGTCCGCGTGCACACCCCGCAGGGCGACGAGCTCGACGCCGAGCTCGAGGATGCCGGCCTGGAGGGCGACCTGGTCTCCGTCGTCCGCGATCCGTACCACGAGGAGATCTGCGACGAGGACGAGATAACGATAGACCCGCGCAACGTGCCCCGGCCCGACTCGGTGCGCTGGGTCTTGCCGTACCATCATTACGTCGCGGGCACACAGAAGGTCCGCCGCGTCGACGGGGACTTCTACGGCGGCATAGCGGGCCTGTGCGAATGCATCATGCACTATGAGCAGGGCCCCAGCTTCTCCGTGTGGGCCAGCTTCAACCTCGGCCTCATCTTTGGTCTAAAGTCGTTCTACGACCGCTACTGCCCGCCTTCGGGCGCGCTGTTGGGGATCTTCCCGGCCGAGCTGTCAGGCGAGTACCACCTGCGCTTCGAGGGCGAGGCCGACGAGGACGTCTACCTGACCGACGATCGCCTGCAGGAGCTGCTGCTCCACCGCGAGGAGGCCAGGGAGCGCGCGATGTCCGTGATCGACATCATCGCGCAGGTTATGCAGACACACCCGGCCGGCGCCCCCTTCGAGCGCATCATGACCGAGGTGAACATCGTGCGCAGAACGCGCAGGCGGATGGTTGCCTCGATCCTGTCGCTCTACCACTGCTTCCACTCGCGCGGCAAGGCGCACGACCTCTGGACATTCGACCCGCGCAAGGCCGAACAGGGGCGCCGCAAGGCCAAGCGCAAGTTCATCCGCCCACTCTAGGCTCCGAAAGGACTCGGATATGGCCACCGACTCGCCCGTGCGGGTGCGGTTCGCGCCGTCTCCCACCGGCTACTGGCACCCGGGCAATGCTCGCACCGCGCTGTTCGCGTGGCTTTTCGCAAGGCACGAGCGCGGCACGTTCGTCGTCCGCATCGAGGACACCGACCGCGAGAGGAACACGCCCGAGGCCGTCGACGACCTCATTGAAAGCATGCGCTGGCTCGGGATGGATTGGGACGAGGGGCCGATCGTGGGAGGAGACCACGGCCCCTACTATCAATCCGCGAGGCTCCCGCTCTACCGCGAGGCCGTGGACCGGCTCCTGCGCGACGGCAGGGCCTACTACTGCTTCGCGACTCGCGAGGAGCTCGCCGAGATGCGCGAGGAGCAGCGAGCGCGGGGCATCGGCGCCCCGAAGTACGACGGCCGCTACCGTGAATACCCCGTGGAGGAGGGGCTCGCGAGGGTCCGGGCGGGCGAGCGCCACGTCATCCGCTTCCGCACCGAGCCGGGCCGACTTGTGGTGGTCGACGATATCGTCCGCGCGCGGGTGGAGTTCAGCTCGGACGACCTGGACGACTTCGTCATCGTCAAGGGCGACGGCTTTCCCGTGTACAACTTCGCGTGCGTTGTTGATGACGCGTCGATGGCGATCACGCACGTGATCAGGGCCGAGGAGCACCTCTCGAACACACCCAGGCAGGTCCTTCTCTACGAAGCGCTCGGCTATCCCCTACCGCGGTTCTGTCACGTCCCGCTCATCATCAACCAGGCGCGGAAGAAGCTCTCGAAGCGCGATCCCGGCGTGCGCTCGATCCTCGCGTACCGAGACGAGGGCATCCTGCCGGAGGCGGTCGTGAACTACCTCGCGCTGCTGGGCTGGAACCCCGGCGACGCGCGCGAGTTCTTCACCGTGCCGGAGCTTGTCGCCGCGTTCGGGCTCGAGCGCATCAGCCCGTCTCCGTCGGTGTTCGACTCGAAGAAGCTCGAAGCGGTCGGCGCGGAGCATCTCAAGGTCGCCGACACCGAGCGCCTGCTCCCCGCGGCCACGCCGTTCTTCGCGGAGGCGGGACTGTGCTCCGTCCCGCCCACCGAGGCGGACCTGAAGACGATGAGCGACGCGATCGATCTGCTCAAGACCCGCGCGTGGAACCTCCGAAACCTGGCCGAGTCGTCGGCCTACCTCTTCACAGACAACTACGCCATGGAGCCGGAGGGAGTGCGGAACCGGCTGCTGAAGGCGCCGGAGGTGCCCGGTGCGCTCGACGCCGCCGCAGCCGGCCTGGTTTGCGCGGACCCGTGGGAGCACGACGCGATCGAGGAGGCGTTCCGCCACGCCGTGGAAGCGGCCGGGTTCGACGTCAGCGTCGCCGTCCACGCCACTCGCATGGCCGTCACCGGCAGTCCCAAAGGCCCCGGTCTGTTCGATCTGCTGGGGTACGTCGGCAGGGACCGCACCGTTGCGAGAATGAGGCGCGCGGCTGGTTGGCTGCGCGAGGGACGGTTCGACGCTCGGGGCGCCCCGGGCCCCGGTGCGTAGGCAGGGAATCGCTCCAGGCCCATGAATCCTCCGTCCAGGAGCTTCCTGGACTTGGCCGAGCAGCGCACACCGTCCGAGAGCGTACCCCGCAACCAGCCGGAGCAGACCACCGGGCGCCAGGGGCTGTCGGTCGGAACGGTAGTGCTCGCCCTTGTCCTCGCGGCGGCCGTCGCGGCCGGTGGGGCCGTCTCCGCGCTGATGAACTACGACCTCGTCGGCCTCGGCCATCTGCCGCGCTGTGCCGTGTTCGCGGTGTTCATCCTCCTCTGGGTCAACGCGATCTGGGTGAAGGTGTTCGGCCGGCGTCCGCTCTCGACGGCCCAGCTCTCGTTCGTGTACATCGCGATTCTCGTCATGGCCGGCTTCCCGGGCCAGCAGCTCGTAACCTACATCTACATCGCGATGATCGGTGGGCAGTACCTCGCCGCCGGCCAGGGCAACGAGTACGCGACCGAGCTGGTGCCGTACATCAAGCGCTGGATGGTCCCGTCGATGGACCCGGAGGGGCCCGTCATCGCCTGGGCCTTCCACGGGCTGCCGTGGGGCGAGCGGATCCCCTGGGGGCCCTGGGTCGCCCCGATTCTCGCGTGGACACCGTACCTGCTCGCACTGCTCGGGCTGCAATTGTCCCTGGCGGCTCTTCTGCGCGAGCGTTGGGACCAGGAACGGCTTACGTACCCTCTCGCGCAGGTGCCCGTCGAGCTGGCCACCTACAAGTCGCCCCGAGACGCCCTCCCTGACCTGCTCAACAGCAAGCTCTTCTGGGCGATGTTCCTGATCCCCACGATCATCTACAGCCGGAACGCGCTCAGCCTCGAACGGCCCGACGTCCAACCCCTGAACCTCTACAAGAACCTGGGCCTCATCTTCGGCACGCCGCCCTGGACGAACCTCGACTACCTGCCTCTCAACATCTACTTCGAGACGATGGGCGCGACGTACCTGGTGCCCGCCGCCGTGGGCTTCAGCCTCTGGTTCTTCTGGCTGTTCCGCAGGTTCATCTACATCTACCGCGACACCAGGGGCTTGATGGACCATGAGGCGTACCTGACCCAGCAGGGCATCGGCGCGTACTTGTTCCTCGCGGGGCTGTGCCTTTGGGGGGCGAGGACCTCGCTCGCGCGCTCCTTGAGGGCCACCTTCAGCCGCCGGCGGAGCGAGGACGAGCGCGACGAGGGCGAGCCCATGAGCCCCAGTCTCGCCGTTGTCGGCGTGCTGCTGTCGGTCGCGGTGATCCTGTTCTGGGGCCAGGCGGCGGGCGCGTCGCCGGCGCCTATCCTCGTCATGCTGGTCATCTACGCTGCGGGCTTGATAGTACTCTCCCGACTTGTTGCTGAGTCAGGCCTGTTCTGCGTATGGGTGCCGATGAGCCCGCATCACGAGGTGGTCGCCCGCGCGTGGGGCACCTTCAGAGCTCTGGAGCCGCAGGTCGTGACCGCCGTCTCTTACATGGGGATGAAGATCCAGGACACCGCATCCCAGACAATGGCCAACATCATGCAGGGCTTCAAGGTCGGAGAGCTCGCACGGCTCAAGGCCAAGCCTGTGGTGTGGCTGATGATCGGCTCGATGGTCGTGGCGATGCTTGCGTCGCATCCGCCGTCGATCTGGGCGATCTACACGCAAGGCATCTACGACCTTGGCTGGTGGCCGCGCGGCTCCGCGGATATCGTTCCGAGCGCCGTCCACAACCTGACGACGGCCCTGTCGCCGTACAAGGCGGAGGCCTACACCGCGATGGCGCACGGGGTACTCATCGTGGCCGTGCTGCACCTGGTCAAGACACAGTTCCACAAGTTCCCGCTGCTCGCGTTCGCGTACGCGGCCACGCTGGGGCCGCAGTGGATGATGGACCGCTATGGGTTCTCCATCTTCATCGGCTGGGTCGTCAAGAGCCTCGTTCTCAGGTACGGCGGCATCGGCTCGCACAGCAAGCTGCGCCCGGCGGCCTTCGGTCTCATCTGCGGGAACGCGTGCGTCCTCTTGTTCTGGACCATCTACCACTACTTCAGCCCGGTCGAGGGCGTACTGGTGACGGAGTAGGTGTTCACTCTCAGACAGCGGGCTTCAGCCCGTTGAGCGAGTCGGCAATGGGTTGAAGCCCATTGCCCAGGTTAGGTGCCCCTTCAGTACTCCGCCACTATCACCGTCGGCTTGTCGAGCGGTGGCACGATCGCCAGGTCGCGCTCCGGGTACACCTCAGCGCACGGCTCGCCTGCCACCAGGACCCGGCGGAGCAGCTTGCCCTCCGGGTGCCTGAACCTCACTAGCAGCCGGGTCGGCGCGTTCCGCGTCGGTGGATCGAGCGCCATCGTGATGCGGCCCCGCGACGGCTCGGAGAGCAGCTCGAAGCTCGCCCGACCGAACCACGTCGCCGCGTTGCGAATGCCGACGCGCGAGCCCTCGCCCATCCACGCGCGCGGGATCAACTGCCCGATCCACAGGTCGTCGCCCGACTCGCGCAGGAACATGAGCCTCAGCCAGTTCGTCGACTGGGCCTCGTCCGATGTCTTGAAGTGGTCGCCCGTAGCATCCCCCAGAGCCGGCAGCGGGTGCTCCGTGAGCATCCGCACGTCCGGCCTGAATGCGCTTGCGAAGCTGTTGAAGTAGCCGCGAAGGAAGTGCTTCACCTCGTCCCGCATGGCGTAGATCACCGGCCCCCAAAGCAGGTTCGGCTGCATTGAGAAGCCGCCGCGATCGAACCATTGGCCCTCGAAGTCATCCAGCGAGTAGCCGTAGTGGTCCGAGATGTAGAGGTTGTCTTCGTAGTCCTTCACGATCCACGTCGACTCAGCCGACCTGGGATCGAGCAGCTCGCACCCGATGAGGTGAATGGCGCCCTCCAGCGTCTCCCTGATCCACCCGAGCGCCCGCCCGCGGAGGTAGAGGCGGGACGGGAAGTGCGGCACGGCGGCGCCGTCGCGCAGCCGCACGGCCGAGCATCGGGTCAGCGCCTCGCGGAAGCCGCGCATGAGATCCGCGCCATAGTCGGCCGCCTCGCGCGTGAGCCGCTCGCCCTCGGGGAGGCCGGCCGACGAGAGGGCGTCCGCGCAGCTCATCAGGCCGCGGTACGTGAAGGCGTTCGTGGACAGCCAGTAGTGGTAGTCCGTCACGTCCTCCAGCGACCCCGCCGGAAGGAAGCCGTACTCCGGCACCGGCCGACCCTCTGTGTCGAGCTGCTGGGTCGCCCGGCGCTCGCGAATGACCCAGTCGCAGCCCTTCACGATCCCCGGAGCGGCGTGGCGCAGCCACTCGTCGTCGCGTGTGTACCGGTAGTGCTCGCCCATGCACCAGAGCACCCAGCCATGGTGCTGGTTGTAGCCCCCGCACTCGTACCCGCCCGATCCGTAGAAGATGCCGTCCTGAGACGAGTAGTTGCCGGGCAGCCCGACCGTGCCCTGGTAGCCGAGGTAGGACTCGAGCCTCAGCCGCGCCTCATCGTGGTAGCCTCGCCGGTCCAGGTCGCTGATGATCATGCACGACTCGTTGGAGAAGTCGCCGTAGTGGAAGCTGCCCACACGAGTGTGGACCAGATCGGCGCCCGGCTCGCGGTCGTCGGTGATGAGCATGTGGGTCAGGTGCGCCTTGTGGAAATCGTTCAGGTGCTGCTCCGGAGTGGCGATCTCGCAGCCCTCCGCTACGCGGCCCGTCCAGTAGCGCCTCGCCTCCTCCAGATCCTTGGCGAAGTCGTGCGCTGCAAGGGCCGCGATCTCAGCATTCGACTCGATCGTGATGAACGGGACCTTCACATCGAGCCACGCCTCCGCGCCGGGCGCGACGTCCACGACCCAGCACGCGCCTGCGGCGCGCGGCTCCACGGCGCCCGAACCGGGCGAGAGGAGCAGGCGGTACGCGTCCGCGCCGTCGCGTTTGCTGTATAGGCTGGCAGCCGCGGGCATGGGAGCCGCGGGCTTATGCCCGCGGCTTTGGACCGACTCAGGCCCGGAGTCGGCCCGGAGGCTGACCGGCAGCTCATAGCGCAGCGGCTCGGCTGACGTGTTGGCGACCGTGAAACGCGCCATGCACACGATCGTGTCGTCGCCCTGGATGCGCTCGCCGAGGATGCTCCGCTCCAGCGGCGTGGCGAACGCCGTCTGCGTCAGCGTCATCCCGTCGACGGGCCAGGTGGCTGTGATGATCGGCAGGTAGCCGTCCGTCAGTTCACGCTTGGGACGCTCGCCCGGCGTGCCAAAGTCAACCAGCAGCGTTCCGTCCCACTTCAGGCGCTCGGAGTCGCGGCCCCGGATGCGCTCGATGTAGTTCCGCTGGAGCATGAGGTCGCCATTCGGGTTGATGCGGAACTTCTGTCTTGCGCCGGCGCAACCCAGGATGAAGTACAGCGGCGCCGGGTCCGGCATCGCGGCCAGCGCGCGGCCGAGGCTCTGCTCCGGCATATCCGGCACGCGGTCGTACACGGTCGTGCCGTCCGCCTCCGTGCGCGCTATGGCCTCCTCGTATGTGAGCGTGTCGCTCGGGCGCTTCACCAGGATCCCCAGATCGGGAACGAGCAGTGCGCCCCGCGCGGCTACGTCGTCCGGCTGGAAGGACAGCGCCCCGTACGGTCCCCGGAGCGTGACGATAGTGCGGTCCGCGACGCCGTAGTACGCTCGCGCGCCCGCGGGGCCTTCCGTTTGCGGCACCGTCGCGCACCTGACATCGAGGCGCAGCTCGGCCGGGGGCGCGCCCGCCGCGACCTCCACGCCGCCGTTGTACGCCTCGACGGTCGTGTCCGCAGCCGCCGCTTCGTCCGCGAAGAGCGCTGTGAAGCGCTCCGAGGTCCACTCCGCGTCAGTGAACGCTCGGATCTCACCGACCTCCGGACGTGGGCCGGCGAAGACGACACGGACCTTCATCGTCAGCCTGAACGGCACGTTGTAGCCCGTCAGATCGGGCCGCTCCCGTTCCGCCAGGGGCCGGACTGTGGCGACGAGCAGGCCGGCTCCCTCGGCCCGCAATGCGACGTCCGCCTGGCGCCACTCGCCGTTGAACCAGTCGTCGCTGGGCGCCCAACCAAGGGCGCCCGTGTCCTCGGTCGACGGCCGTTCATCGGGCCAGTAGCGGGCCCAGTACTCCACCGCTAGCGCGCCCGGCTCGGCAAGGCGGCTGGCTTCGGCGGCGACAAGCCGCAGCTCGCGAATGGCGCGCGACTCCTCCCATCGCAGCTCGATGGCCGGTGGGTCGTCGGACGCGGATCTCGTGGCGAACGGGGCGATGTCGGCTGGCATGATCTTCGCTCCTCCTGGCTCCCGCTACCGTGCGGCAGCCGCCTCGGCTACCGCGGCGTTGGGTCAGTGGTCCCCGCGGGCGAGATGCCCGCGCCACAGGTCCCGTCGGGGCGGAGCCTTCTCGCAACGCGATGGCCCGCCCTGCGCCGGGCCAATCATCGGCCGGGCCGACACCTTGGCGCGCAACATGCGACCGTGGGACGGGTCCAATATGGGGGCGGACCGGCGCCAGCTCCAGTTCGCGGTCCCGGAGCGGCTTGCGGAGATCATCAGCATAGTGGACGTGTCTAGGTGCACGTGGCAGAAGGGCAATCAGGAGTAGACTTTCAGGGACTGGCTTTGCTTGCGCGTTAGGAGGTAGTTCGATGCTGCTTAAGGTGATCTTGCTGGTGGCTGCGGGCGGGGCCTTGGCAATCGCCCCATTCGTGGCGGTTGCCGACGGGGACACGCCACAGTCGGGCTTGCAGCCCGGAGACACCGTCCCCACCTACAACGTGTCCGCGGTCGCGGGCCCGGAGGCCGGCCGCGCTCTCTGCTATACATGAGCGTTCGGCGGAAAGCCGACGGCGATCGTCTTCGCGCGGTCGCTCTCAGGCGACTTGACCGGTCTGGTCAAGGCCATTGACAAGTTCGCAGCCGAGCACAAGGACGACGGTGCGCGCGCCTACGTAGTCTTCGCACTCCCCCAGGATGAGAACGAGCCGAAGGTCAAGGAGCTCGCCTCGAAGGAGGAACTGAAGCTCCCGCTGTGCTTCTTCGACGGCGGCCCAGACGGCGAGAACGCAGACAAGCTGAAGCTGAACGACGAGGTGCCGCTCACGATCGTCCTAGCCGCCAAGAACGACGTGAAGAAGAACTACGTCTTCACCGACCTCAAGGAGGAGCTGACCGAGGAGCACATCAACGCCATCCTCGACGACTGGAAGGGCATCCTCTAGGAGGCCACACACGAAGCTGTGTCACCCGGGCCGGACGCGAGGCCGACCGGAGCCCGGTCGCGCGGCCAGCCTGCGTGTTGCTTGCCCTGCGTCGCGCCCACATAGGCGCCTGCCTCACCGGTTGACCAAAAAAGCGCCGGCCTCTGTGCCGGCGGGTCTCAGTCCCCCCACCTCTGTCGCCCCCCCAACTCGAGCGTCAGCCTCGCCATCTCCGTCAGTGACACCCGGTGGTACCCCGCTACGCCCGTCTCCAGCGTGTCGTTGATGGGGCGGGCCCAGTCCTCGGGCAGCCGGGCGCGGCCGAGGAGCGCGCCCATCACCGAGCCGACGGTCGCGCCGTTGCAGTCCGTGTCGAAGCAGGCGTTCACCGCGAGACAGATCGAGCGGGCGAAGTCCCCCTCACCCCAGAGCAGCCCGAGAACCACGATCATGGCGTTCGAGATCGTGTGGCACCAGTCGTGAGCCCGGTGCTCGTCCCACTCGGCGTGGATGCGCTCGAGCGCCGTCTCATAGTCGGCGCCATCCACCCGCCACGCGATCACGCGGGCGAGCGCTTCGGCGAGTCGCGACCTCTCGGGCACTTGAGCTATCCCGGCCCGGACGGCCTCGAGGGGATCCTCTGTGCGGAATGCCGCCGCGATCGTCGCCGCAGCCCACATCTCGCCGTAGATCCCGTTCTTCACATGCGACACGATCGCGTCGCGCCACGCGTACTCGGCTGCCAGTTCCGGATTCCCGGGCGCCACGTAGGCCCACGCGTCCGCCCTTATCTGCGCGCCGATCCATTCCCGGTAGGGGTTCTGCAGGCTGGCCGATGCGGGGGGCGGCACAAGGTGCACGAGGTTCCGGTAGGCGACCCGCTCGGCGGTGCAGACGTGCAGCAACGGGATGTTGCCGAGCCAGAAGTCGGCCACATCCTGGGCCGTGAATCCGTGCGCCTTGTGGCGCACGACCGCGATCCCGGTTACGGTGTAGTTCGTGTCATCGTCCTCCGGCATGCACGTCGCGTTCTCGACGAATCCCCCGCTGCGCGGGTCGAGCTCGTAGCGCTGTCGCACCTCGTCCGGCACCGCGGCGGTGAAGTACCGATCGAGGGGGTAGCGTCCCAGGTCTCTCAGGTACCCGTGCATTCGGTCGCGACGCCAACCCTCGACCGGCTTGCCGAGCAGACATCCGCAGCAACGGCCGAGCCAGGCGCCGTGCAGCCTGTCGAGCAGGACGGCCTCATCGGTCGTCATCGCCCCCAGAGCTGGCCCCGGTCCGCGGCGCGCGCGGATGGATTCGAGGTCGGAGGGCTCGTCGAACGCGTAGCCCGGCACGATGGGCAGCCTCTGCACCTCATCCATGAGCGCGCGTGCTTCGGCCTGCCACGTGGGGCTCTGATGGTCCGCGGCCGCCGCCTCCTCGAAGCGGGGCAGCAGCGCAGCCAGGTCCCTGCCCTCTTGCAGGGCCTGTGTCCTCTCGATCTCGATGTCGCCAGGCGTGTAGGTAACCCAGTGGATGTACATGCAGCGGCCTCCGCGGTCAGGATGGGGTAGCCGCTTCCCCACAACGGACGGGCGTCCCTGCGGGGCGAACGTCAGTCAACGCGACAGCAGCGGGCTCAGCGCCGGTACACCGCCCTGCCGCCGATCATGGTGGCCATGACGCGGAGGTCGTAGTCCAGGAACACGAGGTCGGCCCGGAGGCCCGGTTCCACCTCGCCGCACCTCTCGGCCATTCCGAGCACGCGCGCCGGCGTGGTGCTCATGGCGCGGACGAATCCCGGCAGATCGTCGTCGCGAGGGCCGGTGGCCAGATCGACAGCCCGATCGAGGGTCTTGACGCTTCCGGCGAGAGCGCCGCTCTCAAGGCGAGCCGCGCCGTCGAGCACTGTGACCTTCCGACCGGTGAACTCGTACTCCCCGTCCGGCAGGCCGGCGGCCACGATGTTGTCGGAGACTATGACCGTCTTGTCGGGCCCCTTCGCGTGCATCAGCATCCTGACCACGCCCGGGTGTACGTGTATGCCGTCCGCGATGATCTCGCAGTGCACGCGGGGATGGGTCAAGACCGCCGCGATCGGCCCGGGGTCACGGTGGTGCAGGGGCCGCATCGCGTTGAACGTATGCGTCGAGTACCACGCTCCGGCGTCGATGGCGGCCATCGTCTCTTCATATGTGGCATTTGTGTGCCCCATTGCCGGTACAACGTCGCGCCGGCTCAGCACCTTTACTAGGTCGATCGCGCCCGGTAGCTCGGGCGCGAATGTCATGATGCGCACCAGGTCGGAGTCGAGCGACATCCACTCGCGCGCTTCGTTTAGGTCCACCGGCCTGACGTGCTCCAAGTTCTGCGCCCCCGCGCACTTGGGGCTTATGTACGGGCCCTCCAGGTGGACACCCAGTACGCGCGCGCCGTTCTGCTCCGGATGGTCCATGACACCCCGGGTGGCTCGGAGGACGTCGACGATGCGATCGTGAGGCAGCGACGCGGCCGTGACCAGGAAACCCACTACGCCCCGCTTGGCCAGCTCGCGCGACGCACCGCGGATCGACTCCTCCGTGCCGTCACAGAGGTCGTACCCGGCGCATCCGTGAATGTGCAGGTCTACGTAGCCCGGGACGATCACCCCGCCGCGTGCGTCGAGGTACTCGTCGGCTTCGGGCGCGCCACGGACCATGCGCCCGGTAGCCTCGATCCTGCCCTCCTCGATCGCGAGCCACCTGTAGTGAAGCACGCGCGTGCGAGTGGCGATGGAGCAGTTGACGATGACGAGCATGGCGGCGCTACCACCTCTCGGCCTTAGCGTACGTTTTCCGCCTGACCTGTAGCATTAATATATGTCAATGATACCATGAGGGTGACCAAAGAAGGAAGCTATGCCTCGCCGCCGTCTGTGCCGTCGTTCCGTCTATGCACGTCTGGAGCTCCGCCAGTGACCGACAAACGCTACCCGGATAGGCCCGCTGGAATCGTTTTCGTGGTGTCGGGACCCAGCGGCAGCGGGAAGGGCACGGTTATACGGCCCTGCCTCGAACGCGTTCCCGACCTTCGCTACAGCGTGTCCGCCACGACGAGGGAGCTGAGGCCAGACGAGATCGACGGGGTCCACTATTGCTTCGTGTCGCGAGCCGCATTCGAGGACATGCTGGTGAGCGGACGGATGCTCGAGCACACCGAGTACGCGGGCAACCTCTACGGGACTCCGTGCGGGCCTATTGACGATTGGACCGCTCAGGGCCTGGACGTTATCGTTGAGGTAGAGGTCGAGGGCACACGGAGCATTAGGGCCAAGATGCCGGAGGCTGTTCTCGTTCTCGTGATCGCGCCGACGCTGAGCGACCTAGCCACCAGGCTGCGCTCGCGGGGCACCGAGGACCCCGGGGAGATCGCCGCGCGCTCCGCTCGTTACGGGGAGGAGCTCAAGGCCTGGCCTCTCTACGACTACCTTATCGTGAACGACGACAGGCACCACGCAGCCGAGGACCTTGCCGCCATCATCGTGGCGGAGCGGCTGAAGCTGCACCGGCTGGCGATGCAGCGGTTCATCGACATGGGTTTCGGGGGTGTGTGATGTCGGGCGAGAGCTATGCGAACGGACGCTGCGTCGTCCTCGGCGTCTGCGGGTCCATCGCCGTGTATAAGGCATGTGAGTTGGTGCGGCTGCTCACGGCTCAGGGCTGTGACGTGAGGGTCATCATGACCCAGTCGGCAACCGAGCTGGTCTCCCCGCGCACCTTCTCCACCCTAACGGGCAACCCCGTGGCGGTCGACCCGTTTCACGACCCGATGCCCGAGGAGATCGAGCACATCTCACTCGCGGACCGGGGCGACGCCATTCTCATCGCGCCCGTCACGGCCAACACGATGGCCAAGCTGGCGAGCGGCACCTGCGATGACATGCTGACGACGACGGTGTGCGCGTCACCGGCCCCCGTCGTTCTTGCACCGGCCATGAACCCGCGTATGTGGACGCATCCCGCCACCACACGCAATACCCAGATGCTCCTCCGGTTCGGGTACGTCATCGTCGACCCGGGCATCGGCGAGGTGGCCTGCGGACACATCGGCCAAGGGCGGCTCGCGCCGCTCGAGGCCATCATGGCGCATGTCGAGCGGGCCCTGGCGCCCAAGCCACTTGAAGGCGTTCGCGTCCTTGTGACCACCGGGGCGACACGGGAGCCGATCGACCCGCTCCGCTACGTCACCAACCGCTCCAGCGGGAAGATGGGCTTCGCGCTCGCCTATGAGGCGTGGCTTGCGGGCGCGTCCGTGACCTGCGTCACGGGGGCCGTGACCGTCGAGCCCCCGTGTGGGCCTGAGATCGTCTCGGTGGAGACGGCGGTGGAGATGCACTCCGCGGTGATGGACCGTATCGGGTCGGCGGACGTCTACGCCGCCGTGGCGGCTGTCGCCGACTTCGCGCCGCGAGAAGTGGCGCCAAGCAAGCTCAAGAAAGCCGGGAGACAGGAGCTTGCGCTTACCCTCGTGCCGACTCGAGACATCCTCGAGGCCGTCTGCCGCAGCCCGGACAGGCCGCGGCTCGTGCTTGGGTTCGCCGCCGAGACGGAGCGGATCGAGGAGCGCGGATGTGAGAAGTTGAGCGCTAAGGGCTGCGACCTGGTGGTGGCAAACAAGGTCGGACCCGGCGGAGTGATGGGTACCGATGACACCGACGCGCTGCTGATCGGCCCGGAGGGCGTCAGAGACCGGTACACCGGCCACAAGCGCGAGGTGGCGAGGCGCCTGGTCTTGGAGATAGCGCGCCATCTGACCCGGGCATAGAAGCAGCGCCATCTGGCTGTCCCGACGTGGCGCCGGCGACCTCACCCCCGGTCCCTGGCTGCGCCGGGGATCATCCCCTGTCCGCTAGCGGAGAGGGCGAACGGCCCTGAGCCCGTCGAAGGGCCGGGGGATGAGGTCGGGTGAGCATGCGCTGGCGCTCGGAGAACGAAACGACCGAGGCATAGAAGCTCAAGCCCTCGACAGCCGCGCCGCTTTGTAGTAAGAAGAGCCCCCGACCGCCCTGCCAGTCAGGGGCGGTCGCGCCTGTGAAGAAGTAGGGAAGGACTCGACGATGGGTAGCGGTTCCGGACAGCGGTTGTGGAGTTCTGAGTCGGTGACCGAGGGCCATCCCGACAAGATGGCCGACCAGGTGTCCGACGCGATCCTGGACGCGATCATGGCTCAGGACCCGAATGGCCGCGTGGCGGTCGAGACGTTGGTTACAGCGGGTGTGGCCATCGTCGCCGGCGAGGTAACCACCGCCTGCTATATCGACATCGCCGACACCGTTCGGCAGACCATCATAGAGATCGGTTACGACGACGTCCATCTCGGCTTCTGCGGCGAGACCTGTGGCGTACTGGTCGCCATACAGGAGCAATCCCCGGACATCGCGCTCGGTGTGGACGAGGGCGGAGCCGGCGACCAGGGCATGATGTTCGGCTACGCGACCGACGAGACCCCGGAGCTGATGCCGGCGCCGATCGTGTTCGCTCACGCCCTGACGCGGCGCCTGGCCGAGGTCCGGCGCGGCGGCGCGTTCCCGTGGCTGCGCCCGGACGGCAAGAGCCAGGTTACCGTGCGCTATGAGAATGGCCGAGCCAAGCACATTGATGCGGTTGTCATCGCGGCCCACCACGGCAAAGACGTCTCGATGCAGACGATCCGCCGGGAGGTCATGGACCACGTCATCTCCCCGTGCCTGCCGGCAGAATGGCTCGACGGAGGCACCAACTACCTCATCAACCGCACCGGACGCTTCGAGGTCGGGGGACCGCTGGCCGATACCGGCCTTACCGGCCGGAAGATCATCGTGGACACGTATGGCGGGCTGGCCCGCCACGGCGGGGGCTGCTTCTCGGGGAAGGACCCGTCAAAGGTCGACCGCTCGGCCGCCTACATGATGCGGTACCTTGCGAAGAACGTGGTCGCATCAGGCGTCGCACGCCGTTGCGAACTGCAGGTCGCCTATTGCATCGGCCAGGCCGACCCCGTCTCCGTCGCGGTCGAGACATTCGGCACCGGCCAAGCCGATGACGCCGAGATCGAGCGCGTCCTCCGCGGGATCTTCGACCTCCGCCCGCGCTCGATCATCGAGTATCTGGATCTGCGCAAGCCGATATACAGGGCCACCGCCGCCTACGGACACTTCGGCCGCAACGAGCCCGGCTTCACCTGGGAGCGAACCGACAAGGCCGAGGAGATCCGCAAGGCTCTACTGGGCTGACCCCCCTCCTGCGCCGCGCACAGGGCTCCCGGAGCCGCCTGCTTTAGCCCGCGGCCCCCCATGCGCGGCTTCGGAGCGTTCGGCCCCGGGCGGGGCCGCCAGCCCCGTTAGCCTATACAGCTCGGCCACCTCCTCGGGCGTCAGGTGCCGCCAGTGTCCGCGGGGCATGTCGCCAAGCCTTACCGGCCCGATCGCGATCCGCTCCAGCCGTGTCAGCGGGTTCCCGACAGCCTCGAACATGCGCTTGACCTGATGCTTGCGCCCCTCGTGTATGACGAGATCGACGATGGCGCCGGGGCCTTGCCTTCCCACCGGCTGGCACTTGGCGGGCGCTGAAGGCCCGTCATCGAGCTCGACGCCGTTCTGCAGGGCGGCGCGCTGCCGCGCCGTGAGCGGGCGGCTCGTGACGGCGCGGTACACCTTGTCCACCTCATACCTCGGGTGAGTGAGGCGGTGGGTAAGCTCCCCCTGGTTCGTCATGAGGAGGAGCCCTGACACGTCACCGTCCAGCCGCCCCACCGGGTGCACGTGCTTCAGATCGGGGGGCACGAGGTCGATCACCATCGGCCGATCGTGGGTGTCCTCTTTCGTGCAGATGTAGCCCTTCGGCTTGTGGAGGGCCAGCCAGACCGGAGCGGGCGGCTGGGCGACGGGTGTGCCATCGACCTCTATAACGGCGCCCGGCCCCACCTTCATGCCCTTCTCCGTCGCCGTTGTGCCGTCCACCGTAACGCGACCGGCGACGATCATCTCCTCCACGTGTCGCCTGGATGCGACGCCGTAGTGGGCCAGCAGCTTGTTGAGCCTTGTGAATCCGTCTTCGCGGTCGCCCATTCCACCATCACCGCGCCAAACGCACGGGGCCGGGCGCGATGCCCGGCCCCGCTGTCGTGCTTTCTCTCAAGAGGCCCTACTTGTAGCGCGCGGCCATCTCCTGGAGGGTCACGATCGGGATGCCGGGCGCTTGGCCGGCCTGGCCGAAGGCGATCATCCGCGCCTTCACGATCTCCTCCATCGCTGCGCGCGCGGGACCGAGGTACTTGCGCGGGTCGAACTCCTCAGGGGTCTCCGTAAAGACCTTGCGGATCGCCCCCGTCATCGCCAGGCGGTTGTCGCTGTCGACGTTTATCTTGCGCACTCCGTGACGGATGCCGCGCTGGATCGCCTCAACCGGCACGCCCCACGACTGCTTCAGGTTGCCGCCGTACTTGTTGATCTCGTCGCGCAGCTCCTGCGGCAGGCTCGACGACCCGTGCATGACGAGGTGCGTGTCGGGGAGGCGATCGTTGATCTCCTCGATCAGCTCCATCGCGAGGACGTTCTCGTCCGGCTTCTTCTTGAACTTGTAGGCTCCGTGCGACGTGCCGATCGCTACCGCCAGCGCGTCCACACCGGTGCGCTGCACGAACTCGACCGCCTGGTCGGGATCTGTGAGGTGGGCGCGCGGATCGACGTCGGCTCCGTGCCCGTCCTCAATCCCGCCCAGGGCGCCGAGCTCGCCCTCCACCGAGACGCCTACCGCGTGCGCCATCTCGACGACCTGGCTCGTCACCTTGACGTTGTAGTCGAAGTCCGCGATGGTCTTGCCGTCGGACAGCAGCGACCCGTCCATCATCACAGACGTGAAGCCCTGCTCGATGGACGACTTGCACGTGTCCGGGGAGTTCCCGTGGTCGAGGTGGATGACGACCGGGATGCTGGGGTGAAGCTCGACCGCGGCAGCCATCAGGTGCCGGAGGTACGCGTCGTTGGTGTACTGGCGCGCCCCGCGGCTCGCCTGGATGATCACCGGCGACTGAGTCTCCTCCGCCGCCGCCATGATCGCCTGGATCTGCTCCATGTCATTCACGTTGAACGCGCCGACGCCGTAGCCGTTCTGGGCGGCATGGTCGAGTAGCGCACGCATTGGGACAAGAGGCATGTCGCTGGACTCCCTTTCGTGTACACACCGAAACAGCCGGAGCGAGTTCCCGCCCCGGCGTCACGCGGCAATGTTGCCTCACGGCCCCAACGATGTCAACGACACGCGGGCGCACGCCGCCCCTCCCATCAGGCGGTATAATGCACCTGTTCGCGAGCCGGAGGTGATCGTGTTGGCCGTGTCTACGCGTGCGGCGCCGAGGCGTCTCACCGCTGAGGAGTTCCTCGACGCGTACCACGACGATTTCGCCGAGCTGGTGGACGGGTGGGTTGTTGAGTTGACACCTTCATTCCTCGAGCACTCGTCGGTCTGTCGCCGGATCGCCGGGTGTGTAGGTGACCATGTTGACCAAAGCGGGCTGGGCGACGTCACCGACGGTCAGGGCGGCTACGTCATATCGCGGCGACCCGACACCGTGAGGGTGCCTGACGTCGGCTTCATCACGGCGGATAGGGCGCGCGTGGCGGACGGCCGCTGCTTCGTCGAGGGCGCGCCGGACCTCGCGGTCGAGGTCGTGTCGCCAACAGACAGGCTCTCCGACGTGCAGGCCAAGGCCCGGGAGTACCTCGCCGCCGGATCGCGCCTGGTGTGGGTCGTCGACCCGGACGAGCGGGCGGTCGAGGTGTGGCGCGCCGACGGCACCAGCGAGTGGGTCCGCGACGGCGCCTTGTCCGGCGAGGACGTTCTGCCGGGCTTCGAGCTGCCCCTGAGTCGCATCTTCGTTCGCTAGTCCCCACGACGCAGGCCGACCCCGCGTCACGGACGAACCTCCCGCGCTGGCTCCCTCGGAGGACGACCACCGCCGGAGCAGAATACCTTGCCGGGGTAACGAGGTGTCCGGCTCGCCGGTGCGCCTTCGATGGGCGCCCGCGGCCAAGGTGGCCTTCGATGCAGGTTCTCCGCGTGCTGCACGGGCACGATCTGGACAACTCACATTCGCTCGAAACGTACCGCGCGCAGGGCGGCTACGGCGCTCTCGCCAAGGCGCTCTCCGAGCTTCAGCCCGCGCAGGTCACCGATGAGGTGTACTGGTCCGGGCTTCGCGGACGCGGCGGCGCCGGGTTCTCGACCGGCCAGAAGTGGCGGTTCGTCCCCGCCGACGCGCCCGGCGAGCGCTACGTGGTCGTCAATGCGGACGAGGGCGAGCCCGGCACGTTCAAGGACCGCTACATCATGGAGCGCCTCCCCCATAGGATGCTCGAGGGCATCCTCCTCACCTGCTACGCGATCGGTGCCCGTACGGCGTTCATCTACCTCCGCGGAGAGCTCGATCTGGCCCGCGGACGGATCATTGACGCGATCGACGAAGCCCGCGCGGCCGGGTTCGTCGGCGAGAATGTGCTCGGAACGGGCTTCACGGTGGATGTCAGGCTCTACACGGGGGCGGGGGCCTACATATGCGGGGAGGAGACGTCCCTCCTGAACTCGCTCGAGGGTCTACGCGCGGAGCCCCGTCTCAAGCCGCCGTTCCCCGCCCAAGCCGGCCTCTACGGGGCTCCCACTGTCGTCAACAATGTCGAAACCCTTGCGAACGTACCGCTCATCGTCGAGCGCGGGGCCGCGTGGTACCGCGAGGTGGGCGTCTGCAATCCGGCCGTCGATGCTGTCGGGCGCGGAGCCGGGCCCCCTCCCGGCGCGGGGCCGGATAGCGCCGGCACTCGCGTCTTCTGTGTCTCCGGTCGAGTGAACAGGCCCGGAATCTACGAGGTACCTCTGGGTACGAGGCTATCCGATCTGCTTGAGCTTTGCGGCGGGATGCGGCCCGGCCTGAACCTGCGGGCCGTGATCCCCGGCGGCTCCTCGGCGCCCATGCTCGGGCCGGAGCACTTCGACGTCCCGCTCGACTTCCAGTCCGTCGCCGATGCGGGGTCCATGCTCGGCAGCGGGGCGGTCATCTACCTTGATGACAGGACGTGCCTCGTCAACGCCGCGATCAACCTCACGGCCTTCTACCACCACGAATCCTGCGGCAAGTGCACTCCCTGCCGCGAGGGCAGCGGGTGGGTCCTGAAGGTGCTGCGCAGGATTGAGTCCGGCAAGGGCACGAGAGCCGACCTCCAACTCGTGCGACACGTCTGCGACGGTATCAAGGGCAAGTGCTTCTGCCCACTCGGCGAGAGCATCCCGATGCCCATCATGAGCGCGTTCGACCTCTACCCGGAGGAATGGGAACACCACGTCGACAAGGGCACGTGCATGTTGCCCGCGGAGGGGAACTGACGATGGCCGCGGGCGGCCTAGTGCCCGTCATCATCGACGGCCGGCGCACGGAGGTGCCGAAGGGCACCCGCGTGATGGTCGCGGCCGACTCTCTCGGGATCCGTATCCCGCGGTTCTGCTATCACCCCTCGCTCTCCGTACTCGGAGCGTGTCGCATCTGCCTGGTACAGGTCTTCCTGCCTGTCCGTGACCGCGCCACCGGCGGCATCGCGGTCGACGAGAAGACAGGCGAACCGGTGTACCGCGAGATGCCCACGCTTCAGACCTCCTGCACCCTCGAAGTGCAGCCGGACATGAAGGTGGTAACGGACTCCAAGGAGGCCGTCGAGGGGCGCGAGGCCGTCATCGAGTTCATCCTGGCGAACCACCCGCTGGACTGCCCGATCTGCGACAAGGGCGGGGAGTGCGAGCTCCAGGAGATGACGATGGAGTGCGGCCCCTCCCGCCAGGTGTTCACCGAAGCGCGCATCTTGCGCGACAAGGCCCGGCGCATCGGCGCGGGCATCGTCCTCGACCAGGAACGCTGCATCGTCTGCTTCAGGTGCACCAGGTTCCTGAGCGAGTGGGCCTCCGAGCAGGTCTTCGGGTTCACCGATCGCGGCGACCGCGATGAGATCGAGCCCGCGTTCGGCGAGCCGATCGAGAAGGCGCGCTTCGCGGGCAACACGATCGATCTCTGCCCGGTCGGCGCTCTCACAAGCGACTTCTTCCGGTTCTCGGCAAGGCCGTGGGAGCTTGCCGACACCCCCGGCGTCTGCCCCCACTGTCCGGTCGGCTGCAACCTGGAGCTTGGCGGGCGGCTGGGAACTCTCTGTCGCGTCCGGCCGAGGGGCAACTACTACGTCAACGACACGTGGATATGCGACCGCGGCCGGTACGACTACGAGTGGGTCAACGACGGCCGCCTCACGAAGCCGACGGTCCGCAGGGGCGACGAGCAGCGCGCGTCAGACTGGGACGCGGCCCTTACCAGGGCCGCGTCAGCGCTACATGACACCGGATCGTTCGCCGTGGTCCTGAGCCCGTCCACTAGCTGCGAGGCCGGGTGGCTGGTGTCACGGCTCGCCGGAATGCCGAACTGCGCCGGGCTGTACGTGGAGGACGACTTCGACCTGGCCGGGCCTTTCAGCGGCTCCATCCTGGACCTGATGTACTCGGATGTCGTGCTGCTAGCCTCGGCCGACGTCCTTGAGAACCAGCCGATCCTCTGGCTGCGAATGCACAAACGCGCTCTCGAGGGTAGGCTCCGAGCGATCACCGCGTCTCATCAGGTGGCAGCCCGCGACCAGAAGCGATTGTCCTGGTCCGGCGCCGACTTGCCGAAGGGAGCCGAGGCCCCACTCCTCGCGGGGCTCGCGGATCTCATCGCATCCGGCGAAGCGGCGACCCCGGACGGCATCTCTCCCGAGTGGCTGCGGGCGACCGCCGCGGCGCTGCGCGACGCGAAGCGACCGGCCGTGATCGTCGGTGCGGTGCCTCTCGAGGGTTACCCCGCAGTGCGGGGCGCCCTGGGTCGACTGGCCTCGCTTCTTCAGGAGGGCCGCCGGTCGAGAGTCGCGCATGGTGTCCTCACCGGCGG
>Ga0315282_10001173_pt1 | contig 50335 bp, 46 predicted proteins | sample YL17G07_20_MG_FD_203693 | JGI IMG/M metagenome (GOLD analysis project Ga0315282, IMG submission 203693) | Sediment microbial communities from Yellowstone Lake, YNP, Wyoming, USA - YL17G07_20 | ecosystem: Environmental > Aquatic > Freshwater > Lake > Sediment | place: USA: Wyoming | collected...
GAATGCCGTAGGGGTAGAGGGTCTTGTTATCTTGCGCGAGCACCGTCAGCCCGCTCAGGACGCAGCCCCGGCGCTCCACCGCCTCGGTCAGATCGGAGTGGAAGAGGTGGAACCGCTCGCCGTGGCGGAAGTCGGAGACGATGACCGACATGTACCGGCCCTCCCGCAGCACCCGAAGGCACTCGGCCAGGACGTCGGCCAGCCGCTCGATGAACTCCCGGTAGTCCTCGACCTTGCCGAGATCCGCGGCCTCGTGTCCGTAATCGGTTGCCAGGCCGCGGGATATGCGCTCCGCTTGCGTCTTCATGCCGGCGGGCTTGCAGAGGATCGCCCAGTATGGCGGCGAGGTGACGACGTAGTCGACCGACTGGGCCGGGAGCCGTCCGATGACCGAGCCACTGTCGCCGACAACCACCTCCGGCCCACTCCCGGGCTCGGCGCCCAATCGCTCCGCCTCAATCCTGAGCCGCTCGCTAGCGATCTCCGCCCACTCGGGCGACAGCTCGATCCCGACCCCGCGCCGGTCGGTCCGCAGGGCTGCGACGAGGCTCGACCCCACGCCCGCGAACGGATCGAGCACTACTTCCCCCGACTTCGTGAAGAGAGTGATGAGTCTCTCGATATCCACCTCCGAGAAGGTGGCGGGGTGTCTGCTCTTGAGCAGGTCCCGCGGGGGTGCGATACTGTAGACGAAGCTCTCCGAGAGCTGGCCGAGAAGGCGCTCGGTCTCTTCGTCGCCGGCCTTCTCTCTCAGCCACGCGGTGAAGGCGGTGGCCAGGTCGGCAAGCGTGGCGACCTCGGGCGACCTCTGCGTGGACAGCCAGAAGCTCTTGGTCCGACGGAGCCACTCGCCGCTAGGCAGGTCATTGAGCCTGTTGCGTGGGTGCGCTTTCGCTGTCGATGTGCTGGCGGCGGACACTGGTTGCAGCCTCACTGCCGGAGTCTTGGACCGGGAGAAGAACATCCCTGATTGCGCGTGGGTTCGGCTCCGCGGCGCGCCTGATGGCTCGCGGGGCCGTGACGGCTTACTCTAGAGGCGCACCGTAGAGCGGATGCCGGGCAACACGAGAGACGACAACGCCGTGGCCATAATGGGACCGAGCCGGGCCTTCCCGCCGGCGGTGCTTCACGTAGACATGGGCGAGAGCGCGCGCACGCGGCGATTCCTCGCGCGCCTGATCCCCACGCTGGCGCGCGACCCATACTGCCACCCCAGCGCCATCGTCTGCCCGGCTCACCAGCTCATCGAGCGTCAGGCCGGTCGCGCGGGCGTGGCCGTCACGCGCCTCGTCGGGCCCGCGCGAGGCGTCGCGTCGTCCGTGCGGGCCGCGCTCCTCTGTCGGAACGCGGGGCGGGGCATCGGCACTCGCGTTGTTCACGCCCATGGACCCGGCTCTCTACGCACGGCGGCGACAGCGGCGCGCCTACTTCGTGCGGCTCTGATCGCGTCCGTCTACGAGGTACCGTCGTGCGCCCCTGTGAAGGCCTCCGGGGCCCGCCGTGCGGCGAGGGTGCTCGTACCGCTCGACTCGTTCCGTGGGTGCGTGGAGGCGTTCTTCGCGCGGCCCGTCGAGGTGCTGCCCTGGGGAGTGGACAAACGCGACCTGGACGGCTCCCCGGTGCCCGAGAGGGTCGCACGCGAGCTGGGGCTGGATCCGATGACACTGCACATAGGCATGACGGGCGACCTCTCAGGCCCATCATCGGGCGGCGAGACGTTCGTGCGTGCCGCCGTCGAGGCACTCAGTGTCATACCGTTCTGCGACTATGTCGTGATAGGTAGCGGCGACTACGTTGGGTACCTTGAGGGCCTCGCGCATCAGCTCGGTGTTCTCGGGAGGTTCCGCTTCGTCCCGGCGAGCCACGGCTTGGCGCGCGTCCTGACGACGCTCAGCGCCGTGGTCTTTCCCGGCCGGCCGAGGTCATTCCCATGGGAGCTCGTGGAGGCGGCCGCTTGCCGGACACCGATCGTCGCGTCGGACTGTCCCGAGCACCGCGAGGTACTCGACGGCGAGGTTCAGGTCACGTGGCTCGCGGAGGGCGACGTGGCCGGGCTGGCCGAGCGCTTCCTGAAGGTGCTCAGCAGGCCCGGAGAGGCGGCGCCCTCGACTCGTAGGTTCCTGGCGAGGCGACAACGCGACAGCAACGAGCTCCCCCTATGGGCCCGCCCCTCGCCGACCGGGTACGACATCTCCGACGGCGACCTCGATGAGTACGACATCATCGCGGACGACTTCAGCCGCAGGAGGGCCAACGTGCTGCGGCGCTTCTCGTTCGAGGCGACTGTTGCGCGCCTGTCAGAGCTGTACGCCGAGCTGGCGGGGGACAGGCGATGACCGCGCTCTGGCTGTGCACACTGACCCTCTGCGCCGCCGACCGCGGGCCGGCGCTGCTCGTCGTCGCCGACGAGGTCTCCCTCGGCAGCATAGCCGCGGGTGCCCACCCGGAGCTGGCCCGGCTGCTCGACCTGTCGGCCTGCGCGGTCGTGAATTGCCGGACGAGGAACGACGACTACAGCGGCAGGCGGACCGACCACATCGACCGCCGCGCCTATCTGATCGCCGCGGCCGCTGGCAGGCGGGTCCTGCCCGGCACCTCATGGCGGGAGCCCGTTGGGTATGACGCCCTGAGCGGCCGACAGCTCTACCACTACACCGGGCTGGTCCCCACTGAGCCCTACGGGCGCCTCGCGGACGGGCTTGCGAGCGCCGGCTGGGATGTCGCGGCGTGCAGTTTGGCAGGCGAGGAGCCCGGGCTCAACGGGCTCGATCCCGGGCTCCTCGGTCTCACGGGGAGCCGCACCGCGGGCTTCATCCCGCCCGAGCGCCTGGAGGACGAACTCGACGCTGCTGCGAGCCGCGCAGGGCCTTCGGTCCACAAGGCCTTCCGGGTTGTGGGGGTGCCGCCGTCCAAGCTGGATCAGCTTCTGTGGCGCGCTCGCGCCGCAGTAGACGCGTCAGGTGGCGCGCTGTTCGTGCTCACTATGCCTCCGCGCGGGAGCGTCTGGGCGACGGAGCGGCTGGCGTTGTTCTTGCGCTACGACGGCAGGCCCGGTCTGCTGGAGTCGCCGACGACGCGCAGGCCCGGTGTCATCCGCGTCACTGATGTGTGCCCGGCGGTCCTGGCCGCGCTGGGCGCCGAGCCCTCGACGGACATGGAGGGCAGAGCGCCACTCCTCAGGGAGCCCAGGCGAGAGGGCGACCTGGTCTACATGAGGGCCCTTCAGGCGCGGGTCCTCTACTCCGGACTGGGCCGGACGGCGGTCTTTGGCTTGCTCGTGGGCGCCTCGCTCGTGGTCGCGCTTGTTGCGGTGGTGCTCTGGTGGTGCGGCTCCGGCACGTGGTGCAGGAAGCTGGTCAAGGCGCTTGCCTTGGCGCTGGCGCTCGCCCCGGCGCCCATCCTGGCCCTGTCGTCGGCATTGCCCGGCGTCGATCCCTCGCATGTCGTGCGCTGGTCGCTGGCAACCGCCCTTGTAATCACATCCGCGCTTGTGCTGTTCGCACCCGACGCTCTGTCCCTCGCGGTGGCCTTCGCCGTAGTGCCACTGATGGTCATCATCGACCAGCTACTCGGAGGGGACCTGGCGACATTCAGCTTCCTCGGCTATTGCCTGTCCCAAGACAGCAGGCTCTACGGCGTGGGCAACACCCTGTCCGTCCTGGCCATCGTCTCGACGCTGCTGCTGGCGGGGACGCTCTCTCGCGGCCGCGCGCGCCGGTGGGCGTGGGCGCTCACGCTCCTTCCCGCGGTGGCTGTCGGGGCGCCGATGCTCGGCGCCAACACGGGGGGCCTTCTGACGGCCGGGTTCGCTACGACGCTCGCCATCGGGCTGGCCTTTCGGAACAGGCGCCTGCTGCCGCTCTTCCTGCTCGCGGCTCCGGTCGTCGGAGCTCTGGCGGTTCTGGCAGCTGGGATGCTGGACATCAAGACTCACCGCGATCCGACGACGCATCTCGGCACTGCCCTGAGGGACGTGCTGGGCGGGAACTGGGAGTGGCTCTGGCGGACGCTCAAGGGCAAGGTTGACCTCATGAAGGATAGGTTCACCAACCACATGTGGTGGGGGCCCACCGGAGCGGCGGGCATGCTGCTGCCCTGGGTCTGGGCGGACGGGGATCGTTCCCAGCAGGGGCCGCCGATCGCGTACATCCTCGCAGGGGGGCTCACCTCAGTCTTCGCCGGCGTTGTTAACGACTCGGGGCTCGTCATGACGGCCATGGGCTGCCTGCCGTGTATCGCGGCCGCGGCGTACATTCACCAGCGAGCGTGGACGGTTCCTGGCCGGGGCAATCGCCCACGTTGACCGCCGCTATCAGGCCCCCCGTTGCCCACCTCTCGCCCGGCCGGTATCATCACACCAGTTGCGCTGAAGGGAGGTCGCGCGTGGCCGACGAGGAGCGCATCCGGCTCACCTCGCTCGCGAGTGCGGCCGGCTGAGCGGCTAAGCTCGGTCCATCGGACCTCGGACAGGTCTTGTCCGGCTTGCCGCAGACAACCGATCCAAACGTTCTAGTCGGCACGGCGACGGCCGACGACTGTGGCGTGTACCGCCTCTCGGCCGAGACCGCGCTCGTGCAGACGGTCGACATCATCACCCCGGTCGTAGACGACCCGTACACATTTGGCGCGGTAGCGGCGGCGAACGCCGTGAGTGACGTCTACGCGATGGGCGCGCGCCCTCTGTACGCTCTCAACGTGGTCTGCTTCCCGAAAGGCCGTCTGCCGCTGGAGGTGTTGTGCGAGATACTCCGCGGCGGCGCGGACAAGATGCTCGAGGCCGGAGCGCCTGTCATCGGCGGACACTCGCTAGCCGACGAGGAGCCGAAGTACGGGCTCACGGTCACCGGTATCGTGAGACCGGACAGGATTCTGACGAACGCCGGCGCATGCCCGGGCGACGCGCTCGTGATCACGAAGCCGCTCGGCAGCGGGCTCATCACGACGGCGGCTAAGAACGACAAGGCACCGCCCGAGGTGCTGGAGCGCGCGGTGCTGGTGATGACGACTCTCAACCGCGCCGCCGCCGCGGTCGCTGAGAGGTTCCCCGTGAACGCGTGCACGGACGTGACCGGCTTCGGCCTGCTGGGGCACCTGCGTGAGGTGGCCGCCGGCAGTGGCGTTCGCGCTCGCGTGCGCGTGGGCTCGGTTCCGTTCATCGACGGCGTCGAGGAACTGGCCCCGCGGGACCTGTTCCCGGGGGGCGCGTACCGCAACCAGGCGTCACTCGGCAACCTCGTGAAGTGGCCGGAGAGCCTGCCCGAGCACAGGCGGATGATGCTCTGCGATCCGCAGACATCGGGCGGGTTGCTGCTGGCGCTCCCGGAGGCGGCATGCGCGGGTCTTCTCGCGGCGCTGGCCGAGGCCGGGGTCACTGCGGCGGCCATCGGCGAGGTGCTGGGCAGCGGGGCGGGTGAGATCGAGGTGGTGGCCTGACGCGAACCGTAAAGGGAACCGGGCTCAGGCCGCCTATCTCTACAGCGATGATCGCCGCACAGGGCCCCCACGCTGCCGGTACTCGCTCATGCCGTGAGCGCCTCAAGCTCCTGGGCCTGCTGGTGGTTGCCGCGTCGCTTCTAGGGCTGCTGCCTTCGAGCGGCACCGTTGCTCGTACGGCGCCGGCGCCGGCCGTTGTCCGCCCGCCTGACCTGCCACATTGGGCCGCCGAGGCGCCTCGCACTAACGCCGCGAACCTACTCCACAACTCCTCACTCGAGGTCTGCACCGCTCCGGGCATTCCCGACTACTGGCGGCCCGGCGAGGCGTGGAGCGACTTCCGCGAGCGCAACTTCGGCGTCACCTACTCCGTCGAGGAGTCGGGCGCGCGGTTCCACTCCAGATGCGCGCGCCTCACGAACACACGGCCGAGCAACAGGGCCGCGCTCGACTACCCGTACATGAGAGAGGGGCCGGACAGGTCGCGCGCATGCGTGTTCTCCGTCTACCTTCGCGCCGACCGGCCCGACTACCCGGCGCGCATCGGGATCTACGGCGGGTTCGACCGGACAAAGGCCCCCGAGGCGTGCGCCGTCGACAGCAACTCGGTTCTGAAGGCTGTCAAGGTCGGCACCGAGTGGCAGCGCTTCGTGATCGTGTCGCCGCCATTCCGGGCGGGATCGACGGTGCGGAACCGCGTGGTGGTGCTCGCGGACGGCGTCGGGTCGCTGTTCATCGACGGCCTTCAGCTAGAGTCGGGTGACAAGCCGACCGAGTACGGCCCCGGGCCGGGCGACGATCCACCCCCGACCAAGCCCATGCGCCCTGACATCATGGCTCACCGCACTCTACGTCCGGTCGAGATCGACGGCGTGCTCGACGAGCGCGAGTGGCAGCGTGCAATGTCCGCCGAGGGGTTCCGTACCCTCTCCGACGACCAGGACTCCGCTACGGTCACGCGCGCCAGGGTGATGTTCGATGAGGACGCGCTGTACGTCGGCTTCGTGTGCCAGGAGGGCCTGCAGCCGCGCGCCGGCGCAGGGCTGTTCCAGTCCGATCATGTTGAGCTGTTCGTGAGTGGGCAGCCCGACGGAGCGGGTTACAGGCAGTATGCCGTTGACGTGCAGTGCCGCACGTACGCCTCGGCAGGCCAGGGCGATGAGTTCGAGAGCGGGCTCCAGGCGCGGACGGCCTCGGGGCAGGGACGCTGGTCGGCGGAGATGCGGATCCCGCTCGGCGAGATCGGGCTGCCGCTCGACGCGCCGAAGACGGTCAAGCTCAACCTCGCCCGCTACCGCGCCGCATCGAGCGAATGGTCGGCCTACTCCTTCCCCGGACCGTCGCTCCACAGGCCTGAGGTGTTCGTGGCGCTCCTCGGACTCGACCCTCGAACGCTCGGCCGGTACGGCTCGGGCCCCCTGACCGTGAAAGTCGTGCACGGACAGGACGGTCTCCGGATCGAGGGCGCGCTCCGGGTCCGCGCCGCCGACGGAGCCGACCTGTCAGCCGGGGTGACCGCGGGCGGCGAAGCGGTGCCCACCGTTACAAGCACGGACGGAGACGCGGTGTGCTTCGTGGCGTCGCCCGCGGACTTGCCCGAGCAGACGCGCGCGACCATCACGGTCGCGGTGTCCGATGCCGCGACGGGCAAGCCGCTCGCGCGGCGCACCGCGAGGAACGTGCGTATCCCCCCGCGGTACGAGGTGTTCTTCGAGCGGAACTACTACACGACCGAGCGGTTCGCGCGCCTCGTCGTGGTCTCTCACTGCGCCGACACGCCGCCGCTGGATGTAACGGAGGAGTCGCCACCGCAGCCGACAGCGGGGCCACCTACCGCGCCGGAGCCGGGGTCCGCGCCCGAGGCCCGGCGGCGCCCCCTAGGGCAAGTGCTGATCGACCGGCGCGGGATCGGCTTCCTGAACCTGCCCCTGCCGCCTCCGGGGACCGACCGGGTATCAGTGTGCCGGGTCAAGGCAGGTCAGCGGGAGGTCGGAGCCGCGAAGCTCGTCATCCGGCCGCCACGGCGGAACGAGGTCAAGCTGGACTACCTGCGGCGCGCGCTTGTCGTAGGCGGAGCGCCAATCGTCGTCATCGCGCCGGGGTGGCTCGCCAAGGAGAACATCGCCGCCGTCGGCGACGGCGAGTTCAATGCCGTCATGCAGAAGCGGGGGCACGAACCCACGGGCGTCATCTACGCCACCGGCGACGTGACGGACGAGGCGCTCGCCGCCCTGAGGAGCTTCCTCGACTCCGCGTGGGCGCGCGGAATGCGCGTGATGTTCCACCTCCCGATGAAGCTCAACGACAACAACTGCGTGCATGACGAGGAGGCTGTGAAGAAGCTCGTCGAGGCGTTCAAGGACCACCCGGCGCTCCTTGCTTGGCACTCGGTCGATGAGCCCGGGCCGCGCACGACGCCCGAGAAGCTGCTGCGCATCGCGAACCTCGTGCGGCAGCTCGATCCGTACCACCCCGTGTGGATCAATGAGGCGACATTCTGGAACGACTCGATGGACTATGCTCGCCAGGCGCAGCCCGCCTGTGACGTGTTCTCCGTCGACCACTACCCGGTGCCCGACCTGGGTGTCGCGACCGTCGCGACCTGGGCCGAGCGGCTGAGCGAGATCGGGCGCTGGCGCAAGCCACAGTGGCTGTGGCTGCAGGCGTTCGGCGCCATCGAGTGGTGGTCGCGCGAACCGACCCCGGACGAGGAGCGCGCGATGGTCTACCTCGCGCTCATCCACGACACACGGGGGATTATGTACTTCGTCTACCGGCCCCGCGGCGCCGCTCTGTGGAACGAGTGCAAGCGGCTCGCGCGAGAGGTGCGGGAGCAGGTGAGCCCGGTGCTTGACGACACCATCCTCACGCGCAATGTCGATACCGGCCTCGACTCCGTGCACGCGGTCCTGCTCGAGACGGAGCACTCGGGTACGTACCTCATGGCGGTCAACGTCGGCTCGGGAACGCTCCGGTTCGGGCTCGACGGCCGCGCCCTCGGCCTGACCGCGCCAGCCATCGCGGCGGCGGTCGTCGCCCCGGCCGACGACTCCGACGGCACCAGAGGCCCCGCAACTATCACCCTCGGTCCCTGGGGTGCCTGCCTCGTCAAGCTCGCGGAGACGTCAGTCGAGTAACACTATCAGGTGCAGCTCTTGGGGTCCGTGGGCGGGCACCACGAGCGTCTTCTCGACGTCGGCGGTGCGGCTGGGGCCGGCGATGAAGATGGCGTGCGCCGCGCGCGCATCCGATGCCCTCCGGAGCCCCTCCTCCAGGGTGCTGACGAGGGAGCTCGCGCGCGCCACGACGATCTGCACGGGCGGCAGAAGCGCCGCTCCCCACGGAGCCGTCTCCTCGGTCAGCGTGAGCAGGAGGCTGCCTGTCTCGGCGACGACGACGTGTGCCTCGACGATGCCGACCCCCTCGGCCAGGCAACGGGCTTCAGCCCATTGCCTGGTCGTGTTCGAGGGCGTGATGCCTTGCGCCCCTATGATCCCGCTGATGAGTTCGGTGGCCCACGCCACCACCGGCCGCCTGCCGGCGATGCGCGACACCGCTTCGCCGGCCTCTTTGACGCCGGCCACCTCGTGGTACGACCCGTGCACCCGTCCGTCGACCGTCAGCGTGTGCATGAACCGCTCCGCAAGATCCGGCAATGTGCGCGTGGGACCCGGGGGCCTCGGCGCGGGAGGTGGAGGGAGTGGCCTGTCCTTCACAGCGGCGGCCACGGCATGCAGCACCGCCCGGCGCGCGCGGTCACCCATCGCGGCGCTCCTCTCTCCGCCAGAGCTCGGAGAAGCTCGCGTCCGGCGCGCGGGGCGGCTCATGTACCGACGTCCAGGCCGCGCCTGGACCCCGCCTCGGACGACGCCCCTTGCGGAGTGCTGCCCGCAGCTCCCTCCCTCCCTGCTGCCAGAGCCAGGGCTTGCGGAATGCAGCGCTGCCGAGCCACGCCGACAGCTCGCGCTTCAGCAGCGACCGCCCCTCGACCCTCAGCCGGCGCACCTCGAGGATGCAGTCCGGCAGGGCGATGCGCACCGGGCATATCTCCGCGCACGCACCACACAGGGTGCACGCATCCGCGATCCGCCTCTCGCCGCACCCGCCGATGTGACCCGAGATCGCGATGCCGATGGGTCCGGGGTAGATCCACCCGTACGCCTGCCCTCCGGTGCGAGTGTAGATGGGGCACACGTGCATGCACGCGCCACACCGAATGCACGCAAGCGCCTCCCACAGTACCGGGTGCGCGAGCATCGCTGATCGCCCGCTGTCCACCAGCACCACGTCAACCGCCCGCGGTCCGACCCCGTCGGCCCCGGAGGGCCCTCGGATCGCGTGCGTGTAGCACGTCTGCCGCTGCCCCGTCGCGCTCGAGCCGAGGAGTAGCAGCAGCGGCGCGAGACTCGCAAGCGTCGGCATGAGCTTCTCGATGCCGGTTACCACGACCAGCCTTTCAGGCAGGCAGGTGCTGAGCGCGCCATTGCCCTCGTTGGTGCAGACGACCGCCGCGCCCTCGCGGGCGGCCACGAGGTTCGCGCCGCACATGCCGACTTCGGCCTCCAGGAACCGGGGCCGCAGGTGTTCGCGCGCCGCTAGGCTGATCGTGCGAGGGTCCGCGTCCTCGGCAAGCCCCAGGCCGAGCTTCGCGTTGAACACCCGAGCTATGTCGCCGGCCGACATGTGGATGACGGGTGCGACAATGTGACTGGGCTTCTCGCCGGCGAGCTGTACGATGTACTCGCCGAGGTCGGTCTCAATGACACTGACGCCGCGCGCGGCAAGGTAGGGGCGCAGGTCAATCTCCTCGGTGACCATGGACTTCGACTTCACCAGCGCCGCCCGTGGACGGCCGACGAGGCCCGCGATCACCCGCCTCGCCTCGCCTGCGGTCCGCGCGAAGTGCACGCCGGTCCCGGCTGCCCGAGCCGCACCCTCGAACTCCTCGACAAGACGAGGCAAGTGGCGGAGCGCGGCTCGGCGCGCGTGTGCGGCCTCATCGCGCAGCGCCTCCCAGTCGGGCCGCTCGCAAACGCGATCGGCGCGCGTCGCGAGGGCGTGGCCGATCGCCTTGTCGAGCCGCGCCCGCAGATCCCCGTCACTGACAGCCCGCGCCATCCGCTCCCTCATGTCACGTCAGGCCCAGCCCTTCGGCGAGCAACTCCGCGATGTGCGCAACGTCGAGCGACAATCCCAGGCGGCGCGCGCGACCGCCGAGGTGCGCGAGGCAACTCGAGTCCACCGACGCAAGCGTGCCCGCGCCTGCCGCGACGGCGTCCGCGAGCTTGTCGTCCGCCGCTGCGGCGGACACTTCGGGCAGCTTGACGGAGAACGCGCCGCCGAACCCGCAGCACTGCTCCGGTCGCGTGAGCTCCACCAGCCGTAGCCCGCTCACACGGTGGAGCAACCTGGCCGGCTGGTCTGTGAGGCCCAGCACCCTCAGCGAGTGGCACGACTGGTGCAGGGCCACGGTTCGATCGAGCGTCGCCCCGAGGTCAACGGTGCCGTTCACGTCCACGAGGAACTCCGTGAACTCGAAGACTCGAGGCGTCATGGCCTCCAGCCGCGCCTTGTCGCGCCGCGACAGAGGTAGCCGCTCGTACGCGTGCCGGACCGCCGCGGCGCACGACGCTGATGGGCACACGATAGCGTCCGCCTCACACCGACCGAACACGCGAAGGAAGTGCATCGCCGCCCCGGTGGCGGCCGACCACATGCCAGTGTTCGTCGCCGACTGCCCACAGCAGGTCTGGCCCCGTGGGACGACGACCTCGTGACCGAGGTGTTTGAGCACCCGCGCGGCGGCCAGGGCCACCTCGGGCTGGAGGTGCTCAACGAAGCACGGCACGAAGAGCGCTACGCGCATCCGCAGCTCCCTCTCCCCCCGGGAGAGGGCCGGGGTGAGGGCCGTACAGAAGACAATGGACTGAACCCCATTGCCCATCAGGTGTTCCCTCACCCGCCGCTTCGCCCTTCGGCAGGCTCAGGGCTCAGCGTCGACCTCTTTCGAGGGGGGAGGTGGCGTAGACAACGTCCCCCCCTACCACCGTCGCGGTCACGCGGCAGTCCGGAAGTGCGTCCGGCTCTGCGACGATGTCGTGTGACAGGACGGTGAAGTCCGCCCGGCAGCCCGGCGCGACTCTGCCCTCTACATCGGCGGTGCCGCCGGCCAGGGCGGCACCCCTGGCGTACGCGGCGAGCGCGTCGAGCACCGAGAGCCGCTCCTCGGGGCGCCAGCCGTCGGCGGGCTCCTCGTCCCAGTCGCGGCGCATGACGGCCGCGCGGAGCCCCTGCAGAGGGTCCATCGTCTCCACGGGCGCGTCCGATCCGAAGCAGAGCGTCGCGCCCGCGCGGAGCATCGACCCGTAGGCGAACGCGCGCCCTTCCCTGTCCGGCAGGTGCGTGGCGACCATCGCGCGGTCGCCGCGCAGATGCACGGGCTGGACCGACGCAATCACTCCGAGCCGTGCGAGCCGCTGCACGTCATCCTCGTGCACGTGCTGGGCGTGCTCGACTCGATGCGGGATAGGGGGCACGAGCCCTTCGTCAGCCAACGTCTCCAGGCCGTTGAGCACCTGCCGCACAGCTCGGTCGCCGATCGCGTGCACGGCAAGGCCGAGTCGCGCGTCGGCAGCCTTGCGCCCAAGCTCGGAGATCGACCTCGCGTCGTGCCCGAGGAGGCCGGTGTCGGTCGTACCCTCGTACGGCTCAAGCATCGCCGCCGTGCGCGCGCCGAGACTGCCGTCGGCGAAGACCTTGAGTGACCCCATCCGCAGCCACTCCCCGCCCAGGCGCGAGCCCATCGCCAGCTCGGCCGCCTGGGCTACAAGGTGTTCGGGGACGTGATGGGTGACCCTCAGGCGGAGCAGGCCCTCGCTCTGCAGCTCGAGCAGAGGCCCGAGTGTCTCCGGCCCCTCGCAGTTGTGACAGCCGACGAGCCCTAGACTGTGCGCGTGCCGCTGGGCCGCAAGCAGGGCCTCCTTGCGGCGCGGCATCGAGACCTCCGGCCTAAGGTCCCACACGGGCTCCATCGCCGCCTCGTAGAGCATCCCATCGGGCTGCCCCGACGCGTCCCGCCCGATGCGACCGCCGGGCGGGTCGGGCGTCTCAGACGTGATGCCCGCCGCCTCCAGGATCTCACGGCTCACCCAGATGCTGTGGCCGCACTTGGATGTGAGCGAGACCGGGCGGCCGGACGCAACGGCCTCGAGATCGGCCGCGGTCGGCGTTCGCTGTTCCGGCCACACATTGGCGTCCCAGCCACCGCCTCGGATCGGTTCACCGGGCGGCAGAGCGCGGGTGTGCTCGCGGATCCGATGCAGGGCCTCGGCAAGGGAGCGCGTGGACGTGAGGTCCAGCCTGTCCCCGATTAGCCGAAGGCCAAGGCCCAGCAGATGGACGTGGCAGTCAACGAGCCCCGCCACTACCAGGCCGCCCAGATCGACTTCCCGGGTGCCTGAGGGCGCGCAGCCCTTGATCTCTCGCCTGTCGCCCACCGCCAGAACGGCGCCACAGCAGACGAGGATGCTCGCATCGAGGGGAGTCAAGGCCGGTGCCATTGGTCCTGCTGTCTCGTCCCGACGGCCGGTCGCTCCGCCCTCACGCCGCCCTCGCTGAGCTCGGGCACCCCTCTCCCTAGGGAGAAAGGCTGGGGGTGAGGGCGACAGGCTCCCGCTCGCGAGCACCCGGCCGCCCGAGAACAACACGTGGGTCACGTGCCCCGCCATTCCCATGCCGCCACCCTCAGCCCTGAGCTTCGTCGCCATCTGTGGGCTTTTCCGGCGGCGTTGGGGGCCACACGCCGTCGGCCAGGTACCTGTCGATGGCCGCCGCGGCCGTCCGACCGGCTCCCATCGCCTCGATGACCGTCGCCGATCCGGTCACAATGTCCCCGCCCGCGAAGACGCCGCGCTTGCTGGTCGCGCCCGTCGCGGGGTCCGCGACGATGTAGCCCTTCTTGTTGACCTCCAGGTCGGGCGTGGTGGAGCTGATAAGAGGGTTCGCGCCCGCGCCGATGGCAACCACCACGACGTCGATGGGTTCCTCGTACTCCGACCCGTCGATCGGGACCGGGCGCCGCCGGCCGCTCGAATCCGGCTCCCCGAGTTCCATCTTCTGCACGATGGCGGAGGCGAGGCGGCCGTTCTCATCTCCCCGGAACTCGATCGGGCACGTCAGGAGCTGGAAGTCGATGCCTTCCTCCTCGGCGTGGTGGATCTCCTCGACACGCGCGGGCATCTCATCGCGCGACCTGCGGTAGGACAGGATGACCCTGTCGGCGCCGAGCCTTAGTGCCGTGCGAGCCGAGTCCATCGCGACGTTGCCGCCGCCGATGACCATCACGCGCTTGCCGTGCGCGATCGGCGTGTCGCCTTGTCGAGGGTCGTACGCGCGCATGAGGTTCGAACGTGTGAGGAACTCGTTCGCTGAATAGACGCCGAGCAGGTTCTCGCCCGGGATGCCCATGAACATCGGCAGGCCTGCGCCGGTCGCCACGAAGACGGCGTCGAAGCCTTCGTCGGACATCAGCTCCTCGATGGTGTCCAACTTGCCGATGACCGTGCTGGTCATGAGGCTCACGCCGAGCTGCCGCAGCCTGTCGACCTCGACCCTGAGGATGTGTTTGGGCAGGCGGAACTCGGGGATGCCGTAGATAAGAACGCCGCCGAGCTCATGCAGTGCCTCGTAGACAGTGACCGCGTGCCCCATCTTCGCCAAATCGGCGGCGCAGGTCAGTCCCCCGGGCCCGCTGCCGACGACCGCGACCTTCTTGCCGGTCGGCGGCGGAAGCTCGGGCATCGTCGAGTCTCCATGCTCCCGCTCCCAGTCGCCGACGAAGCGCTCGAGCCGCCCGACGGCCACTGGCTCGCCCTTCTTGGCGAGCACGCAAACGATCTCGCACTGGGTCTCCTGCGGGCACACGCGGCCGCAGACCGAGGGCAGGAGGTTCGTTTCCATGACCTTCTGAGCGGCCTCGTGGAACTTGCCCTCTTGGACCAGCGCGACGAACCCCGGGATGTCGACCTCGACCGGGCAGCCGAGGACGCAGCGCGGCTTCTTGCAGCGAAGGCACCGCGAGGCCTCAGCCGTCGCCTGCTCCAACGCGTACCCGTACGGAACTTCGTTGAAGTTGCGGATCCGCTCCTCGGGGGGCTGCTCCGGCATGGGCTGGCGGGGGTTCTTTGATGGATGATCGGCCATTGCTCGTCCTCCGGTTCGAGCTCTCGAGCTTACGCCGGGCTCTAGCCCTGGTCCGCGATCTTGCAGTGCGACTCCGCATCGTCCGCGGTGCGCTCTTCCGCTCGGTAGGTGCCCTGGCGCTTCATCAGAAGGTCGTAGTTCACGAGGTGACCGTCGAACTCCGGACCGTCGACACACGCGAACTTGGTCACGCCATCGACCTCGACCCTGCAGCCTCCGCACATGCCGGTGCCGTCGACCATGATGGGGTTGAGGCTGACCATCGTCGGGATCCCGCGCTCGCGAGTCAGCCCCGAGACGGCCTTCATCATCGGGCTGGGGCCGACGGCGAGCACGAAGTCGACCTTCGCCCCCTCGTCGAGCAGTCCTCGGAGGACGTCGGTGACGAAGCCCTTGTGCCCGTAGCTGCCGTCGTCGGTAGCGACCTCAAGTCGCGAGCAAATGGCGCCGAGCTCCCTCTCTAGGATGAGCAGGTCCTGAGTGCGGGCGCCGATGATGCCGATGAGGTCGTTGCCCGCGTCGCGCAACGCCTGGGCGATCGGCAGAACGGGCGCCGTTCCGTAGCCGCCGCCGATGACGCAGGCGGTACCGTAGTTCTGAATGTGCGTCGGCCGACCCAGGGGCCCGGCAAGGTCGAGAAGGCGGTCGCCCACGCCGAGCCCGGCCATCTCCCTCGTGGAGTGCCCGACAGCTTGGAAGATGAGCGTGACCGTCCCGGCCTCAACATCGGAATCCACGATCGTGAGCGGCACGCGCTCGCCACCCTCGTGGGTCCGGACGATCACGAACTGCCCGGCCTTCCGCTTCCGCGCTATCTTCGGGTGTCGGACGACGTATCGGAACGTGGCAGGCGCGATCTCTTCCTTCGAGACGATCTCGTTCATACCACACCTCAGCGCTACAGTCTGTGCTGGTTCGGGACCGCGCGGAGAGCGACCGGTCGCACGGCGCCCCAAGTGGCGGATTATACTATCAGCATGACGACGAGTCATTAGCCGTGGAGACGCGGCTAGGGGCGAGCCGGTGTGCCAACCCTCGGGCGGCAACGTTGGGCCGCACTACACCGAGGGCGCCGATGGGAGCTGGCGTGACGCACGCTCACACAGCAAGGAGGACACGAACGGTGATACGCCGCCTAATGGTGCTTGCGCTGCTACTAGCGGCCTTGCCCGCGGGCGCTCAGAGCCCGCCGGCGTCGCTCGCCAAGCTCGAGGACCTGAGCGACGCCTTCGCGTACATCGCGAGCAAGGTCTCCCCGAGCGTGGTCTTCATCCGGTCAGTCAAGGTCGTCCCCGGCAGCGGGCTGGACACGTCCGATCCGTTCATCCGCAACTTCCTACACGGGACTCCGTTCGAGAACATGCTCGGAGGCGGCGAGCCGCAGGAGGAGCGGCTGCAGGGCTCGGGTGTCATCATCTCCTCCGACGGCGTCATCGTCACGAACGACCACAATGTCCGTGGCGCGAACCAAGTGACTGTCATGCTGGCTGACCAGCGCGAGCTCGAGGCCACGATAGTCGGACACGATCCGGTAACCGACGTGGCCGTGCTCCGCGTTAACGCGACCGACCTGCCGGCGGCCGAGTTCGGAGACTCCGAGCAGCTTCGCGTCGGCGAGTGGGTCGTTGCCATCGGCAATCCGTTCGGGCTCGCGAATACCGTCACCGCAGGGATCGTCAGCGCGAAGGGCCGCTCGGACATCGGCTTGTCGATGTACGAGGACTTCATCCAGACCGATGCGGCCATCAACCCGGGCAACTCAGGCGGCGCGCTCGTGAACACCCACGGAGAGCTTGTTGGCATCAACACGGCCATCTTGAGCCAGGGGGGAGGCGGGTCGGTCGGGATCGGCTTCGCGATCCCCAGCCGGATCGTCCGGACCGTGATGCAGGACCTGCTGGACCACGGCAAGGTAAGCCGCTCGTGGATCGGCGTCGTCCCCGCGCAGCTCACCGAAGAGGGCGCCAGGAAGCTGGGCCTGCCCCTGAACGAGGGAATCGCCGTGAACCGCATGTACCGCGGCGGGCCCGCGCTGGAGGCGGGGCTCCGCAGGTTCGACCTCATCCTCTCCATCGATGGCACGCCCGTGAACAGCCCACGCGAAGCGAGGCGGATGCTGTTCGCTGTTCCCGTCGGCGGCACGGTGAAGCTCGGCATCAGGCGGGGCTCGGAGACCCAGGACGTTGAGGTCAAGACCATCGAGGAGCCCATCGACCAGGACTCCGGGTTGCCTGTGCCCGGGCTGTAGGTAAGGGCCTCAGTCGGCACGGGGCCTGTCGAGGCGAAAGCCTAGGAATGCGCAGATGCCGATGACCGTGAACCCGGCGGCCACCATGCCGCTCACGCGCAATCCCAGGGGCTCGGCCGCGGTGTGCCCGAGCAGCTTCCACACGAATGCCGCCACCGCGCCGCCGAGCGCGAGGCCGGCCTTGTAGACAAATGCGTTGACCCCGAAGTACATCGCCTCACGCCGCCGCCCGGTGGCGCGCTCGTCCTCGTCGGTGATGTCGGCGACGATGGCGTAGGGCATCACCAGGAGGCCCGAAATGGGCGGCCCCGCCACGATCATCAGGATGAGAGCCTGCGCGAAGCCGCCCACCGGCAACGGCGCCAGGCCCACCAGGCCGATCAGTGGAGCCAGGACCGCGAACCAGGCGAGCGACACGAGGAACACCCGTCGCTTGCCCCAGACGGCGGTCACCTTCGCCGTGAGAGGCACGCACAGCGCCGCGGAGATGAGCGCCACGCCCGTGAGCAGGCCGGCGTCGGCCTCCTTTCGGCCCAGCAGCTCGGTCGCGATGAACGTCTCGTTCGCGATCACGACGCTCAGCCCCATCCAGAACGCCATGAACGCCGCGGCGAAGTGCAGGAAAGGCCTGTTGCGGAACGTCTGCTTGAAGGCTGCCTTGATGCCCAGTGGCTCCGGCGCCGCGCGCAGCGACTCCAGCTTCTCGCCCGGCCCGGCGAGCGCCAGCCCGAATGTAGCCGCCGACAGGACGCCGATGACGATCCCCATTCCGAGGAAGCCCGTGGCCTCGTTCTGGATGAGCAGCCCGCCTACGACGGCGCCGGCGATATTCCCCAGCACATTGAACACGGCCTGAAGCGAGGCCAGTCCCACTCGCTCGCGATCGCTGCGAGCGACCTCCGGCAGCAGCGCGAGATAGGGGCATGTCACGATCGTGAATGAGACGTAGAAGACGGACAGCAGAACCAGCAGGTAGGCGAAGTTGAGCGCCGTGGGCGTTTGAGCGGGACTCCACCACAGGAGCGCGAACGCGGCTGTCACTGGCAGCGCGCCCGCGGCGATGAAGGGCTTGCGGCGGCCCCATCGCGTCCGGATGCTATCACTCCAGAAGCCCACCAGCGGGTCGACTCCGGCGTCGAGAAACCGCCCCACAAGCAGCGCGACGCCCATGAGCCCCAGATCGACTCTGGGCGGCAACCCCCGCTCAGGCGAGCCGGCCCAGAAGTAGCCAATGTACTGCATCACCGCGAAGGCGAGAGCGCTGACGCCGAAGTGCCCCGCGGAGTAAAGCAGCCGCGCTCCCAGTACGAGCCGCCCTGGCACGGCATCAGGGGGAACTGCGCTCTCAGTCACGGTCTCCCGCCCGCTTCGCTCCGCTGATCATGTCACCCCGTGAGCCACGCCCACACAAAGAGCAGGGGGGCCGACATCATGAGGCTGTCGAGCCGATCGAGGATCCCACCGTGTCCGGGAATGAGGTTGCCGAAGTCCTTCGTGCCGAGGTCGCGCTTGAGGATCGACTTACACAGGTCGCCTAGCTGCCCGAACGTGCCCACAACCACGCCGGACACGGCCGACACGTGAAAGGGCACGCGGAACCACAGCCCGATCACGGTCGCTGTCACGACCGCTCCAACCATGCCTCCCACAAAGCCCTCGACCGTCTTGTTGGGGCTCGCGGGCGTGAGCTTGTGCCTGCCCCAGGTGGTGCCCGCGAAGTACGCCGCGCTGTCGGCCGCCGACGCGGTGGCGAATGCAAGCAGGAGAAGGCGCGCGCCGATGTCGATCGGGTAGGTGGGCAGCCCGACGACGGGCTCCGCATGGGACCTGCCGGGGAGCTCGCGCAGGAGGATGCACATGCTGAAGGGCACCCCGATGTAGAGCGCGATAAGGAGCGTGGCGCCGACATCCATGACGACGTGCACCGATTGATCCCGGTGGAAGCGCACGAGGTTCCACACCAGCACGAGTAACATCAGCCCGAACAGCAGGCACATGACGCCGAGGCCGAAGCCGCCTAGCGACACCCACCATCGGTCGCCCTCCGGCCTGCTGAGTCCCCACGCTAGCATGACGAAAGCCACGATCGCGGCGCACGCGACGGGCCAGGTGGTGACGATACCCTTGCCGCGGGCCTTGGTGTGGAACTCCCAGAGGCCGATCATCGCCAGGAGGCAGAGGACGCCGGCCAGCCACGTCCCACCGGCCCATATAACCGCCACGGCCAGTGGGATGCCTATGACCGACGAAAGCAGGCGCTGCACTAGCACGCGAACCCCGCCTCCAGTCCCCGAACGGGCCTGTTCCGTCGCGCGGGGGGTGAATCCTGTTCCGTTATGAGCAGGCTACGCCGCAGGTGTGCGGCTCTTCCTGAGGCGCCGCACGAGGCCAACTCCCGCGAGCACGACCAGGTAGCACATGCCGGCGATCACGATGGACGTGGCGCCTGCCGGCAGATCGGCTCCGTAGCTGAGGACCAGGCCCGAGATCGTGAAGGCCGCGCTGAGCGCGGTCGCCACCACCATCACCTGCCTGAGCGATCGGCCGAGCTGCATGCCGATCGCGGCGGGCAGCGACAGGAGAGCGATGACCATGACCAGCCCGACCACTGTGACAAGCAGCACAACCGTCAGCGCGGTCAGGCCGAGGAGGAGGAGGTAGTATCCCTCCGCGCGCACGCCTCGGATCCGGGCGAACTCGTCATCGAAGCACACGCCCAGGAGCTGCTCGTGGAATGCCACCGCGAGCGCGATGACAACCGCGTCCAGGCCCGCGACGAGCCACAGGTCCTTCGACGAGACCATCAGGATGTTGCCGAAGAGGTAGCTCATCAGGTCCTGCCCGTAGCCCGGCGTGCGGCTGATGAAGAGAACGCCCACTGCCATGCCCACGGCCCACAGGGCGCTGATGACCGTGTCCTCGCGCTCATTCCACCGGATGCTGACGACGCCGATGATGACGGCCGCGACGATCGCCGCGACTACCGCGCCATGGAGCGGCTGGAGCCAGTCCCAGCCGCGGGTGACCTGCAGGTAGCGGGCCACCCCCATACCCCCGAGCAAGCAGTGAGAGATGCCGCCCGCGATCGCGGTGATGCGGCGCGCGACAACATAGCTGCCAACAACCCCGGAGGCGACGCTGGCCAGCATCGCCGCGGCCAGAGCACGCTGGAGAAACGGGTGGGTCGAGAGAGCGGCCCAGAAGTCGTTCACAAGGGCTCCCCCGTCGGACACGAGACGTCGTGCCGAACGGCTCTGGCGTCCGCCCCGTAGAGCCCCGCGAGCAGCTCGGGTGTGACCTCATCTATCCCGAGAGTCGGATGCCACACGACGCGGCGGTTGACGCACAGCACACTGGTCATAAGGCCTGACACGAATCCGAGGTCGTGAGTGACCATGACGATCGTCATCCGCGCGTTCAGCGCTCTCAGCAGCTCATGGATGGACCGCTCCGCCGCCGCGTCCACCCCGGCCGTCGGCTCGTCGAGAAGCAGCAGATCGGGGTCCCCGGCAAGCGCTCGCCCGATGAGCACGCGCTGCCTCTGCCCCCCCGACAGCGCGCTGAAGGAGCGCCCCGCCAATCCGGATAGGCCGACCGTCTCCAGAGCATCGAGCGCCGCCGCGCGATCCCGGCGTCTGTAGGGCCCGAGCGGAGTCGCGTTGCCGAGCCGACCCATCAGCACCACGTCGAGCACGGTCACGGGGAAGCTCGGATCGAACCTGTGCGACTGCGGAACGTAGCCGACTCGGTGTCGCGACCGCTCGGGCCGCTCGCCGAGAAGCAGTACGCGACCCCGCGACGGCTGCAACAGGCCGAGCACCAGCTTCAGCAGCGTGGTCTTGCCCCCGCCGTTGGGGCCGACCACGCCCACTAGGTCGCCCCGCTGGACTGTCACGCTCGCGCCCTCCAGCACGGGCAGCCCGTCGTAGCTGAAGTCGACGTCGTCCACGCTGACAGCCACCCGGTCGCTCACTGTTCCTGCATCCGGGGGTGGAGCGCGCCGACCATCGACCTCACCCCCGCCTTCGCTGCCCTCAGGCGCCCCCTCTCCGCTAGCGGAGAGGGGGACCGGCCCTGAGCCTGACGTGGGGCCGGGGGGGTGAGGTCGGGCCGGCACGAGCCGCCGCCCAGCACGGCTGAATGGCCCTGTTCCAAGAGCCGCGTTGTCGCTCATGTGCCTCTCTCGCCCTGTGCACCGCCTGTCCCGAGCCCTCCGCGTATCGCGTCGGCCATCCGCTTCAGGTTGGCGATGTAGTCCTCAGCCATCGGATCGAGCGGGACAACCGCGCCGCCGATCTCACGGGCGATCGTCTCCGCGGGCCCCTGCGGGAACTGGGGCTGCACGAAGATGACGCGTGCGCCGTCTCTTCTGGCGCGCTCGACCAGCTCCGCCAACTGCCTTGCGCTGGGCTCCTTGCCCGAGACCTCGACGGCCACCTGCTTCAGGCCGTACGCGTCGAGCAGGTACCCGAAGGCCGGGTGGTAGACGAACACCGCGCTGCCCTTCAGCGGCCCCAGCGCTTCCGCTAGCTCGGCGTGAACCGCGTCGAGGTCAGCGCTCAGCCCGGCCAGGTTCCCCCGGTACTCGTCGACTCCCTCGGGGTCGATGCGCTCCAGCTCAGCCGCGATCGTCGCCGACTGGACCTTCGCCAGCCTCGGGTCGAGCCAAGTGTGCGGGTCGGGGGCCCCCGCCTCGTCCGCATCGGCGTGTCCCTCCCCTCCGGCCTCATCCGCGGAGATGGAGCGGAGCTTGATCCCTTCGGTCGTGTTCACAATCGACAGGTCAGGGCACGAGTCTCTGACCTTCGCGACCAGCCCTTGCTCGAACGGCAGGCCCAGCGTGAAATACACGCGGGCTTCGGCGAGATCGGCCACCTGCTGCGGGGTCGGCTCGTAGGTGTGGTGCGACTGCCCTGGGCCGACGAGCACAGTGACGGTGGCGCGATCCGCCGCGATCCGCTTCACGAAGAACGCCTGCGGGGCGATGCTCACGACGACCTTCAGCGCACTAGCTCTCGCGCTCGGCGGCGGGGTCGCTCCTATGCCGACCCCGGTGCGCCCTCGCGAGCAAGACAACGCTAGCACGGACAGCAGAGCCGCCGCGATCATCGAACTGGCGCGCCGACCCAGCACGCTATCCACCGCCCTGTTCGCGCAGTCCCATCCCTCTCCCGGCCCTATTGGTAGGCCCTCGGCGTCTGGCCGTCAAGCCGGGGATGCGCCCGTGAATCACCCCAGCGAAAAGCCCTTGACGCGGGCCGCCCGATGTGCATACATGCATACATGCAACCATACGAGACAACGGGCGGTGGTTACGATGTGCGGCGGCCCCCCCCCCCCGCACAACTGCTGACGGCGAGGCGGGCACGTTCGACCTGCCGCTGTTTGGCGCTGTCGCGCTGTGCCTCGTTGTGATCGTTGGCTCGCTGAGCTACCTCGACGGAGGCGGCAGAGCCCGAACGGTGGAGTGGGCCGGCCTGCCCCAGGGCGGCCGGGAGTTGCGGGGGGCCCATGCCGTATACGTCTACTCGCCGGGCTGCGGGCAGTGCACGGCCGCCAATGAGGCCATTGTGGCGCTACAGCGAGAGCACCCGGACGTTCGGGTTGTCATGTGCGACCTCACCGATCCGCAGGGCTGGCGCGACGCGCAGCGCATCCAGGACGCGCTTGCGCGCGCTTACCGCGCTCCGCAAGCCGCGCTGGGGCAGATCCCGCCCGGGCTATTCACCCCCCGAGGGTACTTCATCGGAGACGAGGCCGTCGCTCCGTCTATCGAGGCCTTGGGGAGCGGGCCGCCGTCTGCTCTCCCCGTCTTCGAGGTGCCGGAAGCCACAACGCGGCCGTCGGTGTCCCTGGCCGCTGGGACTGTCGTGGGTCTGGCCGGCCTAGTCGATGGCGTCAACCCGTGCGCGCTTGCGGGCTTGGCATTCCTGCTGGCGTACCTGATGCACCTAGGACTCACCGCCCGGACAGTCTTGCTGGCTGGGCTGCTCTTCGCGGCGGGCACGTTCGCGGCCTATTTCGCCGCCGGGCTGGGGTTGTACTTCGCGGTTGCCGGAAGCACGGCCGTGCCTGGCGCGAGGGCGCTCGTGTACGGCGGAGCCACAGCATGCTGCATCGTCTTCACGGCTCGCGCGTGGCACATGGTGGCCCTCGGGCCCCGCGGGCAACACACCGTATCGTCCGACACCCGGCGCCTAGAGCACTCGCTAGTCCGGAAGATGGCGCGGCCCACGCTCGTATGGCTTGGCGCGCCGGTGATGGGCGGGTCGTTCGCGGTTCTTGAGCTTGCCTGCACGGGCCAGCTCTACCTGCCCGCTATCGCCCTCCTGTCCCGCGAGGGCCTCCTACGTCAGGCGGTAGCAGGCTTGGTACTGTACAACGCGTGCTTCATTGTGGCCCCGCTGGCGCTCACTCTCACTGTGGCGGCGGCCGGCCGCGCGCTCGCGGCTTCGCGGTTTGAGGCTATCGCGCAGAGGGCCCGGGTCGGCATCGCCTTCGTGTTGGCTCTGCTGTGCATCTACATGGTCCAGGAGGTGCAGCGTGTCGCAGGGAGCCTCTAGCTTCGAAAGGGCCTGGCTCGCGGCGGACGACCTCCTCAGGCGCGAGACCTACGCGGGGGCAGGCGCTGTGCGCATCCCGTTGCCCAGCATCCGCGCCAGCGTGATCTGCACGTGCCTTGTCGTCTCTGTCATCACGGTCGGTGGAACGCTCTCTATCGCGATGAAGCGCATGGGGCCGGAGGCCTACATGGTCCCGATGCCCGTAGACACTTCACTGGAGTACGGCGCGCCGGCTCCTGACCTGGGAATGCGCTCTGACCTGGACGATCTGGTCACGGGCGGGAAGCGTCCGGACTCCGGCCTGGTGCTCGTCAACTTCCTCACAGAGCAGTGCGCGGTGTGCGACGCGGCCATTCCGATGATGGGGGAGCTGCGTCACCGACGTCCTGATGTCGGGCTCCTGAATGTCATGACCAGCGCGCCCGAGAGGCTGAGGTGGGAGGCGACGCGCGACTGGGTCGAGCGGCACGGCCTTCTGGGGAAGGTCTCGTACGATATCGACGGGTCGTGGTGCACCCGCTGGGTAGCGCCGGAGCCTTCCTACCCGTACGTCGTGCTTCTCGACGCTGGGCGAGTGATCTGGGGCCAGGCGGGGCTCGGACGCGACAATCGCTATCTTGACCTGGTGACGCGCTGGGAACGGGCGAAGGCGGCACACGCTCCGGTCCGGAGCGTGCTCGGGGACCTGGATGTCGCCGTGGACAGCACTGCGCCCCGCCCATTGCGTGAGCTGCTGGCCAACGGCTTGTGGACCGTGACGTACGGTCCAGGGGCCAACCCCGGAGCGCTTCAGAGACGCGCGCATCTCGCCAAGTGCCGGGAGCGCGACGGGAGGCCGTTGCATCGCATGGATCTACTGCCGAGCGGCGAAGCCCCGCCCACTCCGACGGCGGATCTGGTCGCGGTGGTGGCCGAGGCCAGCGGCAAGGGACGACGCCCTCCTGCGGCGTGGGTGCCGTACACGGAGGTTTGGATGTACGGGGAGGTGGTGTACCGGGAGGCGGAACAGGCCGACCACGGTGATGTGGCGATGGCGGCGCTGGCTGTCGCTCTCCGATGCGGCAATACACGGTAACAGGGCTGACAGCGACACTTGGCGAGACAGTGAGGAGTGGGTGGTCATGCAGCATCGCGTGCTATGCGTTTTGGCTCTGGTTGCCTTGGCGGCCGGGGCAGGTTGGGCAACGTACTACTACTGGTACCCTAGCTACGTGGGGATCGACGTGGACCTGTGCATCTCGCCCTACCCAGACATCCTGCAGTCCGAGACCTGGGAGCAGTACTGCTACCCTTCTGGGCCGCCTTGGGAGAACTGCGGCTACATGTATGACCCTCTGGACACTGAGCACCCGTACTGGCACGCGTACATCTGGAAAGGCACCTACGTCGAGTGGAGGCCGGCTGCCGGCCGGTACGTCGAGTGCACGAAGTGTGACTGGTGGTTCCACGACTGGACCTGCTGCTCGTACCTGGACGAGAGCGACCCCAACGGGCAGGAGTGCTGTGGGAACCACGTCAACGTGCCGTTGCCCTGAGCGGGCGCATCCGGATTGCGGCCCGGAGTGGACCGGAGTCCGCCGAGCGGAGGCAGGCGATGAGCAGGCTTGGCCGTGCAGCTATAGGTCTGCTAGCCGGGGCTGCCTGGGGGGCTGCGCTGGGTCCGTCGCTGCTGGCGGTGCTGGTCTTCCTGGGGCGCACAGTCTCCTGGTTTCCCAAGGGCGGCTACGTTCCCAACGCCTGGGGGCTCCCTATGGTTGCGGGGGGCCTGCTCGGCGGCCTGATGGCCGCCCGCGGGCCGAGGCCGAAGCTGGACTGGCTCTTCGCGATGGCGATCGTTGTCGCCGTCGGCTATGCCCACTCAGCGGGGGCGGCGTGCCTGCACCGCAGGCTCGATCTGGTCGCCAAACTGTTCCTCGATCCGCCCCCCATAATGGTGCTGTTCTGGGGCATCGTCCCGAAGGCGTTACTCCTCTGGCTGCCACTCTGGCCGGTAGCCGCCTGGGTAGAACGTAGGTCGGGCGAGCTGGGCGCGGACCGTGGACATTCGCTCTCCGCGCCCGGCCCGTCTCGCAGCGAGGATGGGACGTGGGATCTGGGTTGAGGGCAAAGGGGGACACAGAACGATGAGAACACATCGGCGCGCCTTCACGCTTGTTGAGCTGCTCGTGGTGATCGGCATCATCAGTATCCTGGCGGGCATCATCCTGCCGGTGATGATGGCGGCTCGGCGCAAGGCGCGGGAGACCACGTGCACATCGAACCTACGCCAACTAGCCGCGGCTTGGGAACTGTACTGCCAGGAGAACGATGAAGTCGGGCCCACATACCTGCCGATGGTGAACCAGTATGTGAAGGGCCCGGACATCTTTCGCTGTCCCGCCGACCCGAACGGGCGCGGACGTGCGGGAGAGGTGCTGTGGCATTCGTTCACGGTGTGCGGCGTCGATCCCCACCTGTACATCCCCTTCCCAGTCACCTACTCGTACAGCAGCATGTGGTCCATCCCCACCGAGGCAGCCAGGCGGTCGGTCTGGCTCGAGGAACACCCGCGGGCCGGCATCATCGCCTGCGTATGTCACGGCGAGCCCTGGGAGCGCGGGTGGGACTCGTGGACGTACTACTCTGGCCTGGTACTCCGCGCCCGGCCGGACGGCTCAGTGCTGCGAGCGCAGTGGCCGGGCACGTATCCGGTCCGGCGCATCTGCTGGGACGAGGAGCTAGGGCTGCAGCAGCCGTAGACCAGATACGCGATCTTGTGCCAGTGCAGCGAAGGCATGTTAGGCACCGCCGCGGGAGGGAACTACCTTCCGCCGGGTGAAGGCCACATGGGGCGGCGGGCTAGGCCGCCGAGGTGGCTTACATGAGCGGACCGGAGCAGAGCACGCTTGCCGGGCGGCTCAACACGAAGCTCAAGCTCGACATGGCCCTCTTCTTTGGGGGCAACCCCGATGCGATGGACTCGGTTGCGTCGCTCGCGACCTGGGCCGGCTACCGGGAGATCGAGCTAGACCAGGCGCTCCAGGAACTCGCGGCCGACGGCGTTCTCAAGCGTTCGGGCGGGGTCTACACGCTCACGGACCACCCCGAGACGCGCCGCGAGCTGGCCGAGTTCGCGGCACACTACCGCTACACGCGCAGCGGGCTCGAGGACCTGCTCGAGACTCTCGAGCGCGATCGCCAGCGGATGGCGGAGCGCATCGAGGAACTCGAGATCTCGACTCAGGCCATCGTGGCGAGCATGGCGGAGGGCCTGGTGGTCGTCGACCCGGACATGAAGCTGAGGTTCTTCAACGACGCAGCGCTCCAGATTCTGCCCGGCGACATCGGCGAGCAGCTTGGCCGGCCTATTGAGGAGGCCGTGCCTGAGCCGGGCTTCGTGGCTGTGCTGCGCGAGAGTGTAACGCAGAACCGCCCGGCACGCGGCTCGCTGGTACGGAAGACGCACAAGGGTGTCCGCCACTACCTTGTCAACGCGAAGCCGGTCATCGGGTCCGGGGGCGCGGCCTTCGGCCACGTGTGCGTCCTCTCAGACGTTACCGAGATCGTCGAGCTTGACCAGCTCAAGTCCGACCTCATAAGCTTCGTCTCTCACGAGCTACGGGGCCCGCTGACCGGCGTGAAGTCCTACGCGGAGACGCTCGTCCTGTCGGGTGGCCGCCTGGGCGATGAGCAGCGCGAGGCCTTCGCGCAGACGATCAGCCGAGAGGTTGACCGGCTCGCGCGCCTGCTCGACGGCTTCCTCGACATCTCGCGGATAGAGGCCGGTCGCGCGCTCGAGGTGAATGCCCATGTGTTCGATCCTGTGGCGCTCGCGCGCGAGGCGATCGAGATCCAACGGGCCACGCTCGACCGGTGCCCGCTGGGCCTCCGCGCGCAACAGGACCGGCTCGAGCTCGTAGGCGACAAGGACAAGGTGCTCCAGGTGCTCGTGAACCTGCTGAGCAATGCGGTCAAGTACTCTCCTCAGGGCGGCGACGTGACCGTGACCGTGGCGAGCGACGGAGACGCCGTGCGATTCGCCGTGGAGGATCACGGCCTGGGGATAGATGCGGGCCTGTTCGAGCAGGTGTTCACGCCGTTCTACCGGGTGCGCGAGTCCAGCACGCGCGGCGTCCGGGGAACCGGGCTGGGCCTGTACCTGTCGCGCCACCTCGTCGAGGCGCACGGCGGCCGCCTGTGGGTAGAGAGCGAGCCCGGCTTGGGATCGGTCTTCCACTTCACGATCCCGCTGCGGCGCGCGGAAGCCGGTGGGGAGAACGATGAGTAGGAGCGGTCGGCGCGTTCTGATCGTCGAGGACGAGAAGGCGACTGCCGACATCATAGCCTTCAACCTCCAGGCCTACGGGCACGAGACCGAGTGCGCGCTCGACGGCGATGAGGCGATCAGGGCGATCGTCAGAGAGCGCCCGGACCTCATCATCCTCGACATACTGATGCCCGGCGTCAGCGGCTGGGAGGTGCTGGACCTCCTGCCCGAAGATGAGCAGATGGCCTCGATCCCCGTCATCATCCTGTCGGGACGCGACAGCGCGCGCGATATTGCCACAGGCTGGGCGTTCGACATCGTGGCCTATGTCACCAAGCCGTTCGAGATGCGCGAGCTGCTCGCCCTGGTCGACCGCGTCTTCGCGGCCGAGGAGGACAAGGGCCGGTGAGCGCAGTCGTCGGAGTCGGGATCGCGACGGTTGACTACCTGTGTGTGGTGGAACGTCTCCCGGAGCTCGACCGCAAGACCACCATCGAGTCGTTCTCGATCCAGGGCGGCGGCCCCGTGGCTACGGCGCTGGTAACACTTCAGCGCCTGGGCGTCTCCACGGCGCTTGTGGCTCGGGTCGGTGACGACACGCTCGGACAGTTCATCGTCGCGGATCTGCAGCGGGAGGGCGTCAACACCTCCGATCTCGTGCTTCAACAGGGCGTCGACAGCAGCTTCTCCTTCATCATGATCGAGCGGGGTACCGGCAAGCGGAGTGTCGCGCACTACGACCCGGGCGAGCGGACGCTCTCGCCCGATAGCGTACCGGTCGAGCAAGTGCAGGCGGCGACGATCCTCCACATCGACGGGCACGAGGCGGACGCGCAGGTCAGGGCGGCGACCCTCGCGCGCGAGCGCGGCGTGACCGTGATCTACGATGGCGGCTCGGTGCGGCCGCGATGCGGCGATCTGTGCGCCCTCGCGGACTACCTAATCTCCTCCGAGCACTTCCCTGTGGAGTTCACGGGCATCCGCAGGCTCCCGCGCGCGATGGAGAAGCTCCTCGAGTACGGGCCCAAAGCCGTTGTCGCCACCCTTGGCGCGCGGGGCTGTCGCGTAGCCACCCGGGAGGGTGGATGGGAGCTGCCGCCCGCTCCGGTGGGACCGATCGTGGACACCACGGGCGCCGGTGATGTGTTCCACGGCGCGTTCATGTACGGGCTCCTCCACCAGTGGGACCTGCGGCGGATCTGCGATTTCGCCAACATCACCGCCGGCCTGAAGTGCCGGCACCTCGGCGGCCGGGACGGCATCCCGACGATGTCCGACATTGAGCGGGTCATGCTCCACCGCTGACCGCCGCGTTCACGACAGAGGGGGGCTCTTGGTGCCGGGCGACTACACGTACTGCACCACTCTCGTAGAAGCCGTCCGTCGCGACCGCGACAGCGTGTCGGAGCGCGTCACCGAGGTGATGCTCTGGGATGAACTCGTGGTGCGCGAGGAGGGCGACCGGTGGCTGCGCGTGAGCGTCCCGGCCCAGGCGGACTACTCCGGCTGGGTGCCGCGAGCGACGACCGCCGTGGGTACCCGGCCGATGGGCGAGCCAGGCGTCGTCTTCGCCGCCTGTGCTCCGCTCTCGCCCGCGGGAGATGAGCCGGGGACGTGTTGCGGGGTGCTCTCGATGGGCTCGCGCGTGTGGCTCGCGAGCGAGACCGGCGCGACCACCATCGTCGGGGGCCCCGATGGCCGGCAGTACGTGGTACCATCGCGCTGCATCCGCGCCGGCGAGGTCGCCGACAGGGGCGCACTTGCGGCTGACCGCGCTCTCGCGCTGGTGGGCAGGCCGTATCTGTGGGGCGGCATGACCTTTCGTGGTATCGACTGCTCGGGACTCGTGCAGGTGGCGTTGAGTACGGCCGGCATCACCGTCCGGCGAGACGCCGACATGCAGTACGAAGACGGTCTGCCGGTCGAGCGTGACGACGTCCGCCCCGGGGACACGGCGTACGTCGAGCACGACGGCCGCATCGCGCACGTTATGATGGTCACGGGCCCGGACAGCGTTGTGCATGCCTATGGGCAGTCGGCTGACGTTACCGTCAGCGCTCTGTCCGATGACGGTTTTGCGGGGCACATAGCGGGGTTCAGGCGCCATACCGAGACAATGGGCTTCAGCCCATTGCGGTACGGGGCAATGGGCTGAAGCCCATTGTCTAGCGCGTTGGCAGGAGGTTGCGCATGGGCATCACGCGCGAAGACGTGGTTCATGTCGCCAAGCTCGCGAGGCTGAGCATGACCGATGAGGAGCTTGCGGCGATGGAGCGGCACTTCGAGGCGATCCTCGAGCACTTCGCGCGGCTCGCGGAGATCGATACCACGGATGTGCCTCCGACGTTCCACCCGCTGCCCCGTGTGAACGTCCTCCGGGACGACACGGTGGCGACGCCCATCTGCCGCGAGGCAGCGCTGCGGAACGCGCCCGCCGCGGACGGCGAGTGCTTTCTGGTGCCGCAGATCATGGAGGATGAGTGATGGCGGCTGCCGGCACATGCTCCGAGCTGCTCAAGCTGCCCGCACACGAGCTGGCAGAGAAGCTCGCCGCACGCGAGGTCTCATCCGCCGAGCTCACCGACGCCGTACTTGCCGAGATCGAGCGGCTGGACCCGAGCGTGAGAGCCTTCCTGACGATGACGCCGGAGATGGCTCGCGATGTGGCTAGGGCGGTGGACGGTGCTCGCGCGCGCGGAGATGAGCTCGGCCCGCTGGCGGGGATTCCGGTCGCGGTGAAGGACAACATCTGCGTCGAGGGCGTGCGCTGCACTTGCGCGTCAAGGATCCTCGAGGACTACGTCGCGATCTACGACGCCACTGCGACGACCCGCCTCAAGTCCGCGAGCTTGCCGATCGTCGGCAAGACCAACCTCGACGAGTTCGCGATGGGCTCGTCGACGGAGAACTCAGGCTTCTTCACATCGCGCAACCCGTGGGACTTGGGGCGTGTGCCCGGTGGCTCCTCCGGCGGGTCGGTGGCCGCGGTGGCGGCGCGGATGGTCCCCGTGTCGCTGGGCTCGGACACGGGCGGGTCGATCAGGCAGCCGGCGGCGCTGTGCGGCGTCACCGGCCTTAAGCCCACCTACGGGCGCGTCTCGCGCTTCGGCCTCGTCGCCTACGGCTCGTCGCTCGACCAGATAGGCCCGATAGCGCGGGATGTCCGCGACACAGCCCTACTGCTCGGCGTGCTGGCCGGCGAGGACCAGCGCGACACTACGTCGGCCGGCGCCCCCGTGCCGGACTACTCCGCCGCGCTGACGGGCGACGTCAATGGTCTGCGGATCGGACTGGTTCAGGAACTCATGGGCGAAGGCATCGCACCGGAGGTCGCCGAGTCGGTGGAGTCCGCGGCGGAGACGTTCCGCTCTCTTGGCGCCACGGTGGGGACGGCGCGTCTGCCACACGTGTCGTACGCGCTGCCGGTGTATTACCTCATCGCGCCCGCGGAGGCGAGCTCCAATCTGGCGCGCTACGACGGGGTGCGCTACGGCCACAGGACGGGCGAGCGGTTCGCGGACCACATCGAGATGTACTCAAGGTCCCGCGCGGAGGGCTTCGGCGCCGAGGTCAAGCGCAGGATCATGGTCGGCACCTATGCGCTCTCGGCCGGCTACTACGACGCTTACTACCTCAAGGCGCAGAAGGTGCGGACGCTCATCAGGCGCGACTTCGAGGCTGCCTTCGAGGACTTCGACGTGCTGCTCTCGCCAACGTCGCCGACGGTGGCGTTCGGCATCGGCGAGCTGGTCGATGACCCGATCTCGATGTACATGGCCGACATCTGCACCCTAACGGTGAACCTCGCCGGCGTGCCGGGGCTGTCCATCCCATGCGGGTTCTCGCCGGAGAGCCTCCCGATCGGTCTGCAGCTCATCGGCCACGCCTTCGACGAGGAGACGATCCTCCGCGCCGGCGACGCCTTCCAGCGCGCGACGGACTTCCATCTGAAGGCGCCGGAGGTGGCTCTGTGACGGCGGCCACGCCCAGTGCCGAAGTAGTGTCGACGCCGACGGGGACGTGGCTGCAGACGGAGCTCGCGGCGTGTTGCTCGCACTTCCTTGTTGCGAGTCCGTTCGTTGGCTCGGGTCTCACGGCACTTGTGGCCCACCTGCGTGCGATGGCACGGACGACCGTGATCACACGGACCGATGTTGTCGGTTTCGCCCGTGGCTCATCGGATCTCGCCGCGCTGTGTGCAATGGCGTCTAGCGGCACTCGCGTTCTGGCTCTAGCCGACCTTCATGCCAAGGTCTACGTCGTAGACGGCCGCGTCGCACTCGTCACCTCCGCGAACGCGACCCACCGAGGTATGTGGCACAATCTAGAGTGCGGCGTGGCGATACGCGAACCGCGGTTGGTCCGCCAGATCCGGGCCCACGTGATGTCAGGCATGGGAGGGCAGCAACCGCCGCACCCATGGTCGGCCGACCATCTGGCTTCCCTGCGGCCCGTCGTGGATGCGCTGCGGCGTTCGCTGCCGCCCGAACTGCGTGTGGGCCACGTCATCGCGGATGCCACGACGGAGGCAGTGGCGCCGGTCCCGGACAGCGCGATCAACGCGGTCGGCGCGTCGCTGCCCGGATGGACTGCTCTGGTCTTTGAGTCCGTGTGCGAGATGCCTGGTGATGAGTTCTCCCTTGACGAGGTGTTCGAGGCGTGCGCCGTGAGAGCCGCGCGTCGGTACCCAAGGAACCGCCACGTGCGCGAGAAGGTGCGGCAGAGATTGCAGGTGCTCCGCGACATGGGGCTGCTGGCGTTCCTTGGGGGCGCCCGGTATGCACGTCTTCTACGGTCGGAGTAGCAGCGTTCGCACAGGGATCCCCGCACTAGGGAAGGTGGAAGCAATGACCGCCCACCCACTCATCGGACTTGAGGTGCACGCGCAGCTCCTCACCGAGAGCAAGATGTTTTGCGGGTGCCCGACCGCGTTCGGCGCGGCGCCTAACACTCAGGTCTGCCCGGTGTGCACAGCGCAGCCCGGCGTGCTGCCCGTGCCCAATGCGCGCGCGATCGAGATGGTCGTGCGCACAGGGCTCGCCCTGAACTGCGAGGTCGCGCGCTCCAGCGTCTTCGCGCGGAAGAATTACTACTACCCCGACCTGCCGAAGAACTACCAGATCAGCCAGTACGAGCTCCCCCTCTGCACGACCGGACACATCGCGATCGACACGGCGGACGGCCCGAAGCGCATCCGCATCCGCCGCGTGCACCTGGAAGAGGACACCGGCAAGAACCTTCACACCGGGGAGGGGGGCACCAGTCGGATCGACTTCAACCGGTGCGGCGTGCCGCTCATGGAGATAGTGTCCGAGCCCGATCTGTCGTCCGCCGACGAGTGCCGCGCGTACCTCCAGAAGCTGCAGCTCATCCTCCGCTGGATCGGAGTGTGCGACGGAAACATGGAGGAGGGCTCCATGCGTTGCGAGCCCACCGTGAACGTGGTGGAGGAGGGCGGGGACCGCAAGACCGCGCTTGTGGAGATCAAGAACCTGGCGAGCTTCCGCGCGGTGCACCAGGCCGTCAGGTACGAGATCGAGCGCCACATGCGGGCGCTCGCAGACGGCGAGGCGACCCACCGCGAGACCCGACGGTGGCACGACGCCGACAACCGCACCAGCCCGATGCGCTCGAAGGAGGAGGCCCACGACTACCGCTACTTCCCGGAGCCCGACCTTCTGCCACTCGAGATGACGCCCGACGCCGTCGAGCGCGTCCGGGAAGACATGCCCGAGCTGCCGGACGAGATGCACGCGCGCTTCGTCGATCTGCTCAGCTTGTCAGACTACGACGCCGGCGTGATGACCCAGAGCCGCGAGTTCGCGGCATTCTTCGAGGAAGCCGCCTCCGCCGCCGGCGACCCCAAGGCCGTCGCGAACTGGATGCAGTCCGACTTCTCGCGCCTGCTGAACGAACACGCGATGCCAGTGGCGGAGTCCCGCATCACCCCGGCGTCGCTCGCCAGGCTGATCGCGCTCATCAAGGATGGGACCATTAGCGGGAAGATCGCGAAGGACGTTTTCGACGCTATGTTCGAGACCGGCCGAACGCCGGACGAGATCATCAAGGAGAAGGGCCTGACACAGATAAGCGACGAGTCCGCGCTCCTGAAGGCGATCGACGAGGCGATAGCCGCCAATCCACAGGTAGTGGAATCCTACAAAGCAGGCAAGACAAGGGTCGCCGGCAGCCTCGTGGGGCAGGTCATGAAAGCCACACAGGGCCGCGCCAACCCGCAGCTTGTGAACGAACTCCTCACGAAGCGGCTGGGGGAGTAGCACGCACACGGCTCACGCCGTGAGCTCTCCTCTTTCGCCTCTTCGAGGCTGGGAGGGCTCAGAACTTGTCGTACCTCACGTAGTGGTACGGCCGCCTGGGGAACAGGGCCGCGAGATCCTCGGTACGGTCGGTCCCGCGCCATGAGAGCGCCCCACGCGCGGACAGCTCCTCGGCCGCCACTTGGCCCAGCACCAGAAAGATCAAATCCCCCTCAGGCATGGACACATCCGCCTCACCCGATGCCGGTCGGACCGCGACGCCGCCGTCGGCCACCACCTCTGCCGCACCGATCTCGCAGTCGATCGTGAGCGGCACGAGGCGATCGCGACCGGCCTGGCGTAGACGCTCCTCAAGCTCGGGCGCGGCCGCGCTGAGGAGTCCCACGGGGTCGATCACGCGGAACTGCCCGCTAGTGCTGACATGCTCCTCCGGCTGGGCGACTCGCCGAAGCGCCTCCAACGCCGGGTGCGCCTCGCCGATGGGCAGCTCGATCGACTCCTTAGGAGCGGCCTCGGCGGCTGCTATGAAGCTATCGAGCAGATCGAGGGTCGCGCCCTGGTGTCCGGGCAGCCAGCAGAGCTCGTCCACCCCGCATCGCGAGGGCGGCGTGTTCGCGATGCGCCCGCGAATATACGCGACTGGTACGCCGTCCCGCAGCGCGTAGGCGGACGCGCCGGGGTCCTCCGTGATGAACTCGTCCCGCGTCCAGCTAGGGTTCGCGCGCCAGTACTGCTCGGTGCGGTCCAGCGCCCCCACCCAGTAGCCGGCGCACTCATCGTAGATCGCCATCGCCTCCGGCAGATTGTCCGGGATCGCCGCGTGGCGCACCTCGTAGGCCCGCGGGCCCAGCTTGCGCCCAAGCGGAAGCGCTACCGAGTGGTGGGCCACAGGGAAGTCGCGCCACCCGAGCTTCGCGTAGAAGGCGTTGATGCCGGTGTACAGGAGCGACAGGTGGTAGCCGTCGCGCTCCATCACGCCGATCGCGTCCCGCAGCAGCCTAGTGGATAGGCCCTGCTTGCGGTGGTCAGGGTGAGTGGCAACGTGCCCGATCCCGCCCACCACCAGCCGTGCGCGGCCGTAGTGGACCGGGCGCCGGTGGACTTGCACATTCGCCACGATCCGGTCGCCACGGAGGGCGATCCGCGTGTTGTCGGGGCTGCGCCACGGGTCCTGTGAGATGATGTTGCGGAACCAGACCTCGCTGCCGTTGAACACCAGGCCAAGCAGCTTCACAAGCTCGTCGAGCTCATCGTAACGCGCCGGGCGGAACTCGTAGTCCATGACTCACTCCCCTATGTAGTCGCTGCACCCAGTGCGGGCGCAAGGGCTTTGCATGTTAGCACCGAACCAGTGCGCAAGATAGCCCGTCCGGGAGCGCCGCAGGCGCTCCCGGGCCATTCCGCAATGGAGGACACGCTTCATGACCCATCGCGAGCGCTTCCAGGCGATCATGCACTACGAGGACTTCGACCGCGTCCCCGTCTGGCACTGGCGGGGCTGGGACGAGACGGAGCTGCGCTGGGAGAAGGAGGGGCTCCCGCTCGATACCGACCGGGTCGCCCTCTGGGGCGTCGATCCCTGGCCCGCCGGCGTCCCGGTCCACCTTGGTCTCCACCCCGGCTTCCCCGAGGACATCATCGAGGAGACGGAGGAGTACCGCGTCTTCCGCCAGAGCGACGGCGTCGTGTGCAAGGACTGGAAGCACAGGAGCAGCATCCCCCACTACATCGAGCACATCCTCGTCGATCGGGCATCGTGGCCCGAGTATAGGACGCGGCTCCAGCCCGACCCGGCACGCATCCCCGCCGACTTCGACGCCCACGCCAAGGCTCTCAACGAGGGCGACAACATCGTTGTTGTGACCTGCGGAGCGTTGGGCGGCTGGATCCGCAACTGGATGGGCGCGGAGCACTTCGCCTACATCCAGCACGACGATCCGGAGCTGCTCTTCGAGATGTGCGACACCATCGCCGACCTGGTGTGCTGGGGCTTCGATCAGGTGCTGCCCAAGGTGAAGGCCGACGCCGGATGGGGCTGGGAGGACATCTGCGGGCGCAGCGGCCCGCTGATCAGCCCCACCAAGTGGTCCGAATGCGTCGTGCCGGCCTACAAGAAGATCTCGGCGAAGCTACGCGAGCACGGCTGCGATCTCTATGTGGTGGACTGCGACGGGTTCATCGACCCGCTTATCCCCGGCTGGATGGAGGGCGGCGTGAACGTGATGTTCCCAGTGGAGATCGGCGTCTGGAAGGCAGACCCGATGGCAATGCGCAGCCAGTTCGGCCGCGAGCTGCGCATCATCGGCGGGATCGACAAGCTGGAGATCGCCAAGGGCAGAGCGGCCATCGACGCGGAGATCGCACGCCGGCTGCCCCTCATGCGCGCGGGCGGCTTCCTCCCCCTCCCGGACCACCTGATCGTGCCCGAGACGTCGCTCGCGGACTACACGTACTACCTCCAGAGGATGAAGGCGATCGAGCTTTGACTGTCTGCCCTCCCCTCGCCTTCGGGGCGAGGGCCGGGACGGATGAGCCTGTACCCCGACCGCGGCCGCCCTAAGCCGGTGGGACGACGGCGCTTCCGCCCCTACTGCACCTCGCCCGCGGCATGGTAGCCGCCACTCTCGCCGGTAAGCTCCTTGCTCACCCAGAACGCATAGAGCTTCGCGTTTCTCACATGGAACCGGAACCTGACCGGCCTCCCGGCAAGGCGCGACAGGTCCCCGGCGCCCTGCCACCTCAGGGGCGCCGATACGCTGTCGACGCGCGTCGTGAGGCAGGTCTCGCGCGTGTAGGGCGCCACCGGGCGGCCGGACTCATCAAGCACCTCTGCTGAGATAGCGCCGCGCGACGCGTCCACGTTGATGAAGAGGTGCCCGCCCGAGAACCGCACCGGACGCGTGGTCAGCGTGCCATCCCTGAACGCGCCGCTGTTCATCGACGCGAAGCCGTCGCGCCTGATGACCGCGAGGCCGGTCGAGCAGACGCCTGACCCGGACGAGCCCTCGACGCCCTGCCTTCCGCTGACGTAGAACCACAGCTCATCCCCGACCACCACGCAGCACCCGCCCGCGGACTGCACGTTGCCCCAGTTCCAGTCTCCGCGCGTCTCGGAGACGGGGATGAACGGCCGCCTGTCGGGCCGGGACCACTGGAACCCGTCCCGGCTGTAGCCGAGGCAGATCGCGTTCGGCTTCGGTCGGTCCTGCGGTTGGCCGTACCAGATGCTGAACAGCCCCAGCATGACGCTCTCGTAGGCGACGCAGTCGAGGTTGTAGAGCTGCGGCTGCGTGTCGAGCTCCGGCCTGCGCCGGTCCAGGTTGTCCGCGCCGACCCAGAGGGTGGGGTCGCCGGTCAGGAGCGACCACGCGAGCGGATCGGCCGCCTCGAAGTAGCGCCTGCACCGGCCCATCGTGTCGGTGCCCGCGCGCAGGCTGAAGACCCACTTGCCGCGGAACGGGTTGTAGAAGAGGGAGCTTCGGTCGCCCCACGACGGCCCATCCACCGGCTCAGACCAGTGGATCCCATCGGGCGAGAAGTAGAGCGACAGCTTCCATGCGCCGTCGTTGCGGTAGCAGAGCATCTTGTACCGCTTCGCCGGGTCGGGCTCGTTCCAGTCCGGCCAGACGGTGGTGGAGTCGCGGTGCCCGCGCCAGACGATGTTCGTGCCCGGCACCACGTCGAGCTCCGGCTTGGCCCAGTTGATGCCGTCCTTCGAGGTTGCGTAGCACGTGGCGGTGCAATAGCCGCCCATGTACCACATCTTGAACAGCTTCTCGTGCGGGTCCCAGAACACGCCGTCGCTGAACGGCATGGCGCACGGTGAGCCGCCCTCCATCTCCCACGGCCGGTCGGGCTTCAGGACCGGGTTCGCGATGAAGTACCTCGCGAGGTGGTACTCGCGCTCGAGGTCGGTCTCGGCGATGAGGAAGTTATCGACGAAGAGCTGCCGGCCCACGTCGATCGGGATAACCTTCGGCGGCGATACTAGATACGTCGGCGTCGGGAGCGGCTCGGGCGTGAGTGTGTCAATGCGCGGCGGCCACTCATCGGGCAGCTCGATGCCGTTGTACAGCACCTCCCCCGCAACCGCGGCGCAGAGGCAGGATCCGAGGACGAAGGCGGTTCCGTACTCGACCACAGCGCATCACCTCACCGGGCCTTTCCCCGGGGCGGCGGGGAGGGCCTGCCGGGGCACACCTCGAGGGCCCGGTCGCGCGTTCGATCCGCTTGAGGTAGACTACACACGCGAGATCGGAGGTGGCTTCGGTGATCCAGGAGGTCTTGCTTCGCTGCAAGTCCGCGAGTGACCGCGGCTGCCCGTCCGATGCCGTTGGGTGGGTCCTGTACACGCTCTCAGACTTGGGCGCCGCCTGTGTGCGCATGCGGGCCGAGGGCCGGAGCAGCGTCTCGGGCGCCAAACCCGTTTGGCTCGCGAACGCATCCGACATCCGACTCAGGGACTACTCCAACGGGCACACTGATACGCGTCTGGTGTTCGACGTGCCGGTGCTTGCGGAAGCGGCTCCTGAGGTGTTCGGCCGGCCGGAGGTGTGGATGAGCAAGCCGGACCCCGGCGACACTGCGTTTGACCTTCTAGGGGACGTCCTGCTCGACATAGAGCACCGAGCATTCGACAGCGACCGACTGGACACGCGACTCCTGGAGAGACTCGACGGCGTGTTGCGAAGCCCCGTGTTCTCCGCCGTGATCGACAGCCTGGTTATCACGGGCGCCCGGTACACGTCCGACCAGCCGGCCACTCTCAGCGCGCGGATCGCCGACCTGTCCGCCGCCATGAGGACGGCCACTCCGTCCCCTCAAGGCGGCAGGATCGCGGGGATCCTCAGCACGCTTAGGCCCGGCACCCACGCGTTCGGCATGACCCTCGATAGCGGCGAGGAGATCGCCGGTGTGCACGCGAGCGAGGACATGCGCAACCTGGAGCGTCTCCTCGGCGGAAGAGCGGTCGTCGTGGGTACGGTGCAGTTCCGCGCGTCCGGGCGGATGCTGAGGATCGACGCCGACATTGTGAAACAGGCGAAACCCGACGAATCCGCCATCTGGTCCCAGATGCCGCGTCCGCGCGGCCGCCCGCTCGTCGCCGCGGAGCTTTGGGTACCACAAGACTCGAGCTCAGGCGTTGCCGCGATCATTGGCAAGTGGCCCGGGGATGAGACGGATGAAGAGATCGAGGTTGCCCTGAGGGAGCTGTCATGAGTCTTCCCTCAGGCCGCCTGTTGCTCCTGGACACCTGCATACTGGTGCATTTGGTCCGCGATGACGCCGAAGGGAAGCGGCTGGAATCGCGCTACTGGCTGTCGAGGCGCGGGGAGAGGCCGCTGATCTCCACGATCACGGAGGGCGAGATCAGGGGTCTTGCGCTCGGATGGGGGTGGGGCCCGCAGAAGCTCCAAGAGCTGGACCGTCTCGTGGGTGAGCTGATCTCCCTTCCGCCCGCGACCCGCGACATCGTCGATGCCTATGCCATGCTGTACCATGATGCGACCCGGAGGGGGCACGCCGCCGGCGAGAACGATCTGTGGATCGCTGCCACGGCTCGGGCAGTAGGAGCGGTGCTTCTGACGGTCGACAAGGACTTCGACTGGATGCATCCCGACTACGTGACAGTGGAGAAGGTCACGCTGGTCCGGTAGGCGACCCTTCGCGTCCCCTTCACAGCCTCGGGTCGACAGGTTGCGACTCCAGTGCGAGCACGCCGAAAACGCACTCGTGGACGCGGTAGAGCGGCTCGCGCGCGACGAAGCGGCGGAGGGCCTCCAGGCCGAGGGCGAACTCGCGCAACGCGAGGCGGCGCTTTCGCTCCAGGCCGCGCTGCTTCAGGCGCTCGAGGTGCTCGGGGCGCGTGTAGTCGGGCCCGTAGATGATGCGGAGGTACTCGCGCCCCCGGCATTTCACCGCCGGCTGGATGACACGCCGCCCCCTCCGCCCGACGAACTCGCGCGGCTTAGCCGCAAAACCCTCGACGCCGGCGCCTGTCAGCTCCTCCCACCACCCGACCCCGTCCGCGACGGACGCCGCGTCGCCAAGGTCGACGGAGCGCCACGAGGTGGCCACGCAGAAGTCCGGGTCGGCCTCCGCCAGGCGGGCGAGCGTGCGCACGTGCCACTCGTGGTCCCGCCCCGAGTGCACCTCGCCCTCGCTTGCGAGAAGATGGAACGGCGCCAGGCGGAGATCGGCCAACCCGCGCACCGGCCAGCAGTAGGAGCGGTAGGCCTGAGTGTAGAGATCGAGGTTCGCGCGAAGCTCCGAGACCCGACCCGCCCGTTCGCCCAATGGCAGGCCGCGCTCGACGGCCTGGCGGAGGGGGCCCGCGGGAGGTTGGTCTGGGGTTCGGATGGCGGCCGGGCTCGCGCCTGCTGCAGTGGGGTGCGACTAAGAGTGCGCGCGCATGAGCATAAACGGGAAGGACTTCCGTGATAGGGAGCGCACTAATCCACAGGTCCGGAGGGGCACGACCGGCCGCTGGGGTCTAGGTGCCCCGGCCGAGCCTGATGCCTAGGTCCAGATCGGCTCCGCTCGAACGCTGGGACGCTCGATGTGGGGTGAAGCCGCGGTACCCGCCCCCGTCAGCGGGGCGGCAACTCGGAGCCACAGCGCGATCGAGGGAGGCAACGGTGCCCCGGGGGCCTGCCGAGCCAACCGAGTCGACCAAGCGCTACGTGGCAACACGCGCAGGAAACCGCTGTGCCTTTCCGGGGTGCCCACACCAGCTGACTATGGGTGCAACGGAGCGATCGCCTGGTCGTTTCGTGGGGGTGTGCGCACACATCCGTGGCGAGGTACCTGGTGCCGCCCGGTACGACGCGACCATGTCGGACTCGGAGCGCCGCGAGGCGCGTAACCTGGTCTACCTTTGCGGGCACCACCATAGCGTGGTGGACAGCATGCCGGGCGAGTACCCCGCGGAATGGCTCGAACAGGTCAAGGGCGATCACGAAGAGCGAGTGGCGCGCGCACTAGCCGGGGCGGTATCGGATGTCACGTTTGAGGAGCTCCAGGCTGTGGTGGATCACATCGCCGGAACCGCCAGCCGCATAGAGGACGGTTTCCATGTCGTCCGACCGGAGGACAAGCTGCGCCGGAATGGGCTGACGGCCACGTCGGCGGAGTTGCTCAGGTACGGGTCCGTGCGCGCGCACGATGTCGGCCGGTATGTAGAGGAACGGGCCACTGAGGACCCCAGCTTTCCGTATCGCTTGCGGGGGGGCTTCCTCGAGCGCTACGGCAGCCTTGTCCACGCTGGCGTCTCGGGGGACGAGCTCTTCTCGGAGATGCAGGTTTTTGCTTCGCGGCGGTCCGATCACCTGCTAGAGCAAGGCGCCGGGCTTGCTGTGCTGACGTACCTTTTCGAAGCGTGTGAGGTGTTCGAGCAGTGATTCTCCCGACCGAACACGTGAGCCCAGGTGGTTCGCTTCTCGGGGCCGGAGCCCTGATACTGTCGCACCTCCGTCGCCCCCTCACGGCTACGGCGCTCTGGGACTTGGTACGCGGGCGGCGAGGGCTCGGCTCCTTCAAGCGTTTTGTGCTGGCGCTGGATCTGCTCTATGCACTCGGTGCGGTCGACGTAGTCGACGGTGTGCTGCACTCCAGAGGCGCTCGGACCAGCTACCAACGGTGACCCCATGTTGCTGTCCGTGGACTGTAGCTATGCTGGGTTCAAACGCGTGGAGTTCACCACGGGGCTCAACGTGATGGTCGCCGACCGCGGGCCCACCGCGACCCAACAGGACACGTGCAACGGGCTGGGGAAGTCGCTCCTGATCGAGATAATACACTTCTGTCTCGGTGCAGAGATGCGGGGCAGCCCCCTTGCGGCTGAGGCCCTGCGGGAGTTCGAGTATTGCATCGAGATTGAGTCCGGCGGCGTACGGTGCCGGGTGTTTCGTACGCCGCGTCGCCCGAATGAGGTGCGAATCGCCGGAGACACCGGGCACTGGCCGCAAGCCATGCAGGAGGCCCATCAGGCGAGCGGGGGCTCTCTCAGCAACCGGCAATGGTGCGCACTACTAGGCGTGCTTTGGTACGGCCTCGAAGGGGACTGCGTCCAGCCGTACGCGCCTACGTTCCGGAGCCTCGTCAGCCTCGCAGTGCGGCGACCGGAGCAGGGGTACGACTCCCCCTTTGCCCACCACCGCAAGGAGAAGCCCTGGCAGACGCAAGTGAACAATGCGTTTCTGCTCGGACTCGAGTGGCGCGACATGGCCGAGCTCGAAGAGGTGAAGGACCAGCTGGGTGCACTTGCCGGCGTCCGGCAGTCGGCGAGGAAGGGGTTGCTGTCGGATCTGGTGCCTACGCCCGGCAGACTCGACGGGCAGATAGCGGACCTGTCATACCATGCGGAGGCCCTCGCGGCAGAGGTCGCGGCATTTGAGGTCCATCCCGAGTACCGACACATTGAGGCCCGGGCCAATGAGCTGACCGAGCTCATGCATGAAGCCGCCAACGAAAACCTGGTCGATCGGCGCCGACTCGCGCTCTATGCGCAAGCGTGTGCAGAAGAGGTGCCCCCCGACGATCTTGACATCGAGGACCTCTACGGGGAGGCCGGGGTGGTCCTCGGCGACCTTGTCATCCAGAGGCTGGCCGATGTTCGAGCGTTCCACCGGCAGGTGACCCAGAACCGCGCCGAGTTCATGGAGGTGGAGGTTAAGCGCCTGCAAGCCGCGGTCGACCGGAGGTCACGATCGATCTCGCAATGGGACCCTGAGCGGGCTGGGCTTATGAGGATGCTGGCCGGGAAGCGCGCGCTGGATGATTTTGCGGCGCTCCAAGAGCGCCTGTCAGAGGTCCGAGCCCAGATCGCGGACTTGCAGAGCCGGCTCGGCCAGCTCCGTCGGGTCGAGGAGGGGACGACCAGGCTGAAGGCCCGCCAACTGGAGATCACCCAGCGCGCTCGCCGTGATCTGGCCGACAGGGCAGGCATCCGGGAGCGTGCAATGCATCTCTTCAGTGAGGCGTCGCGAGCGCTGTATCAGAGTCCAGGCATACTGGCAATAGGCATTGGCGACAGCGGGCTGGACCTGAGTGTAGAGGTCGAGCGAAGCGGCAGCACGGGTATAGGCCGGATGGCGCTCCTGGTGTACGACCTGGTGGTGACCCAGCTGCTGGCGTCGCGCGAGCCATCGCCGCGGATGCTCATCCACGATTCGACCGTCTTCGAAGGTGTTGACAGCAGGCAGATTGCCACCGCGCTGGAATTCACCGCGGCCCGTTCCCAGGAGCGCGGGTTCCAGTACATCTGCGCTCTCAACAGCGACACCGTGCCCCAAGCCGATTTCACCCCTGGTTTCCGGCTTGACCCCTTCGTTAGGCTCACGCTGGCGGATACGCCAGAAGATGCCTGCCTAATGGGGTTCCGCTTCTAGCGACTCGGGTTTGCTGCCCCAAATGACCCGGCCGACCCTCTCATGGCTGAGTATATGATCGGCCGCAGCTCAGCGGCTTCGCGCGTCCTTAGGGCCGCACTGGACAAGGACCTACCCGTGACCGTCACGCACGAGGCCGATCGGGTCCACCTCGACGAGCATGGCGCACGTAGTGCGCGCGGCGCTCGCCTCGGGGTAGAACACGCGCGCGAGGTCCATCCCGGTGTCGCGCTCGAAGACCGAGTCGGGGTGCTTGTGAAGCAGGTAGCCGAGGTCGAGCGCGGACTCGGCCGTGGTTGTGATCGTGAGCAGCAGGGCGCGCACCCCTCTCCGGGACGGCACCCGGACAGGATCGGTGGGAGTGCGGGACGGTGTCAAGGGACCCTTCGTCGCGGGGGGCGGCCAAAGTGCGGGGAGCCGCCGACCGGCTGGTCGGCGGCTCCCGACGTAGGGGGCCACACTCGTCGTTCCGCTGTGCTTACTCGCCTTGCTCGAGCTTCATGATCTCGTCGAGGGACGGCCGCTTCGCAACCTTCAGGTCGGCTGCCTGGACCTTGCCCTCACGCACGTACTCGATCTTCACGGTGGCGCCCGGCTTCGCGGCGGCGGAGAACTTCACGAGCGCGTCCGCGTTGTCGACCTTCTGACCGTCGAAGGTGATCACCACATCGCCGACCTGGAGCCCGGCCTGGGCGGCCGGCCCGTCGGCGCGGAGCTCGCGGATCAGAGCCCCGTGGTCGTAGTTGCGCTTCTGCTCCTCGTCCGGGCCGCCCATAAGGCTGACGCCGATGTAGCCGCGCACGACCTGGCCGTTCTTCATGAGGTCATTGGCGACTCGCTCGACGATCTTGCTCGGGACGGCGAACCCGATGCCCTGCCCCATCGGCGAGATCGGGTTGTTGGTGGCGATGGCCGTGTTCACGCCGATGATCTCGCCGTTCATGTTGTAGAGCGGCCCGCCCGAGTTGCCGGGGTGGATCGCGGCGTCGGTCTGAAGGTACTCGTCGTAGGTCTTGTCGAGGTGACGGCCCCGGGCCGACAGGATGCCGGCGGTGAACGTGTGGTCGAGGCCGAACGGGTGTCCGACCGCCATCAGCCAGTCGCCGACCTGGACCGCGTCCGAGTCGCCGAACCGCGAGAACTGGAGCTGGTAGTCGACGTCGATCTTGAGGACCGCGACATCGGTCTCCTCGTCCCTGCCGATGAGCTTGGCCTTCACGGCCTTGTCGCCGTCCAGCACGACCCACATGTCATCCTCCGGGACGGCGCTCACGACGTGGTTGTTCGTCACGACATAGCCGTCCGGCGAGATCACTACTCCGGTGCCCACCGGGAGAGGGAAGTCGATCGTCGGACCGGTTGCCGGAGGCTGCTCACCCTCGGGCTTCGGGGCGCCGTCTTTCCCGGGATCGGGCTTGGCGCCCTGTCCGAGCATGTCGGGGCCGAGATTCAGTCCGCCCTGGGGGCCCTTCCACTCCTTCTTCTCACCGTTGGGCGTCTCCAGCCACCACTGGCCCTTCTCATCCTTGTACCCATGGAACTTGCCCTTGGGCGTCTCGAGGATGATGTCATCGCCCTCTTGGCGGAGAGAGAAGCGTCCGCCGCCCCCATCCGGACCGAAGAACTGACCAAGGCCGCCGTCGGGTCCGAAGAACTGCCCGAAGCGCTCTTGCATGTCCTTCGGCATCTGGAAGCCGAAGCCGGGCCCCTGGGGTCCGTTCATCATGGCCATGCGACGTGGCTGCTTCGTCCCGATGGCCACGACGCTTTCCTTAACCGCACTGGCAAGGGCCGCAAACGAAGGCGGGCCCTCCTTCATGATGGGTTCGGCCTGCTGCGCCTTCGCGGCCTGGGAACCCACCGTCGCTTGAAACAAGTACCCGCCCGCGACGGAACCCGCGCAGATCACCATCACGAGTGCGACCGTCGCTACGGTCATTCTCAGTCGATCACGGGACATGTGCCTCACCATCCTGCTCGAGGGTCCTTCGTGACTGCTGTCGGAGCCACTGGCCCCGTACCCTCTGTCGCATTCTAGACGCGCGTGACCGGAATACGGTTGACGCACGCATTCACTGGAATCGGTCCCAGTGTACCACCTCATGCAGCGGGCGCTTGGGCGCGTGCGAGACCTCCTCGGCGTGGCCCAGCGCGATCAGGGCCACGAGCTTGTAGCCCTCGGGCGATCCGACGAGGGAGGCGATCTCCGGCGCGTAGGGCTTCTTGTCCCCGGCCACCCAGCAGCTCCCGAGACCGTGCGCGTGAGCCGCGTTCACGATGTTCGTGGTGGCCGCGGAGCCGTCCTCGACGTAGTACCGCGTGTCCTTGCACAGCACCACGATGCAGACCGGTGCATCGGCGATGAACTTGCCGTACTCGGCGATATCCGCGATCCGACGGCGCAGCTCCGCGTCCGACACCGCGACGAACTCCCACGGCTGCTCGTTGCGCGCCGTGGGAGCCAGCCGCCCGCAGTCGATGATGTCTTCCACGACTTGCCTGGGCACGGCTTCCCCGCCGTACCTCCTAACGGAACGCCTGGTCTTGAGGCATACGAGGGCGTCCATGCTCACCACCTCCGGCTGTCATGTTCCACAGGCGCGGCGTCACCCCTGGTTGGAACATGGTCGGAACTGGAAGCGTTAGTAGGAATCGAAGGATTGCGGGCATCGCCCGTGTGAACAGGGCGTCGGAGGCGTTCGTCCGTGAAGAGGATTGTCCCCTGGCTGAGGGTGCTGGGGTGGTCGGCGTGCGGCGCGGCAGTCGGGTACGCGGTGCCGATGCTGCTCTGCTACGGCTTCCTCGCGGAGCTCCGCAAGGCCGATCGGCCGACTGTGGTGTGGCTGGGCATCCGCGCAGCCGAGGGGATTGATCCCGCCACACTCCTCGGCACTGTCGTGATGCTGGGCTTGGCGGCGGGTCTGCTCGCGGCCGTCATCACTAGGCCCTGGCGCGCGGTGACGGAGGCGTAGCACCTTGAGCGCCTTGCTGCTTGCCCTTATGACCTGCCTCCAGCCCGCGACCGGGGGCAATGCGACCGGCCCGTCGATGTTCCTGAACCGGGATGAGATCGGGCAGATCCGAGCGATGGTGGACAGGGGCGAGCAGCCCTGGGCCGAGGTGTACCAGGCACTGGTCGACGAATGCGGCGGCTACCTGGCCCTGCGACCCGACGCGGTTCAGGGTCGCTTCCAGTACCGCCCCCCTCCGTGGTTGCTGCCGGACACCGCACCCGGCGAGCCGTCACACGAAGACAAGGCGCGGCACGATTCACTGGTCGTACGCGACCTCGGACTGGCCTACGCTTTGACGGGCGACGAGCGCTATGCCGACAAGGGCGCCGAGTTCGTTGCCGCGTGGGTGCGGTCCATGGAGCCCATCTGGCCGTTCGACCAGGACAACCTGGGCCCGATGGCCGTCAACACGACGCTGCCGGCCATGTTCTACGGCTACGATCTCATGGTGGGAAGCCGTGCACGGACGCCGGAGCTGGAGGCGGCCACGGCCCAATGGGTCACCTCGCTCGTCGACACGTGCAAGGTGCACCACTTTAGCGCGAATGGCGACAGCACGGGCTGGAACCTGACGTTCATGATCACCGGGTCCGTCATCACCGGACGGGCCGAGGACCGGAGTTTCGTCTACGGCAAGACCGACAACACCGACACGTTCCAGGGGCTGCTGTACGTCCTGTTCGGCAAGGACGGCAAGGCCAATCCCAGCTTCCTGCAGGCCGACCGCTTCCAGGGCGATGACGTCTACTCGGCGCTGCGCCGCATCAAGACCTACGTCTACGTCGCCGAGGTGGCCCTCCACCAGGGGACCGACCTCTACAACTGGTCGCGCGACGGTCGCGGGCTGCGCAAGTCGCTGACGGCCTATGCGCCCTACTTCACCGGCAAACTGAAGCTGCCGGGTGTTAAGCAGTTCCCGCTCGGTCGCGACGCCGACGCGTGGGTCTATGAGATAGCGCACGCGCGGTGGCCGGACCGGGTCTTCGAGGATGTAACCCAGTACCTCGACCGACCGGGCTACGATGTCGATATCCTGGGCCCGGTCGGCTTGACCCACGGTTACCGCGGTGGCGCGGAGAAGCCTCCCTCCGGCGCCAAGCCGGGCGGCCTCCGGTAGAGGCGCCGCCCGGGCCGCAACGAGGGGAGCTGCCCGCGTGTCTGCCTATCGGAACCGCCAGCACACCGAGGGACTGTCATGGGTGCACTCAGACTAGCGGCCCCGTGCGCCTTGCTGCTCACTTGTGCGGCCGGGGTTCTAGCGGGCCTGGCTACCGGCCCGGCCCGGGCCACGCCCGACGACCTGACCTCGGCCAGGATCCGCTACACGCGCCATCGCACCAGCTTGGTCCTGAACTGCGCGCTTTGCCACAGGTCGCCCGACGGCGGAGGCAAGCTCAACGCTTACGGCGAGGGGTACAAACGCGCGGGGAAGCTCCTGGCGGGGTTCGAGGCGATGGACCCTGTGGACACGGATGCCGACGGAGTGGTCAACATAGACGAGCTCCGCGCCGACAGCCACCCCGCCGATCCGAAGGACCTGCCTTCGCCCAGCGATCTCGACGAGGTGTGGCCCGAGGACTGGCCCCTCGAGGTCGTTCAGGCACCCGACTTCATACACGACGTGACGAGGGTCGTCCCCACCTCACGGGTTCTGTCGGACAAGGCCGCGCAGCGCGTCGAAAACGAGCTACATCGCGACTTGAGCCCGTACGAGCGCGACTGCTTTCTGCTGCTGCTGAAGGCGAAGTCCCCGGGCTCGCCACGCGAGGATCTGGCCGGTCTGCTCTTCCCCGTGACCGTCCCGGGTCCGTCGGGACCGATGCAGGTGGCGGTCTTCATGGCGCCGTCCCGCGTGGTCGCCGGGGTGGTCGTATCCAGACACTGCGAGCCGCGGGAGCCCGTCGAACTGCCCAAGCCCGCGGCCGACGAGGCGCGGCCGCCCGCCGAGGGCGAGGCCGGGCCGGCAGCCGGCCAAGCGCCACCGGAACCGGTGTTGGGCCCGCCCGAGTTCACGAAACCGGAGCACCTTGTGGGCTTTGCCGCCTGGAGCCTCGACAACGCTGACCAATGGCCGGAGGTGCTGCGCAAGATCATCGAGGGTGACCCCGGGCACCAGGCAGCGTACGAGGCGATAGCCGAGGCCGTGAAGGCGGCGCTCTGGCTGGCGGAGGAAGTAGCCCCAAGGGTGACCGAGTCCGGCGCCGTAGGCATGCCTAGACACGAGCGGGGAACCGAGTAGGGGCCACTCAACGTGGCCGCCTAGTAGTTCTGCCCTATGCGGGTCGAGATCTTCTTGAGGAAGGCCTGTACGGCCTGGACCTGTGCGTCCGACGTGCCCGGCGCAACGACCTTTGCGTGAACGCGCCCGCGCTGCACGTGGCCGACGACGGTGCTCGAGCTCTTCTTGTACTTGGCGCGCTCGCTGGCACTGACGGTCGTCCAGCCCGAGCCGGTGACGTAGCTGTCATAGAAGCTCTGGGCCTTGCCGGAGCTGCTGAACTGGTTGCAGAAGACGTTGATACGGCGATCACCGTTCTTGTAGTTCTGCGTGCAGGCCGCTTCCATGCCCTGGTCGACGTACTTCTCGTAGCCGCCATTGTAGATGTCCGCGATGCCGTCGCCCTCGCCGTACTTGTAGGTGCTCGACACGACCGACCAGCCGCTGACGTCACCACTGGTCGGCAGGCACTTGCCGAGCTTCGTATCGGACGGGCTGGCCGCCAAGGCTATCGACACTAGCGCGACCACGAGGACGCCACACATCAGCAGGAACCGCTTGCTCATCGCGTTGTACCTCCAACTGCGCGTTCTTCGACGCACGTCAATGACAACGGGCCTCGCAGCGCACATTCCGCACGGAGGCCCGGTATCTCGCTGCACTAGTCTTTGGTCGTGGCGGTTTCCTCCGCTCGCTCCGCGGGAGCGGGCTCGATGGAGGTCGGCTGAGGCCTGGGGCGCGGTTTCTCGGGCTTCCTGACGTCGGCCGACTCGATGTCTTCCATTATCTCGCGACGAGCCTTGTGGAACTCGCGCATGCCCTCACCCATCGACCGCATCAGTTCGGGCAGCTTTCTGGCCCCGAACAGCAGCAGGATGATGAGAACGATAATGACGATCTCAGTCGTGCCTATCGGACCCATGCCGGTTTCAGCTCCTGACAAGCTCACCCGGCCGCGACCTTGGGAGGGCGGCGGGCCGAGGTCTACGCCTTTGACGATCCAGCCCGATGAAGGTTCTATGCAGGCCGGGGCTTCCTCAGTCTACACCACGGCCGCTCAGCCAGGAAGGCGAATCTGGCCCGCCAGTCCGGTCTGGCCCTGGGCGAGGGCCTACGCCCCTACCCGGTCGACGAAGTAGAGCGGGTCGCCTCGCAGAGCCGCCTCCGCAGCATCCCACATCGGCGCACAGTCGATGGTGTGAACCGTCGCCTCCAGCACCGTGCCTACCTTGAGCGCACCCTCGGGCAGGAGCCCGGCGACTCGGTCGTACCGCTGCGCGAAGCCCCGGAAACCGTGGCGGCGGCAGCGAAGCTGCGTCTCTGTCCCGTCGGTCAACACAACGCGGTAGTCGATCGTGCCCCCGAACAGGTACGGCGGCTCAACGACTTCCTCGACCGCGTGCATCGACGTGTTCGGCGCCAGGCCGCAGCCAAGCATGACGATCTGCCCGCCGACATCGCGCAACGCGCGAAAGGGCGAGTTGGGGCCTCCGGGCGTCTCGTCGAGCCGGTGCCGCTCGAGGAGGCGCTCGGCTTCGGGGCCTACGCCGCAGACTGAATGGGTGGGGCTGACGCTCCGCAGCGTCCCCGGCCGGGTGCGGAAGTGCTCGGGGATCGCGCCGACGCACGAGGGCGTCTCCAGCACGTCGAAGACCGGGTTGTCCGCGCCGACGGTCGCGTAGCTCAGCGCGGGCATGAGGAGCGTGCCCTCCGGGCCGAGAGCGTCCAGCAGCCCGCGCACTACC
>Ga0315282_10001174_pt1 | contig 50274 bp, 48 predicted proteins | sample YL17G07_20_MG_FD_203693 | JGI IMG/M metagenome (GOLD analysis project Ga0315282, IMG submission 203693) | Sediment microbial communities from Yellowstone Lake, YNP, Wyoming, USA - YL17G07_20 | ecosystem: Environmental > Aquatic > Freshwater > Lake > Sediment | place: USA: Wyoming | collected...
CAGCTTTGACCCAATTCGCTAGTGTCGATGTCGGCAATGAAAGCCGCCGGGCGGCCTCCCCCCATGACAACCCCTCCTCCATTACCAGCTTTACAGCTTCCTGCCGAAACTCCTTCGTATACCTTCCCTGTGGAATCCCTTTCACTCTGACACCTCCGTCTTTCTATTTTACCTGACTTTGGTGTCCATTAAATCCATCCTACCCCACCTTTTCTAAGGCCCATTTGTTATAGGCTATATTTACATACTGCATCAGCACTCCGCCCTTTTGCATCGCTTCCGTTGCTTGATATGAAAGGAGTTGGTTATCTATCACCAGTTTGCCATGAGAGAAATTCTGGACCCCATAGTAATATGCCCAGGGAGAAGCTCCGCTCATTTGAGCAGGAATGGAAAGGGCTAGAGCTATGGCTATAACGAACCCGATAGCCACAATAACCCGGTAAATTGTAATATGTTGCGTAAAAATTCGTTTTAATTTCATGTGTATTCGACTTGAAAAAAATATCAAGACTATTGACATGGTCGCCTGAAAATAAATTCTATCTGGAAGTCTGAAAGGTCATACAGGTGTACCGTCTATTCTCCTGTTTTTGCCATGCCAAATCAATTTGTCGGCTATGAGGTATCTAAGAGCAAACACAACGAGAATCGCTATCGCCGCCGCCGGAATGGGTTTAATTCCTCCATAGTCCACAAGGGCGAACAGCACCAGCATATCAAATAAGAGGGTGGTCACCGCCATACCTAAATACCTGAAAAAACTCAGTCTCTTAGCCTGGCGGTCCCCAAAAGTCCACACCTTATTGAAGTGGTAATTGCAGGTTATCGCCACCAATGAGGATATGACAAACGGCGGAAGGTAAAAGTGTTGCCCTAAAAATGTTACCTCATTTTTAAACACCAATGTTAATGGATAATAAATCCCCATGTTGATAATGTAACCCAGCCCACCAACCAGCATGAAATTCAATATGCGGTAATGATACATCGCCAGCAAAAATAGGTGCTTAAGGTAGGCAGCCCCCTGCTTGAGTGTTAGTTTACTCTTACCTGCCTTCCTGTCCTCAAACCTGATGGGCAATTCTATCACCCTGGTTAGATTAGCCTTGACTTTGATTTCCAGCATGATTTTCCAACTGTCCGGTCTAAGAATAACTCCATCCAAGACGGATTTTCGGACGGCGAAGAAGCCGCTCGTGCCATCCCGTACGTGAGCAACAGGATAAGCAAGGAAACTGGCTGCCCGGCTGACAATTTTTCTTGGGATGCTCCATCCAACAGTCTCGCTGCCATTTACATACCGGCTGCCGATAGTCATGTCACATTTTTGTTCCAGTATAGGCTTAATCAAATCTGGAATTGCATCAGGAGAATGGCTAAGGTCAGCGTCCATTACCACAACGATATCCCCCGAGCTTATTTTCATGCCGTCAATTATAGCCTGCCCCAATCCCTTCCCTTGCCCCCTTATCACTCTGGCTCCCAAATTCTCGGCAATGGTAGCGGTATTATCATCGCTATCATCCACAATAATTACCTCATAACCATACCTCATTATCCGAAGCAATAGACCGCTTATATTTTCTGACTCATTTTTGGTAGGTATGACTATGCTTATTTTACTGCCGATAACGTCCTCCATCTCATTGATTGCGAACGCAATACTGCATATTCTGGACGGTACCACTATGGCTGAACAGGTGAGGTTAATCCTTTCCAGGAAGAATGGTAAGGTAATCCATTGTTCTCCTGAACAAATAGTAGTTCCTGAAATACACTCTGGTACCCGACTACTCGGGACACCATGAAGCCTTTTCTGATTATAGACCTCCTCAAAGGACTTGGAAAGCTAGGTGCCCATGTCCTCAAAGGTCTCATATTCGCGGGGATACACCACGCTACCCGTTCCTAATAAAACCTTAACCGGTTCTCTTGACAAAGACAATGCTATAATTAAACTGCATGTTATTTAATAAAAACAGCGCCGAAGCGGATCACAGGGTAATATGCTGAAAGTAATCAAGCGTTTTAGTATTTATCGTGTCGTAGTGGTTATAGGATTCTTACTAGCCATTGCTCTGTCTCTCGCGATTCCGGCACATATGTTTGCCCCCGACGATTGGGCATATTATTATGCGGTTAAAAACTTCTCTCATGGTAAGTTAGTCATCAATGACTTTCTCCATTTTCAACAGGAAAAACAAGCCGGGCAACAGGGGGGATTACTGATTCAATATAACAGGATAGCTTTTAATAAATGGGCTGTGGAAAAGGCGCCGGGCTATATCTTCTTTCTGGTCCCTTTTGAATTGATGGGTATCCCCCGGTGGGGTAACGTCTTACTGGCGCTGGGCATGACGATTGTTACTTACATTTTGCTCAAGCGGCTACGAGACGAAAAGACAGCATGCATCGGCTCATTACTGATGCTATTTACTCCGGTAAGCCTGATAATGCTCAATCGCAGCTTTGTAGATGCCTTTGCTGCCAGCGCTTTTCTGGTGATAGGGGGCGGCCTTTATATTTTCTACTGTTTGGAGCGGGATAAGCTCCGCCCGATGCGCGGTGCGGTGCTTCTCTTTCTGGCATTCTTGTTTATAGGTTGGTCAGTGGTAGTACGCTATACCAACCTGCCCGTAGCAGTTATTTTTGCGCTGCATTTCGTAATTACCTGGTTAAGGGCTTTATTAAGAAGGAAAAACACAAGGCTGCAATTTGAAATTCCCTCTGTTATTCTGGGCATAGGATTGCCTCTGGCATTACTGCTCTTCTATAATGTTACTGTTTTTGGCTCTCCGTTTAGTTCCGGCTATGATTATAGCTCTTTTCCCGTCAAATTTGCTTATCAATACATTGGAACGGTAGACCCGGCCGGCCAGTCTATCCCCCTCAAGATTATCGAAGGCAATCTCAGGAATGTGCCGTGGCCTTTATTCATAGGGTATCCGCTATTACTCATCGGTATTCCAGGAATATTTATCGTCTTTTATCAAAAAATCATGGCTCTTTTTAAACGCTGCGGCCTTACCGGAATATGGGCAAACCTCGATGCTGAGTTGCCCTGGGGCATCCTGCTGATATTAGTAGGTTGGTTTATCTGCGTTTTCGGGCTGTATATGATGTATGAATGGACGTCTACTACTACAATGAGCGGCCTTCCTTCCATTCAGATGAAACAGATTCCTTTCATTGAATTCGCCCGTTTCTATCTGCCTGGATTGCTACCAATTGTTTTCATAGTTTCCCTTATCATTGCCAGATTCCCCATCAAGCTCTGGGCGGCACTCCTGGTAATAGCTATTGTAGTGAGCTCAAGCCTCTATTTACATACAGCCCTGGGTGAGACACTTATCCCCCTGTTAACAAAATTTCCAAACCCCCAGTTAATACCTCCAAGGTTTGCTCCCCCGTAGCCGCAACCGCCACCGCCTAATGAAAGCAATTGCTTAAAATTCTAACCACAAAGAGATTTAAAAGAACGATTCAATTGGTATTGAATAGATTTGCTTAGTGAGTCGATAGCCTCCATAGATAGAACTCTCAATCTTATCTTCAACATAGTATTTGCTTTCGTCATAAGCAGACCGTGATCGACCCTATCGCAATTTGAATGTCACAAATGTCCAGATTGTTTTGTGTGGAGGGTTATACCTGCGATCGAGATGAGAGCATGGCAGTTTGGGCCAACAGATGCTTGGTCAAGTGTAAGCCGTGTACAAGTAACCGCTCACTAAGACCATCAACCAATGATAATCTTCTTATCCAAGTCCTTTATGACCTCTGACTCGCTCTCAGTTTCAGCCCGTTTCAAGAACTCTCTTATTGTTGAGCGGAGAATGGGGTGGGTGGTAAAAGGGGCGAGGTATAGTGGTGGGCCATTGTGGACTCGAACCACAGACCCCAGTCTTATCAGGACTGTGCTCTAACCAGCTGAGCTAATGGCCCGTAAATTGTATTTAATTTTAGAGGAAGCGAAGAGAAAAATCAAGCTTAAAAATAAAATTACCTTAACCACTGGACAGCGGAAGGAAGAGTTACGCCAACTTATTAGGTCAGCGACCGACCTAGGAGAATAGGTGAACACACCATATCATCTCCCTAGAAAGGAGGTGATCCAGCCGCAGCTTCCGCTACGGCTACCTTGTTACGACTTCGTCCCAATCACCGACCCCACCCTAGACAACTGCCTCCCCGAAGGGTTAGCTCATTGGCTTCAGGTGTTGCCGACTTTCATGACGTGACGGGCGGTGTGTACAAGGCCCGAGAACGTATTCACCGCGCCAAGCTGATGCGCGGTTACTAGCAACTCCGGCTTCATGCAGGCGAATTTCAGCCTGCAATCCGAACTAAGGATGGTTTTCAAGGATTAGCTCCGGATCACTCCATTGCAACCTGCTGTACCATCCATTGTAGCGTGTGTGTGGCCCAGGGCATAAGGGCCATACTGACTTGACGTCATCCCCGCCTTCCTCCCCGTTTTGCGGGGCAGTCTCGCCAGAGAAATTAACTGGCAACAGGGGTTGCGCTCGTTATGGGACTTAACCCGACACCTCACGGCACGAGCTGACGACAGCCATGCAGCACCTGTGAAGGTTACTGACTTAACAGTTCGTTCCCCTTTCGGTTCACTACTTCCCACATGTCAAGCCCTGGTAAGGTTCTTCGTGTCGCATCGAATTAAACCACACGCTCCGCTGCTTGTGCGGGCCCCCGTCAATTCCTTTGAGTTTTAGTCTTGCGACCGTACTCCCCAGGCGGGATACTTAAAGCGTTAGCTTCGGCACGGAGAGGGTCGATACTCCCCATACCTAGTATCCATCGTTTACTGCGTGGACTACCAGGGTATCTAATCCTGTTTGCTCCCCACGCCTTCGGGCCTCAGTGTCAGTTGCATCCCAGGAGACCGCCTTCGCCACTAGTGTTCTTCCCGATATCTACGCATTTCACCACTACACCGGGAATTCCATCTCCCTCTGCTGCACTCTAGCCCGTCAGTATCGAATGCACCCTCCCAGTTAAGCCAGGAGATTTCACATCCGACTTGACAGGCCACCTACGCCCGCTTTACGCCCAGTAAATCCGGATAACGCTCGCCCCCTACGTATTACCGCGGCTGCTGGCACGTAGTTAGCCGGGGCTTATTCTCCGGGTACCGTCATTATTCTTCCCCGAAAAAAGGAGTTTACAACCCGAAGGTCTTCTTCCCCCACGCGGTGTCGCTGGGTCAGGCTTTCGCCCATTGCCCAATATTCCTTGCTGCTGCCTCCCGTAGGAGTCGGGGCCGTGTCTCAGTCCCCGTGTGGCTGGTCGTCCTCTCAAACCAGCTACCGATCGTCGCCTTGGTGGGCCGTTACCTCACCAACTAGCTAATCGGACGCAAGCCCTTCCTTAAGCGCCCCGATAAATCGGGGCTTTAGTCCTTCCCCTCTACGAGAAGAACCACATGCGGTATTAGTCCTTCTTTCGAAGGATTATTCCCCACTTTAGGACAGGTCACTTACGTGTTACTCACCCGTCTGCCACTATCCGCCTTGCGGCGGACCGTTCGACTTGCATGCATAAAGCACACCGCCAGCGTTTATCCTGAGCCGGGATCAAACTCTCCAAAAAAATTGATTTACTTGGTTAAACTTCCTTCCGCTATCCAGTTGTTAAGGTGCAAAAAGCGCTCTTCTTCCAGAGCGCATGATTAATAATATCATAGTCGGATACCGTTGTCAATAACGGTGTAAGATAGTTTTTGGAAATATTTGGTGTCATTCTAGCCTTCCTACAATTGTCATTCCCGCGGAAGCGGGAATCCATCGGTGGGGAAGAAGGGGGTCTGGATTCTCGGGTCAAGCCTTCAGGCTGAAGCGTTCAGGCTGAAGCCCGAGAATGACATTATAAATAATATCAAATATCCTCACGCGGTTTTCAATTGCATTAAAACTGTTATACAATTATAATGGAAAAATTTAGAAGGTCTCTTTTATGGTAAAAATCAGGCGACTAATTCTATTGTTAACTGTCCTGCTGCTGGCAATCTCTCTGGCGACCAGTGCCCAGGCGCAGACACCCCGGATTGACGTTATTACCATCAAAGGCACCATCAATCCCGTCCTTGTCGATTACGTCGAACGCGGCATAAAACAGGCCGAGGATGACGGTGCCCGGGCCCTTATTATCCGGTTGGATACGCCCGGCGGACTGGATAAAGCCATGCGTGATATCGTCCAGCTTATCGTCAACTCCCGCGTGCCCGTTGTCGTTTACATATCGCCGGCCGGGGCGCGGGCTGCCTCCGCCGGTGTCTTCATTACCATCGCCGCCCACGTGGCTGTCATGGCACCGAATACCGCCATCGGCGCCGCTCATCCGGTCTCTATCGGCGAACAGGGCGAACAGGCTATGTCGGCGACGATGGAGGAAAAGGTGGTAAATGACGCCGCCGCTTTAATAAGAAGCCTCGCCGAAGCCCATGGACGTAACATGGAGTGGGCGGAAAAAGCCGTCAGGGAAAGTGTCTCCGCCACCGAGCAGGAAGCCCTGGAATTGAATGTTATCGATATGGTTGCTCCGGACCTCGATACCCTCGTGGCTCAGCTGGACGGCCGGCAGGTAACCCTCCTTTACAACCAGCAGGTCACCCTGCAGACCAGGGGTGCCGTCATCAACGATGTCCCCATGAGGACTATCGAGAAGTTCCTCTATGCCATCGCCGACCCGAATATCGCCTATTTATTGCTCAGCGTGGCCACGCTGGGTATCATGGCGGAAATATTTAACCCCGGCCTTATTTTCCCGGGGATAGTCGGCGGCATCAGCTTGCTGATGGCTTTCTACTCGCTGGGTGTGCTGCCGGTTAACTATACCGGGATACTCTTGATACTTTTAGCCATCGGTCTCTTTATCGGGGAGGTGCTTTCGACCTCCTTCGGGTTATTCACCGCCGGCGGCGTGGTATCTCTGGTTGCCGGCTCTTTAATCCTCTTTAAAGGGGCATCTCCCGTATTCCGTATTGACCCCTGGCTTATCGCTGCGGTAACCATTATTATCACCGGGGCTCTTACGTTTATTGTCCATCGTGCCGTGGTCGCTCACCGCAGGCAGGCTAAGACCGGCCGTGAAGAACTGATTGGCAAGACGGCCAAGGTAAAAGTTGCTTTGAACCCTGAAGGTACTGTATTCTTCAAAGGTGAACACTGGACGGCTATCTCCGAAAGCGGTGAGGTGAAACCCGGCGAGGAGGTGGTTATTAAAAGGATTGATGGCCTGACGCTGTACGTAACAAAAAAGCAGTAAATACCTTAGCAAATTAAGCTAAAGAAGCAAAGGAGGACCTCTTTGCTATATATAGATGCTTGGCTGTTAGCCATTATAATAATTATTGTAATTATCTTGCTGTTCCTTGTGGTTATCTGGGTAGTCCATGCCCATCAGAGGAAAATAGCTGCCGGCAGCGAAGAACTCGTTGGTAGAAAGGCTGTCGTGGAAATAGCCCTGGGTCCGAAAGGAGTAGTGCTGGTCGAGGGAGAACGCTGGACCGCCGTCGTCGATAAGGGCCGAGTAGAACCCGAAGAGGAGGTGATTATTACCGGGGTCGATGGCTTACAGCTCATGGTAACCAGGAAACAATAAAGGAGGTAAATAAATGAACCCAATTGCTATCGGTATTATTGTTGTCGTTTTTCTCATATTTGCCTTTATGTCGGTCAAAATTGCTTTTGAATATGAGCGAGGTGTTGTCTTTCGTCTGGGGCGGCTGGTGGGGGCTAAGGGTCCCGGCATATTTTTCATCATCCCCTTTGTTGATAAGTGGGTGAAGGTGGACACGAGAGTGGTGACTCTGGATGTACCGTCACAGGAGGTCATCACCAGGGATAACGTCACCGTACGTGTCAACGCTGTGGTCTACTTCAGGGTAGTTAATGTCGAGGATTCCGTGGTCAAGGTACTGGACCACATCAGGGCCACTTCGCAGATATCCCAGACCACGCTGAGAAACGTGCTGGGACAGTCCGAGCTTGATGAACTGCTGACCAAGCGGGAAAAACTCAATCAAATGCTGCAGAAAATAATCGACGAGCATACCGACCCATGGGGAGTCAAGGTCAGCGTTGTCGAGATTAAGGAAGTCGAGCTTGCCGAGGAAATGAAGCGGTCCATGGCGGCACAGGCCGAGGCGGAGAGAGAGCGACGCGCCAAAATTATCCATGCCGAAGGCGAGCTCCAGGCCTCGGAGAAGCTGGCCCAGGCAGCCCATATCATCGGCCGTGAGCCGGCGGCCATACAGCTCCGCTACCTACAGACACTTACGGAGATTGCCAGCGAGAAAAACAGCACAATACTCTTCCCACTTCCTATCGAGCTTTTCAAGGCATTCGGTTACATCCGGGAAGAGAAAAAGCAAATAGAATAGACTGAGATACAGGATATTTCCCCACTCCTGGGAAAAATGGGGTGGGGAAATTATCCCTGACTATTTATCACGCAGGCTGACATCTCCGGCGATAATCCTGGTTAAGCTGCCATCGGCATGGCGTATCATCAGCGCGCCGCTTTCATCGACTGCCTCGGCGGTGCCTTCGAGAGTGTGGTCGCCCCACTTTACTTTAACTCTCTTCCCCGGCGTTGCCAGCCTGTCCCGCCATGTTTCGTAGATTGTTTCTCCTGCCGGCAGTGCCAGGTATAGCCGTTCCAATTCGGTCAGAAGCGACCTGATTATTTTCATCTGCGAAACAACTCTGCCCGATTCTTTGTTCAAACTGGTAGCTGTAGTTGAAATTTCGGCGAAGTCGGCAACTTTTAAATTAACATTGATGCCGATGCCGATAATGGCGTAGGCTGCCCTGTTCCCCCTCACCTCGTTCTCAATTAAAATTCCGCATACTTTTTTTTCGCCGATAAGGATATCGTTAGGCCACTTTATCTGTGTTTTCAGGCCGGTAACCGCCTCGATACTGTGAACCACCGCCAGCGAAGCTATCATCACGAGGTAGGGTAGACTGGCTATGTCCGGATAAAGCACAAGGGATAAGGCTATATTCCCCGTAGGAGAAAGCCAGGTGCGCTTTAACCTGCCCCTGCCCCCGGTCTGCTCTCCAGCGATAATAACCGTACCTTCTTTAGCCCCCCGCCGGGCCTCTTGCCGGGCCGCGTCCATGGTCGAAGGCACACTCGGATAATAGATGACTTTCTGCCCGATGAAACGAGTCTTTAATCCCTTGGTGATGGCTGACGGTGAAAAATTTTTTACCACGATTTTCTATCTGCCTGTGGACTGAACTGGCTACAGGTAGATAATACCACAACAGGCAGGGTAGGGATAGATACAGAATAATAATTTTTATTTGGTTTTCTCATGCTCTCAGTTGTCATTGCGAGGAGCTTTGCGACGTGGCAATCTCTAATTCAGGATTAACGGAATCCTTCGCGGAGTTTACCCTGAGGGTAGCGTGAGGGCTCGCAATGACTTTGGGGAATGGCCAAATGCAAATAGAACCGAATGAAGTAACGTCTCTGATAGCTTTGTTGCTAGACTTTTACCCGGACGAATGGGAGAATCTGGATGCCTATGTTGGGCTTTATCTCAAACTTGATACCTTCTCCCCGCCGTTCCGCACCACCGAGTTTGGTTACTTCCAGCATTTTGATGACCCGGGTGTCAATCTGGCCCGGTTCGAGCAGCGGGTCCTGGGACTTGAGCTTCAAGTAGTAATCGCTCATCGCATAGGCGCGTATCAGGGCTTTGGTTTCTAAAATATGGGTGTCCAGTACCAGGATAATCGATTTATCATATTCGCAGAGTTCTTTGCACGCTTGCAGAAAGTCCACTTTGACTGACGGGCTGAGACGAATCATGAATGGTGATGGGGAGTCTATGATAGCCAGCTTGAATCGTGGAGGCAGTGTTAAAATATGGTCAGTGATGAGCTTGAGTAGTTTTTCACCGCGTCTTAAAACATTGGTCGTATCCATTTTATAAATTCGGAAGCGGTCGGTCCCCACCTCATGTCTGGTTTCCAGAGACATCGACTCCATCTGGGCAATCAGGGAATCGGAACCGTGTTCCGAAGAGTAGTAGGCTATTGCGCTGCCTCTTGAGTTCAGGACTCCGTAGGCTATATGCTGAGTCAATACGCTCTTGCCGCTCTTGGCTTCGCCTTCTATCATCATCAGGGAGCTTTCCTTGATACCGCCGCCTAAAGCTTCCGCGATGTCCCTGATGCCCGTCGTACCGGGGTCATTGGTAGTTGTCATACCCAGCATGGTTGCTCGACCTCCTGAATGATGTATGTGCGGACTTTTTCCTCCGTGCGTAAAATCCGCTTTAGTTTATCTCTGGTTCATTTCGATATCCCATTCTACGCCGGAAAAAATAAATAGAGCATAAATCTTTAGAATTAAGCGATAAACATTCTGTAAATGATTCCCCTCGAATAGCCAGAATTGAATAGCTGCGTAAATTAGTGTAAATTAATATAGTGTTGTGTTCCGGTTATAGAGAAAAAGTATGAAAATTCAGAGATGTAAAGGCATGCGTGACCTTTCCCCGGCGGAAATGACGGTATTCCGGCTGCTTGAGGGGATTTACCGCGACTGCTTTTTGAAGTGGGGGTATCAGGAGGTCAGGACGCCGACCATCGAGTATCTGCACCTGTTTACTTCGGCGGGGACGCTCACGCCGGGTAGGCTGGGCAAGGTGTACTCCTTCCTCGACTGGGATGGCTGGAGCGGGGAGAGGGTTGTGCTGCGTCCTGACGGCACCATACCGGTAGCGCGACTCTACGTTGATAAAATGCAGGGGATGGCCAGGCTTTTTTACGCCACGAACATTTTTATTTTTGAAGAGTCCGGGGAGAAAACACGGGAGAGGTGGCAGTGTGGCGCTGAGCTTATCGGGGTGGGGTCGGCCATGGCGGATGCCGAGCTAATAGCCCTGTCTCTGGAGATTCTGAAGAAATTAGGGATGAAGGGCGTGGAGTTGAAGCTATCGCACGCCGGTCTGATTAAAGCGCTGCTGGTAAAGCTCGGCCTGAATCCGGAAGAGCAGAACTGGATGTTCGACCGTATTCTTGATGGTGATGTAGAAGCGTTAGCTAGAGTCAGCCGCGAGTCGCCGGAGCTTGGCAATGTCCTTCCTTTGTTGAGTCTGAATGGGCAATCGACGGGATTTCTCCGGAACCAGAGGGCTCTCCTGACCCGTAGCGTGCCTGAAATACGCTCGCCCCTTGATGATTTCCTTAAGACTGTGGCTCTTCTGGATGACCTGGGGTTGAAATATCAGGTAAACATTGCCTCCGGTTCCGGGTTTGAATACTATACGGGTATAATCTTTCAGCTTTTTCTCGGTAAGGAGAAAATAGGCGGGGGAGGGCGCTATGATGCCCTGATTCCCTCCATGGGGGGAGGCGACGTGCCCGCTTCCGGGTTCGCTCTCTACCTCGACCAACTAATGAGTCTGGTGAAAACAGAAGCTATTGCCCCTCCTTTACCCCGGAGAATTTTAGTCAGGGTGAAGGCTGGCGATGCCGATGCCGTGAAGCAGGCTTTTAAGGCGGCTGACAGCCTGCGTAAGGCTGGCTATATCGCCGAGTTCGACCTTGATGGACGGAAATCTGAAAAGCGGTGGATACTGGAGGTGCGGGGTGAAGTACCTGTGTTTACGCTGGTTGATAATGTGAAGTCCAGAAATACTGAGGCTAATTCTATTAGTGAAGTCCTGAGGCTAATGGAGGGGGAAAGTGCCTATTAAGATAGCCCTGCCTAAGGGGCGCCTGCTGCGGAAAACGGCGGCCATGCTGCATAAGGCGGATTGGGCTCTCAATGAATACCACTCTGAAATGGGCTTCTACCGGCCGGAGTCGCCGAAGTTCCCTGACCTCCTTATTAGGGTATTTCACGAGAAGGATATACCCATCCAGATAGCCATGGGGAACTACGACCTGGGAATCTGCTGTCTGGACTGGATAGAAGAACTATTGACGAAATACCCGAGCAGCGATGTCGTTAAGGTCAAAGACCTGTTGTACGGGGAAGGCAAACTGTATGCGGCGTCGGCCTCCTCACCCGTAGAGTTGCTGCGGAATGGGACCCTGGTGCATATCGCCAGCGAGTATCCTAATCTGGCGGAGGCTTTCGCTCTAAAAAAGCGCCTGAGCCGCTTCAGCGTCTTCCCGGTATGGGGCGCCGCCGAGGTTTATCCCCCGGAGAACGCCGATATGGTGCTGCTTTCGGCCGGAACTCTGGCGGAACTGGCTGCCTGCGGTATGGTTCCGGTGAGCCGGGTGCTGGACTTCAGTGCTTTCCTCATTGCTAACAGGAATAGCTGGGAAAGCAAGAATCTTGATAAAATTGTAACATCTATCTGCGATACGCTGCCGGAGGTTGAAAAAAGAGCGCCTGAAAAAGAAGAAATTAACCGGGACAGGATAGTCGCGCGTTTTTCTGCCCGGGAAGCCGCTGATGGTACTGTCCGGCTGGCTTTACCCGACGGTCACCAGCAGCAGCAGACTGTTGAGCTATTGAACCGGGCCGGTATTAAAATAGACGATTATCCGTCCGAGACGGGCAATCGGCGCCCGAAAATTGATATCGATGGGGTTTCGGTCAAGGTTATCCGGCCTCAGGACATGCCGTTGCAGGTAGCCAACAGGAATTTCGACCTTGCTATAACCGGTCGGGACTGGCTTACCGACCACCTTGCCCAGTTCCCGTCGAGTCCGGTAAAAGAGGTTCTGGACCTGAAGTTGCGTAAGGTCAGGCTGGTGGCGGTAGTCAGCCAGGAGCTTTCCGTCAACGATACTGGTGGATTGCGGCAGTTTATCGCGGCCAGAGAAGAGCCGTTTCGGTTAGCTTCGGAGTATGTGAATATCGCTGATAAATATGCCCGGGACAAACACCTCGGACACTACCGGGTGATTCCCACCTGGGGTGCCACTGAGGCGTTCCTGCCGGAAGATGCCGATTTGCTTATCGAAAACACAGAGACCGGCCGGACGATAGCCCGGCATAACCTCAAGATTATTGACACGCTCTTTGAATCTACGGCCTGCCTTATCGGCGGTACTGGCGCTGTAGTCGACCCCGCTAAGGGTCGGCGGATTGAAGCTATCGTTAAGCGACTGCGGTCGGCTGTTGGTGATGCATAAATGAAAATTATTGAAGGCTTTCAGAAAGCAAAAACTCTGTTGTCCCGGCGGACTCCGCAAAGGTCGCCGGGCAACGATGAGCAGGAGCAGGTGGTAAGGCAAATCGTCAATGATGTTCGTGTGCGGGGCGACGCTGCCCTTTTCGACTACACCGAGAAGTTCGACCATGTCAAACTGACCCGACTGGAAGTAGATAAGAAGCAGATAGGCCGGGCTTATCGGGATATAGATAGAGAGCTTCTCGCGGCTCTCAAGCTGGCCGCCGAAAGGATAGCCGCCTTCCATACCGAGCAGAAGAAAAAGCTCCTGAGGGAAAGTACCGCGGCGAAGCTGGGCTGGCTGGTACGCCCCCTGGAGAGGGTCGGCGTGCATGTCCCCGGTTTCACCGCGCCGTTGCCCTCGTCTCTGTTGATGACGTCCATCCCGGCCCGTGTCGCTGGTGTCGAAGAGGTTATCCTGGTGACGCCGCCGCAGTCGAACGGGACAGTCTCACCGATAACACTGGCGGCGGCGAAAATTGCCGGCGTCGACCGCGTTTTCTCGGTCGGCGGCGCCCAGGCGATTGCCGCCTTGGCCTTTGGCACTGAATCCATTCCCGCGGTGGACAAGGTCTGCGGTCCGGGTAATATCTTTGTCACCCTGGCTAAGAAAATGGTCTACGGCGTCGTCGGCATTGACGGGCTTTACGGGCCCAGCGAGGTGATAATTATTGCCGATGACACGGCAAATGCGGCGTACGTCGCTGCCGACCTTCTGGCTCAGGCTGAGCATGGTTCCCTGGCTTCAGCAATAATGATAACTAACTCGCGGAAAATAGCCGACGGAGTCAATCGAGAAATTGAAAAGCAGTTGAAAACTCTAACGCGCCGGGCTATTGCCGCCGAATCTCTCGAGAAACAGGGGCTGATAGCCGTGGTGTCTAACGTTGATGAGGCAATAGAGCTCGCCAACCTTTATGCCCCGGAGCACCTCTGCCTTGTCGTGGCTAGTGCGGCTTCCTATATTAATAAGGTTCGAAATGCCGGGTGTCTTTTTGTGGGGGAAAACTCTATCGAGGCTCTCGTTGATTACGTGGCCGGGCCGAGCCATGTCCTGCCCACGGGGGGTACTGCTAGGTTCGGTTCACCGCTGAATATTCTGGATTTCATTAAGCTGATAAGCCTTGTGAAAACGGATGAAACGGATATAAAGCAATTGGGCAAGGCGGCGTCAGTTATCGCCCGGGCTGAGGGACTTGACGCCCACGCCCGCGCCGTGGAAAAGCGTTTTGAGGATAAAGGTCAGGGAGGCAGTTAAGTGACTGATTCTGAAGGAATAGAGAAGTTGATTCGCTCTCATCTGGCAGGCTTCACCGGTTATAGTGCCAGTACCTCTCCGGACACCTTGGAGGGCAAGGTGGACGTGCCTCTGGAGAGTATCGTTAAGATGAACGCTAACGAGAATCCCTACGGCTGCTCCCCGAGGGTGATGAAGGCACTGGCCAAGTGTCCGCACCTCAATATCTATCCCGACGACGGACAGCAGGAGCTTCGCAAAATGCTGGCTGGATATGCCGGTGTCGCTGCCGGGAGTATTGTGGGAAGTCATGGCAGCAATACGCTGATTGACCTCATCGTGCGACTCTTTATCGGACCCGGCGACGAGGTGATAAATTCTGTGCCCACCTTTGATATCTACCGTTTCAGCACGGAGATATGTGGTGGCACGGTGGTTAACGTTAACAGGGATGATAATTTCGCCGTGAATGTTAAAGAGATTAAAGCGGCTATCAACGCTCGGACTAAATTGATATTCCTGGCCACCCCCAATAATCCCACGGGAAATGTCGTGCCCCGTCATGATATCCTGGAGATTATCAGCACCGGTGTGCCCGTTGTCATTGATGAGGCCTATTATGAGTTCAGCGGAGAGACGGTCATGCCTTTGACCAGCCGTTACAAAAATCTTATGGTGCTTCGGTCGTTCAGCAAATGGGCCGGACTGGCCGGATTAAGAATCGGCTATGGCGTTTTCCCACCGCGGATTGCCGGTTACCTGATGGCGATAAAAATCCCCCATAACGTTAGCGTTGCCGCCGAAATTGCGGTGCATGAGTCCCTGGCTGACCTCGACTATTTGCAGGGCAGGGTGAAGGCTATCATTAACGAAAGGGCCAGGCTGTTCGCTGAGCTTCAAAAAATATCATGGCTGAAACCATACCCGTCTCAGGCTAATTTTATTTACTGCGTTGTTTTAAAAGGCAGCGCCGGCGAGCTTCACCAGAAGCTCCAGCGAAAAGGAATCCTGGTTCGTTACTTCGATAGGCCCCTTTTAGAGAACAGCATCCGCATCAGTGTGGGCAAGCCGCAGCACACCGACACTCTGCTAAAAGCCCTTCATGAACTGGAAGCCTAGCTTTAGCTAGTAATGGAATGGGCATTCAATCCCGTCATTTCCAATTTCTTACACTATTGTCATTCCCGCGAAGCTTGTCCCGTAATTGATACGGGAGCTGGAATCCAGAATCTCCATACTGTCATTCTGGCGAAGGCCAGAATCCAGTGGTGGTGTTGGGGGGGGAATGGCGGTCTAGAATCCAAAAACTGGGATGACATTACTAAAAAATCCAATGATAATTCCCTTTTATTGCTATCGTATGTTACAATAATTAACAAATAGATAATATTATCTTGACAAATAAAGAAAATATGTTATAATAAATAACAGTATGATATCGTGCGTGCCTAAGGGGGAATTCAATGGACTCGACTGATGAAATATTAAAGAAAATAGTGCATCTACAGAACAACGGTGGCTACTCCGACCAGCAAATGGCGGAAAAAATAAGATGCAGCCGCCCACTTTACCAGAGGACGCGTACCGGTAAAATACCGGTCGGTGGAACGTTTTTAAAGGGTGCCATTAAATTAATGGCATCGCTGGCAACAGAAGGCAGGAAATCTGTCATAAGAAGAGAGACAAAAGAGACGAATGTCAATCTGGAGTTGAATATCGACGGCAGCGGTCGGTGGAATATCAATACCGGAATCAGAATTTTCGACCACTTTTTATCTCAGCTGGCGCGGCACGGTTTATTTGACATAAAACTGATAGCCACCGGTGATGACCCACACCATGTTGTTGAGGATATTGGCATATGCCTGGGACAAGCTTTTAGCAAAGCTCTGGGAGAAAAGCGTGGCATCGTACGCATGAGCAGTGTGACGGTGCCCATGGATGATGCTTTGGTAACGTTGGTTTTAGACATCAGCGGGAGGGGCTATACAGTTCTGGACCTGACTTTCACCGGAAATGACCTGTCTGGCTTCCCCCCCGACCTTGTCCGCCACTTCCTGGAGTCCTTTGCCATCGAAGCCAGGATGAACCTGCACGCCAGGGTCTTATACGGTACCAACGACCACCATAAAGCGGAAGCGCTCTTTAAAGCTTTGGGACGGGCACTGGACGCCGCCACCAGGATTGATGAGCGTATCGCCGGGGAATTGCCCAGTACCAAGGCGTTTCTGGAACGGTAGAGGTTACTCCAGTATGGCCAGCTTGCGACCGGTAATTTTTTCGTAGGCTTGCACGTATCTTTCAGATGCCTCTTTGATTACGTCCGGGGGCAGTGTTGGGGTGGGCGGTTCCTTATTCCAGCCGGATGCCGTGAGCCAGTCGCGGACGGGTTGCTTATCCAGGCTGGCTTGAGACTGTCCCACTTTATACTTGCTGGCATCCCAGAAACGTGATGAATCGGGAGTTAGAATTTCATCAATCAGTATCAGCCTGCCGTTATCGATGCCGAACTCGAACTTGGTATCGGCGATGATAATGCCTTTACTCAGGGCATAATCACGTGCGGACTTATAGAGCGCCACGCTCTTCTCCTCTAGTTCCAGGGCGGTACGCAGGCCGATTAACTTTATGATTTTTTCTTTAGTGATAGGCTCATCGTGGCCGGCCTCTGCCTTGGTGGTCGGGGTGAACAGCGGCTGTTTCAATTCCTGGCTTTCCTGTAAGCCGCCGGGCATGGTTTTTCCCGAGATGGTGCCGTGCTCTTTATATTCCACCCAGGCCGACCCCGAAATATAGCCCCGGACCACGCATTCCAGGGGTATGCGTTTTACTTTCTTGACGACCATGGAGCGTCCCCTCAGATAGGAAGGATAGGCGAAGCGGCTTTCTTTGGGGACGTAGGAATCGAGGCTGTGCACGTCGTCGATAGTTTCGGCCATGTGGTTGGGTATTATATCGGCTGTGCGCCGGAACCAGAAAGAAGAAAGGCGGTTGAGCACATGTCCTTTAAGCGGGATGCCGCTGGGAAGCACTACATCAAAGGCTGATATACGGTCGGTAACTACGATAAGCAGATGGCTGCCCAGGTTATACGTATCACGCACCTTGCCGCGGATAAATAGAGGCAGCGGCAGGTCTGTTTTCATTAATAAGGCAGGTTCGTGATTATCCAATGATTTACACCTTGGCTTATATCGCCCTCGGTCCGAGTTCCGTAGTTTCCGGGATGCGTGCCTGCCATTGGCTCTTGGTCAGACCCAGTCTCTGGAAAATATCGTCCACATGCTGCAGGTAGTACTGGTAATCGAATAGTATTTTAAGCTCTTCTAACGGTATGGCAGCAGTCACTTCGGCATCTGCTTTAAGCATGGTCAGGAAGCTCCTGTTTCCCTTCCATGCCTTCATGGCGTTTCTCTGGACTATCTCGTAGGCTTGTTGCCGGCTCAGCCCTTTATCGATAAGTGCCAGCATGACTCTCTGTGAAAAGACCAGTCCCCGCGTGAGTTCGAGGTTCTTTTTCATCCGGTGCGGGTACACCTGTAGCCTTCTCATCACCGAGGTGAAAAGTGCCAGGATGTAATCAAGTACCAGGCAGGAATCGGGGAGGATAATACGCTCGTTGGAAGAGTGGCTGATATCTCGTTCGTGCCATAAAGCGATATTTTCCAGCGAGGTAAGGGCGAAGCCGCGTACCAGCCTTGCCAGGCCGCAGACCCTCTCCGTGAGCTCGGGATTACGCTTGTGCGGCATGGCGGATGAGCCGGTGGTCACGGCGTCGGCAGCGGCGCCGAAGGGCTCTTCGACCTCATGTATCTCGGTTTTCTGCAGAGCCCTTATTTCCGTGGCGAACTTCTCCAGGGAGCCGGCCATGATAGCCAGTGTGGTCACGAACTGGGCATGGCGGTCGCGCTGGAGCACCTGATTTGATATCGGGGCAGGGTCGAGGCCGAGCTTACGGCAGGCTTTCTGTTCGACCTCTGGGTTCACCGTGGCATAGGTGCCAACGGCTCCTGAAATTTTGCCTACGGAAATATCTTTTTTAGCCTCGGTAAGCCGGTGGAGGTTACGTCTCATTTCTTCGACCCAGAGTGCCAGCTTCAGCCCGAAGGACGTTGGCTCGGCATGTACGCCGTGGGTGCGGCCTATCATTAACGTGAATTTATGCTCTATCGCCCTTTGCGCCAAGATGGCCGTAAGGTCCTTGACGTCCTGAATCAATATGTTGGCAGCTTCGACCATCTGGAGACTGGTGGCTGTGTCCATGACATCGGAAGAGGTCAGGCCCAGGTGAATGAAGCGGGACTCCTTACCGACACTCTCGGCTACCGAGCCGAGGAAAGCGGTCATATCATGGCGGGTCTCTTTGAGGATTTCTTCCATGCGCTTGAGATTGCACTTGGCCAGTTTTATCTTGGGTATGGCGTTGCGGGGAATAACACCGAGCTCGGCCCAGGCATCACAGACGGCTATCTCTACGTCGAGCCATTTATTGTATTTGTTCTCTTCTGACCACACATTTTTCATCTCGGGTCGCGAGTACCGCTCTATCATGACGCTCTCCTTATTAGATTGTCATTCCAGCATTCCTGTAGTTGTCATTCTAGTCTGCCCATGATTGTCATTCTGGCGAAGGCCAGAATCCAGCACTCCCACCCTGTAATTCTTCGTCCCGATATAATCGGGACGAAGAATCCGTAGGGGAGGGGTAGTCTGGATTCTCGGGTCAAGTCCGAGATTGACATTGATAAACATTATCCTCTTTACGAAGTTCCCTGCAGTTCGCTCCGGTATTTTTCGTAGGCATGTCTAATTTTATCATGTTTCAGCCCCAGAATCTCGGCCGCCAGGTAAGCGGCATTTTTCGCTCCGGCGCTGCCTATCGCCACGCAGGCGACCGGTATGCCGGCGGGCATCTGGACTATAGAATAAAGGGCATCCACCCCCTTAAGCTCGCCGCTGGCCATGGGCACCCCGATTACCGGCAGGATAGTCCAGCTGGCCAGGACGCCGGGGAGGTGCGCTGCCATACCCGCCGCCGCAATAATAACCTCGATGCCGCGCTCACGGGCGGACTGGGCGTATTTTCTGGCTTTATCCGGGGTGCGATGGGCCGATATGACATTAACCTCATGCTCTATGCCGAGGCTGGTCAGCACGTCCAGCGCCGACTGTATTACCTCGGCATCCGATTTGGAACCCATCACCACACCGACTAAAGAAGCCATATTTTCACTCCACTCTTTATTTTTGTCATTGCGAGACCATCCCGATGAGCTTCGAAAATCCTCCTGCGAATCGGGAGGCGTGGCAATCTCTATCTACAGACTAGATATATTAAAGGGATTGCCACGTCGCGGAGTTTATCCTGAGTGCATCCGAAGGACTCCTCGCAATGACTTTGGTGAAGAAGGGCTTTGCCCCTCTAAAACTCCCCATGTTACTTAACCAACGCTATATCCTTCCTGTAGTAAGCCCCCTCAAAATGTATTAGTGGTATATTCTTATAGACTTTATCTCTGGCTTCTGCCAACGTTTTGCCGGTGGTGGCTACGGTCAGGACCCGCCCGCCGCTGGTGAGCACTTGCCCCCCGCCTCCCGCTTTAGTGCCGGCGTGAAAAATCATGATGTCTTTATCGACGTCGTCCAGCCCGCTGATAGGGAAGCCGGTCTTATAGCTGCCGGGGTATCCCCCCGACGCCATTACCACCCCGACGCAGGCATTATCATCAAATTCTGTTTTAATTTTATCAAGCTTATTATCGACCACCGCCAGCATAATGTCCACCAGGTCTGTCTTGAGCCGGAGCAGGACCACCTGCGTCTCCGGGTCGCCGAGGCGGGCATTAAATTCTATCACTTTCGGCACATTATTGGTAATCATCAGGCCGCCGTAGAGTGCGCCTTTGTAGGGTCGGCCTTCGTCTGCCATGGCCAGGACGACCGGTCTCATGATGGTCTTCATGATGATATTGCCCAGTACCTCGTTATAAAACTGGGGTGGACTGTAGCTGCCCATGCCGCCGGTATTCGGTCCCTTGTTGCCGTCGAAGATGCGTTTATAGTCGCAGGCGGGCACGGTTGGCGCTATCGTCCTGCCGTCGGTAAAGACGAAGAAGCTCATCTCCCGGCCGAAGAGGTGCTCTTCGATGACTACTTTATCCCCCGCCGCCCCGAAAGCTTTCGCCTGCATCATGCTGGCGAGGGCTTCCCGGGCTTCTTTTACAGACTCGGCGATAATGACTCCCTTGCCGGCGGCGAGTCCATCGGCCTTGATGACGATGGGAGGCTTTTGATTCTGGATATATGCTTTTGCCTGTTCATAGTCGGAGAAGCTGGCGCTGCGGGCGCAGGGGATGCCGTGCCTTTGCATGAGGTCTTTAGAATACACCTTGCTCGACTCTATCTCGGCGGCTTTCTGGCTTGGCCCGAAGACAGCCAGGCCGCTTTTGAGAAAAAGGTCGACGATGCCTTTTGCCAGCGGGTTCTCCGGCCCGACTACGGTAAGGTCTACTTTAAGGTCTTTAGCCGTTTTCAGCAGCCCCTCGATATCTTCGGCCTTGATATCGAGGTTGTGGGCTATCCGCGCCGTGCCGGCGTTACCGGGGGCAGCGTACATCTCTTTGACTTTAGGGCTTTGAGCTATTTTCCAGGTAATGGCATGTTCTCTTGCCCCGCTACCGACGACTAATATTTTTATCTACTTCACTCCCTTCTGATTAAGTATCAAGTATCAAATGTCAAGTAACAATCCCCTCCCCCCTTGTTACTTATTACTTATACGTTATCTACCTTACCTCCTTGAGGTGTTCCCGCCGGAACGCTTGATTTATTTTTAGTTGTAAGCACTATGGTACCGATAGCGCCCACCAGAAAACTTATCGGGCATACCATCGTTGCCAGGATGAAGAAGACCGGTTCTTCTATATTGAACAGGCCGCTGACCACGTTGTGCAGGACGGCAAAGACAGGTAGTCCAGCGGCTGAAGCTCCGGTTAACAGTAAGAACTTCTTAAGATTTCCTTCGACTTTCTTCTTTATGGTCAGCACAAGCAATGCCACACCCAGTATAAGGAAGATAGCTATACCGGGAAGAAAGACGTTTACTAACGGCAAATTTCCGGCGAGTGGAACAAGAACAAACATGGTGCCGATGATGATGATAAAAACACCTACCAACGCCCAGAATATTATCCAGATTGATTTCATCTTAACCTCCCCTCCCCTCCTGTTTTGGAGTTTATCTACCTCACCCCCTCTTGGACGCCCCTTATATTTACCTTTAGGTACAAATACTCTTCGAGCTATCTTTGAGAAGAAGCTCCTCTGCGTATACGTCTTACTATTCGCCTTAACCAGTAGCAATCACTACAAAAATTTTGTTTTCTCTCTTTGTCCGAAGTAAGCACTTTGTCACAAAACATACATTTGTTATTTGGAGCTTTTGTCATTTCGGCACCTCCTACTTGTCCCACACGCTATTAGAGCATTCTTCTGCCTTGCCTTTGTAATGGTTACTCAAAGACACTGCAATCTTTTAGCCGAACACCACTCAAACCGAATTGTTCTGTTCCTCTTACAAGAGTGACCCCTTCGCAGATACCCATTACTATTACCTTATGTCCTTTATCAATTATAGCTACTTTGGCTTTGTAATCATCTGAAATATAAGCCGTTATTGCCGACAAGATGTCGTCAGGAGATCCCGCAATACATATAACCGCTTGTCCAGTTGTTCTTGAAGTTCCGATATCAGTTACAAATCCTGAAACCTCTACAAGTTTCCCTTTATATCTTGCATCAGCTCTAATTTCGTTTGCCTCATACTCAGCATTCAATTCGGCAGCAGTTATTTTTATTGTTGCAGGTGCCGGTGCCGATTCTTGTGCAGGTGGCGATGCTGGCGTGGGCATCGGCGCTAAAGCAGGAGTTGTCGCTTGTGTCTCCGTGGGTGTAGGTGTCGGCGTCGGAGTGGTTGCTGGTTCTGGGGCAGGCGCAGGAGTTGATTTACAAGCTCCAAAGACGAGTGAAATAACTATAAGTAAAGTACCAAGAATAAGTATGATTTTTATCATTATTCTACCTTCATTGTTGTATCTACTCCCACTCTATCGTTGATGGTGGCTTGGAGGTGATATCGTAGACGACGCGGTTGATGCCAGAAACCTCGTTGACGATACGGTTGGAGATCCGCGCCAGCAAATCATAGGGCAGCCGCGCCCAGTCTGCCGTCATGGCGTCCTCGCTGGTGACGGCGCGCACCGCCACCAGGTAGCCGTAGGTGCGGAAATCTCCCATCACCCCCACCGACCGCACGTCGGTCAGGACGCAGAAGCTCTGCCAGAGCTGGCGGTAGTACTTGGCTTTCTTGATTTCGTTCATCAGGATGAAGTCCGCCCCGCGCAGTATCTCCAGCTTCTCTCTGGTGACCTCGCCGATACAGCGGATGGCCAGGCCGGGGCCGGGGAAGGGTTGCCTCCAGACCATCTCCTCCGGCAGGCCAAGCTCCTTGCCTACCAGCCGCACCTCGTCCTTGAAGAGAAAGCGCAGAGGTTCCAGCAGCTTGAGTGTCATGCGGGCGGGCAGGCCCCCGACGTTGTGGTGCGACTTTATCTTGGCGGAGGCCGTGCTGACCGAGGAAACGCTTTCGATGACATCGGGATAGAGCGTTCCCTGCGCCAGGAAGTCCACTTTACCTATCCGGTTGGCTTCATCCTCGAAAACCCTGATGAACTCCTCGCCGATAATTTTGCGTTTTTCCTCGGGGTCGGTCACTCCCTTCAGTCGGTTGAGAAACCTGTCGCTGGCATCGACATAGACAATGCTCATGCCCAGGTTCTGCTTGAAGACTCTGAGTGTCCTTTCGACCTCCTCGCGGCGCAGCAGGCCGTTATTGACGAAGATGCAGGTAAGCTGGTCGCCGATAGCCCGGTGGATTAGCGTGGCGACCACCGAGGAATCTACTCCTCCCGATAGGGCGCTGATTACCCTGCCGTCGCCGACCTGCTCTTTGATACGCGCCATGCTCTCATTGACGAAGTTGCCCATCGTCCAGTTGCCCTTGCAGCCGCATACTTTGTAAACGAAATTCTTCAGGATGGTTTTTCCTTCGGGGGTGTGGGCTACCTCGGGGTGGAACTGGAGTCCGAAAATGTTGCTTCCGTTGCCGATAACGGCATAGGGTGAGTTTTCCGTGTAGGCGAGGGTGTGAAAGTCCGGCGGCATTTCCTCGATTTTATCCCCATGGCTCATCCATACCGGTGTTGATTCAGGCAGTCCGGCGAACAACGGGGAGTCGACCTGGCTCAGGTGCAGGACGGCGTGTCCGTATTCACGCTTGGTGCCCGGCGTCACCTTCCCGCCGAGTTGCTTGGTAATGACCTGCATTCCGTAGCAGATGCCGAGCACCGGCAGGTGGCTTTCGTAAACATAGGCCGGGGCGAGGGGGGCATCCGGCTCATAGACGCTGGCCGGGCCGCCGGAGAGGATGAATCCCCTGGGGTTGAGCGGGGCTATCTTTTCCCAGGGCGTGTCATGAGGTAGCAGCTCGCAGTAGACCTGGGCCTCACGGACACGCCGGGCAATCAACATATTGTACTGGGAGCCGAAGTCCAGGACGATGATGGCTTCGCGCTCGGCGCCGGAGACGGCTTCTTCGGTTACCGCCGACTGTTCTCCGCCGATTTCCTTGGCAATCTCCAGGTACGTTGATACCTCGATGTCATCGGTGGTGGCTATCCGACGGCTTTCATCCGGGGTTGGACTGATATTTTCGTTAACCATATTTATAGAACACAATTTACCATTATGTTATACTATCGTCAAGTGGACATAAAGAGGTAGTTGGATAATTACCTTGTTATTGCTTGTCCCCAATGGAATCAGGGCTTCAAAATGACGGAAGGAGTCCGTAAAAAATCTTAAACGAGAATAACTATATATTTCTCAGCAATAGCCCCGCCGCCACATCGGCTCTCGGTAAGAAAATCGGGGGATTGCTCGAAGACGGCAGCATTATCGCTTTAATCGGTGAACTGGGCTGCGGCAAGACTCTGCTGACGCGCGGTATCTGCGCCGGACTGGGCGTGCCTTTGCGGCAGGTCAATAGCCCTACCTTTGTCATGGTCAACGAATATCGCGGTCGCCTGCCTGTTTTTCATATGGACCTGTATCGGCTCGGCGGTATCGGTGATGGCTTTGAGATAGGCATTATGGACTACCTCTCACGTGCCGGGTCCGGGGTGATAATTATCGAGTGGGCGGAAAAAATTCTTTCCTTGCTCCCTGCCGACCTTTTAAAAATTAATTTTCAGGTATTATCGGCTAATAAACGGCGGATAGCGTTTTCGACCTCCGGCGGCAGGTTCGGCGGTCTATTTAAGGAGTTAGGTTTACCATGATAGTGCTGGGCATCGATACATCGGGTTACGTCAATGCCGTGGGTTTAGTTGATGGCTCCCGTGTCCTGGCGGACTCCACTTTTTCCGCAAAAACCGACTCCCTTGAACAGATTGTCGATAATATAGATTCCACTCTAAGGAGTGCTGGACTGGGTCTTAAGGATGTACAGGGAATTGGGGTGGGTCTGGGGCCGGGCTCCTGGACGGGCATAAGGGTGGGGGTGACGGTAGGTAAGATGCTGGCTTTCGGCACGGGAAAGCCGGTAGCTGGCGTCTCCACTCTGGCCGCTCTGGCGTATGCTGCCCGAGAAGAATCTCCGCTGATCTGTGCCGTCATCAGTGCCGGGACCAGGGATGCTGTCTATACCGCCTGCTATCACGTTGATGATGGTATAGTTATTCAGGACGGGGAGTACTTTGCCGGTACTGTTAAAGAATTAACAGTAATGTTAAAAGAACCTGCTGTTCTGGTCGGCAGCGGGGCAGAGGTATACCTTCAGATGATTATTAAAGAAGATAGCTCACTAATAACAAAAGTCAAGGCCGTGGACGCTGTGCCGGGCGGTGCCGCGGTAGCCCGCCTGGCGGCGGGTCGTCTTGAGCACGGCCAGAGCGATGATGTCCTTTCCCTGACGCCGCTTTATTTAAAAGAATCAACGGCTAAGGCTTTTATAAATAGATATTCGGGTATTACTAAAGTTGGGGAATAGGGTTAGATGCTTGTTTTGGGTATTGAGACATCCTGTGATGAGACAGCGGCGGCGCTGGTGGTCGACGGTAGAACCATACTATCGAATGTTATCGCCACACAACTCGACTTGTTGAAGAAATACGGCGGCGTGGTGCCGGAGATTGCCGCCCGGAGACACACGGAGCTAATCGGCTACGTTATTAAGGAAGCCCTTGATGCCGCCTTTAGAACCCTGGACGATGTTGAAGCTGTCGCGGTTACTTCCCGGCAGGGACTCATCGGCTGCCTGATGGTCGGCGTAGCGGCGGCGAAGTCGATAAGCTATGCCCGGCATTTACCTCTTATCGGTTTACACCATATAGAAGGGCATATCTTCGCCAACCTGCTCAGCCACCCCGACCTGCCTTTTCCCCACGTCTGCCTGACTGTCTCCGGGGGGCATAACATGCTGCTTTACGTTCGGGAATCGTGCCGCTACGAGCTGCTGGGTACCACTCTTGACGATGCCGCCGGTGAGTCCTTCGATAAGATTGCCAAGTTCCTCGGCCTCGACTTTCCCGGCGGGCCGGTAATTGATAAACTATCAAAACAGGGGGATAATAAAGCTTTTAGCTTTCCCCGGCCGATGATAAGGAGTAAGACGCTTGATTTCAGTTTCAGCGGACTGAAGACTTCGGTTATCAATATGTTTAAAGATAAAATTGCCCGTAATGAGTCATTACCTCTGGCCGATATCGCCGCCAGCTTTCAGGAGGCCGTCGTTGACGTGCTTGTCGCTAAGACCATGCGCGCTGCCGAAGAACATGAAGTATCGGCGGTCAGCGTTACCGGCGGTGTCTCCGCTAACAGTCGACTCCGTCAGGTCTTTCAGGAAACCTGCCGGAAGAAAGGAATTGATGTTTTTTTCCCCGAACTTTCCCTTTGTACCGATAACGCCGCTATGATTGCCGCCGCCGGATACGCTAGAATAATGCTGGGGGAGATTTCTGATTTACGTCTCAACGTGTTTCCCAGTGCTCCGCTTGGGGGATAATATGAAGACGAAGATAGAAAAGATAGATGCCGCCAGTCCCGATGATAAAATTCTTGAGCGCGCTGTACGCCTGATAAACAGGGGGGAGGTGGTGGTCTGTCCTACCGATACCGGTTATGCTTTCTCGGCCAATGCCCTGGATACGCACGCTATAACCAGGGTCTTTCACCTGAAGGGCCGCGCTTATTCCAACCCTATCCATGTCGCTGTCAGCTCCATCGCTGAGGCGGAGAAGTATGCCTGTATGAGCGAGTCCGCCCGGTATCTCGCCGCACGTTACATGCCCGGGGCACTGACCCTGGTGCTGAAGAGAAAGGAGTTGATTCCGTCAATGCTGGTAGCCGGACTTAATACCGTCGGCATACGCATACCGGATAACCGGGTTATTCTGCGCCTGTTGGAAATGACAGGCCATCCCCTGACCACGACCAGCGCCAATATCAGCGGGCGGCCGGGTACTTACTCTATCGAGGAGGTCGTAATGCAGCTTGGGGAGCACATCGGTGATGTGGCTATGATACTGGACCAGGGGCCGCTGAAGAGGCGTGAGCTATCTACGATTGTCGACCTGGCTGCCAGTCCGCCCCAGCTTATCCGGCAGGGGCGTATCAGCTGGCTGGAAATTCGTGAAGTATTAAAAATGTTTCATAATTTCGACTGAATGGCGTTAATTTTATATAGGAGGTTGTTTCCATGCGTATTGCTGTCGGTAATGACCACCGGGGTTGTGCTCTCAAGGAGCTTGTCATTAAAATTATCACCGAAGCGGGGCACAGTGTTCATGACTTCGGGTGCTATACCGAGGATGCGGTCGATTATCCCGATATCGCCGTGCAGGTGGCTGAGGCTATCGTCAGGGGCGAGTTCGATAGAGGTATCCTGATATGCAGCACCGGCATCGGCATGTGCATCGCCGCCAATAAGGTGAGAGGGATAAGGGCCGCCCAGTGCTACAATGTCTTTACCGCTCACCGCGCCCGACTTCATAACGACGCTCAAATTTGTTGTCTGGCGGCGCAGGAGGGTAAGGCACAGGCAAAGGTTATCGTTGAGGACTTCCTCAGCACCGAGTTTGAGGGCGGTCGGCACATCGCCCGGATAAACAAGATAAAGGAAATCGAAGAAAAGCAATGTCGCTGAGATTGAGGTTGTTATTTTTGTCATTCCCGCTTTTCTTTTGTCATTCCCACGAAAGTGGGAATCCAAGACTTCAACATTGTCATTCTGACCCCGACTTGTCGGGGGAAGAATCTCGGGGTGGCGTGGTCTGGTTCCCGATTGAATCGGTATGACATCATTAAACGCTCTTATTATTCATGGACATAACAGGCAACCTGATAAAAAAGCAGTATATCGCGGCAGGAGGTGACCATGGAAACTGAAAGTTATCGCTTCAAGGTAGGGAATTTTAAATGTATCGCCGTCAGTGACGGCACCCATACCTATGCGCCGCCCGATTTCCCGCCGCCAGCTATCCTCCTTTTCTCCAATGCGCCCGGCGAATCTCTTGAGACGTCACTGCGCCAGCATAAGCTGCCAGCACCATGGGCGGCATGGACGAGTCCCTACATCTATCTGGTTGTCGATACCGGTAAGCACCTGGTACTGGTGGATACGGGGGCGGGTAATCTTGCTCCGACCACCGGCAGGCTCCTTAAAAACTTGAAAGCCGAACGGATTGCCCCCGGGGACATTGATACGGTCATCTTAACACATGGACATCCAGACCACATCGGTGGGAATACCGATAAAGATGGCAAGCCCGCCTTTCCCAATGCCCGCTACGTTATCTGGAAAGACGAGTGGGATTTCTGGACCTCACCCCGGGCAGAGCAGAAGCTGGAAGAACATTCCAGGGAAATTCTGATAACAACCGCGCGACGGAACCTCACGCCAATACAGAGTCAGTTGGACCTGATTGGCCACGAAGGTGACATAGTACCGGGTATATCTGCCGTCGCCGCCCCCGGCCATACGCCAGGGCTTATGGCTTTAGCTATTTCATCAAAGAATGAGCAACTGCTGTGCATCACCGATGTTGTGCTTCATCCTGTCCATATGGAGCATCCGGAATGGTTTTCCATATTTGACATTGTCCCTGAGTTGGTAAGTGTAACCAGACGAAAACTTCTGGATAGAGCCGCCGCCGAAAAAGCTCTGGTAATTGCCTTTCACTTTCCCTTCCCGGGTCTGGGCCACGTGGTACGGAAGGGTAAAGCATGGCAGTGGCAACCTGCAAAGTCGGCTTCATAACTAAGGAGACGATGGGTTTGGGATGGTGCCTTCTGAAATATTTCAGACTGTCATTGCGAGCCCCGATACAATCGGGGCGTGGCAATCTCTATCAACATCAGAATGAGATTGCTTCGCTGCGCATGCAATGACAATCCATATAGCGGAGAGTAGCCTGCGGAGAGGGGCGCCAGCCCCTCTCATCTAACCTTCCCCCTCCAGCCAAAAAGACTCTGTTTTGCTCCCGAAAATACGGCTGGAGGGGGCCGGGGGGAGGTATAAACACTCCACAAAAATTGAGAAATTACCTCTCCCTTAGCTTGACAATAAACACACACTCATGTTATCTTTAGATACGGGCTTTAAGCTAAAGTTATTTCCAGTCCGTCTTTAGAGACGGTTATTTTTTTAAGTATCAGGTAACAAGTTGCAAGTGGCAAGGGGGTAAGGGGTTTGTTACTTGACCCTTGATACTTGTTACTTCAGAAAAGGGGTTTGTTACTTGGCAGTTGATACTTGTTACTTCAAAAAGGGGTAAAATATGAAAAGTGACGCTGTAAAAAAGGGAATAGAAAGGGCGCCCCACCGTTCGCTGCTATACGCGCTGGGCTGCACGCGGGAAGAAATAGCTAAGCCGTTTATCGGCATCGTCAACAGCTTTACCGAGGTCGTACCTGGACATATCCACCTGCGCGGTATCGCCGATGCTGTTAAAGAGGGCGTGCGCGCCGGTGGGGGCGTTCCTTTCGAGTTCAATACCGTGGCTGTGTGCGATGGCATCGCCATGAACCACGCCGGCATGAAGTACAGCCTGCCCAGTCGGGAGCTGATTGCCGACTCCGTGGAAATCATGGCGGAAGCCCACGCTTTCGATGCCTTGGTCTTTATACCCAACTGTGACAAAATTACCCCCGGCATGTTGATGGCGGCGGTGAGGTTGGACCTGCCGGCCATCTTCGTTAGCGGCGGCCCCATGCTGGCGGGCTATATGGACGGTAAGAAGATTGACGTAAATACGATATTTGAAGGTGTGGGAGCCGTGACCGCCGGTAAAATGACCGAAGAAGAATTAATGAAGCTGGAGCAGGCTGCCTGTCCCGGCTGTGGCAGCTGCGCCGGTATGTTTACCGCCAATACCATGAACTGCCTGACCGAGGTTCTGGGCATGGGACTGCCGGGGAACGGTACGATTCCAGCCGTAGATGCCCGGCGGCGCGGTCTGGCCAGGAAGGCCGGGGAGCAGGTGATGAAGCTCCTGGCTCAGGATATCCGTCCGCGTAGTATTATTAATGGTGACGCCATATACAATGCCTTTACAGTTGATATGGCCCTGGGAGGCAGCAGCAATTCGGTTCTGCATCTCATTGCTATCGCCGGTGAGGCTGGTGTGGACTTTAAACTGGCTACGGTAAATGAGATAAGCCAGCGTACTCCCTATCTCTGCAAGCTGAGGCCCTCCGGCCCGCACCATATCGAGGAGCTGGACAGGGCGGGGGGTATACCAGCGGTGATGGCTGAGCTTAAGGGACTGCTGAAACTGAAATCGAAGACCGTGACGGGCAAAACGGTAGGGGAAAATATCGCCGGCGTAAAGACGCTGGACAATGAGGTTATCCGCTCCGTGAAAAATGCTCATTCGGCTACCGGCGGACTTGTCCTGCTTTTCGGCAATCTGGCGCCGGAAGGTGCCGTGGTCAAGAAAGCGGCGGTGGCTCCGGAGATGTTGGTACACCGCGGCCCGGCCCGCGTCTTCGACTCCGAGGAAGAGGTCACGAAGGCTATTATAAATAAGAAAATAAAGCCCGGCGATGTGCTGGTCATCCGTTATGAAGGTCCCAAAGGAGGTCCCGGTATGCGGGAAATGCTGACGCCTACCTCCCTGATTACCGGCATCGGCCTGGAAAAGGATGTTGCCCTGATTACCGATGGCAGGTTTTCCGGGGCTACCCGCGGCGCATCCATTGGCCACGTCTCCCCGGAAGCGGCGGCTAAGGGGCCTATTGCTGCCGTGAGAGAAGGGGATATGATAAATATTGATATCCCTGGCCATAAGCTCGACGTAGAGCTTACCGATAAAGAAATAGCCGACCGCCTGCGCAAGCTGCCCGCTTTTGAACCGAGGATAAAAACGGGTTATCTTCGCCGGTATATAGATAATGTTACTTCGGCCAGCACCGGGGCGGTGTTTACTAAATAGAGGGAGCTTTTATGAAAAAGACTGGTGCCCAGATTGTATGTGAAAGCCTGCTCGCCGAGGGAGTCGACGTCATGTTCGGCTTCCCCGGTGGTGTCTTGCTGCCTTTTTATGACACCCTGCCTCAGTATCCCCAGCTTCGCCATATCCTGGTGCGTCACGAGCAATGCGCTGCTCATGCCGCTGACGGCTACGCGCGGGCTACGGGCAAAGTGGGTGTCTGCATGGCTACGTCCGGTCCCGGTGCCACCAACCTGGTGACCGGCATCGCTAACGCTTACCTTGATTCCGTGCCGATAGTAGCTTTAACCGGTCAGGTTGCCACGCCGTTTATCGGCAAAGATGCCTTTCAGGAAGTTGATATTACCGGCATTACCCTACCCATAACCAAGCACAGCTATCTGGTTACGGATACGGCGGCACTGGCGGCAACCTTTAAAGAAGCGTTTTATATCGCCCGGACAGGCCGTCCCGGGCCGGTGCTTATCGACCTCCCCAGGGATGTCCAGCTTGACCAGGCCGAGTTCATCTATCCCGATAAGGTGGACCTGCCCGGCTATAAGATACCGACCAGGGGGCACCCCACGCAGCTTAAAAGTGCTGCCAAACTGATAAATGAAGCGCAGCGACCTCTCATTATTGCGGGAAGGGGTGTTATTATATCCGGGGCCAGTGAAGACCTTAAAAAGTTTGCCGAGACAGCCCAGATACCGGTTGTCACCACCCTGTTGGGCATCGGTTGCTTCCCGGAAGACCACGTGCTCAGTTACCAGATGGCCGGGATGCACGGGGCCGGCTATGCCAATAAGGCTATCGATAATACCGACCTTCTCATTGCTATCGGGATGCGTTTTGACGACCGTGTGACCGGCAAAATAAGCGGTTTTGCGCCTCATGCCAAAATCATCCATATCGATTTAGACCCGGCGGAGATTGGCAAAAACGTGCGTGTCGATGTACCTATCGTCGGCGATGTCAAGGCGGTGCTCCAGGCGATGCATAACATGATTGAAAGCCGGCAGCACGTCGACTGGATTAAACAGCTTGATGAGTGGCGGCAACTTCACCCCCTGACGGATATCAGGGAGGGTGCGGAACTGCTGCCGCAGTATATCATTCGGCAGTTATATGAAGCTACTGGTGGCAAGGCTATCGTTGTCACCGGGGTTGGTCAGCACCAGATGTGGACGGCACAGCATTACAGGTTCAATGAGCCGAATTGTTTTATTTCTTCCGGCGGACTGGGCACGATGGGCTTCGGGATGCCGGCGGCTATGGGGGCTAAGGTGGGCCGTCCCGATAAGGTGGTCTGGTGTATCGATGGTGACGGCAGCCTGCAAATGACGATTCAGGAGATGGCTACCCTCGTCCAGGACAATATTGCCATTAAGATAGCGGTGATGAATAACGGCTTCCTGGGCATGGTGAGGCAGTGGCAGGAGTTGTTTTATGGCAAGAGATATGTCGCTACTCCTCTATCCTGCCCGGACTTTGTTAAGGTTGCCGAGGCCTACTGTATCGCCGGGTTGAGGGTGACCCGCCGCGAGGAGGTCATGCCGGCGATAGAGCGGGCGATGGCGCATGACGGCCCGTTTTTAATAAATTTCATGGTGGAACCGGAAGAGAACGTTTACCCGATGGTGCCCCCGGGGGCATCTGTCGCCGAGTTTATCGAACATCCGGAGAAAGAGGTATCGACATGGCCACGACGAAGCACACCCTAGTTGCTATTGTGCAGGATAAGCCCGGTGTCCTCAATCGTGTGGTGAGCCTTTTCCGCCGACGCGGTTTCAACATCGATAGTATCGCCGTGGGACACAGTGAGATACCTCACCTGTCGCGGGTGACTATCGTCGTCAACGGGACAACCGCCACGGTGGAGCAGGTCAGAAAGCAGCTGGACAAGCTCATCGATGTGGTCAAGGTTTTTGATATCACCGCAGAAAAAATTACCGGCAGGGAACTGGCACTGGTGAAGGTGAAGGCCAGCTCGACGACGCGCAGCGAAATTATTGAGATAGCCGATATTTTCCGGGCCAATATCGTGGATGTGGCTTCGGACTCGCTCACGATTGAAATTACCGGTGACGAAGATAAAATCGAGTCCCTGCTGAAGTTGCTGCGCGGCTTCGGCATCAAGGAGATTGCCCGGACAGGCCGTGTTGCCATGGTCAGGGGCAACCTTGGGGCTATACCGGAAGAAAAAGCCACCAGAAGCCGCGTGAAGAAGCAGGCGTGAGGAAAAAGACCTTTGACACAGAGTAAAACGCTTAAAGAGCTTGAAGAAAATATGAAAGATGCCTATATGCTGATGGCTCTTGAATAGAGATAATAGCACTAGAGGAGGGCAAAATGGCAAGAATAGAGGATGCAAGGGATGCCGAGGACATGGTTTATGAATATTACAGAGAGCATTTCCCACTTGGTCCAGAGCCTATTAACTTTGATACCCATAAACAGGGTTATACATGGATTGTAAAATATAACCTCCTGAGTGTTACGGATTCTAAAGAGTACGAAGCACACATTAATGCAAGAACTGGTAATATGTTAAGGATACGATAAAACTAAAGACAACTATTTTCAACGGGCAAACTATTAAGCTTTATTCCTAGTCCAGACATATAGACAAAATCGCTTAGAATATATATAATGTATATAACCATGTCGTACTATGTAGGTTCTTATCCGCGGAGAATTAACCTCATCCTTATCCGCCCCTCTCTGATTTAAAGAGAGGGGAACAGTCCGTTGCATCTCAGAATAATTCTCCAAGGAGGAACTTATACATGGACAAGGTTATTATCTTTGACACCACACTGCGGGATGGGGAGCAGGCGGCGGGGGGCACTCTCAATGTTCAGGAAAAGCTGGAAATTGCCAGGCAGCTGGAAAAGCTGGGCGTTGACGTTATCGAGGCTGGCTTTCCGGTCACTTCCCCCGGTGATTTCGAGGCTGTCAGACTTATTTCCCAGGAAATTCGTACTCCATCTATCTGCGTGCTGACCCACGCCAACCTGAAAGCTGTTGACGATAGCTGGGAAGCCGTGAAAGGGGCGGCCAACCCGCGCATTCACATTGTCCTGTCGTCTTCGGATATCCACCTTTTTTATCAGCTTCGTAAAAGCCGGGAGCAAATTCTCCAGATGTCCTGCGATACGGTGGCCCACGCCGGGAAATACTGTACCAATATCGAGTTCTCGGCTATGGACGCCTCCCGCACCGAGCCGGAGTTTATCCATCAGCTATTGAAAGCTGTCATCAATGCCGGGGCTACCACGGTAAATGTCCCGGATACGGTCGGCTACGCTATGCCCCATCAGTTCGGCGACTTAATCGAGGGAGTCTTCAAGAATGTTCCCAATATCGATAGGGCTGTGGTCAGCGTGCACTGCCATAACGACCTCGGTCTGGCGGTTGCCAACAGTCTGGAGGCTATCAAACGTGGTGCCAGGCAGGTCGAGGCTACGGTTAATGGTATCGGCGAGAGGGCTGGCAATGCCGCCCTGGAAGAAATCGTCATGGCTATCAGGACCCGCGCTGACTTTTTCAACGTGACGACGAATATCGATACGAAGCAAATTTACCGGACGAGTCGTCTTGTCAGTGACCTGACCGGTTTTACCGTACAGCCCAACAAGGCTATTGTCGGCGGCAATGCCTTTCGCCACTCTTCTGGCCTGCACGTCGACGGCATGATTAAAAAAGCTGTTACTTATGAAATTATCGACCCAAAGTCAGTGGGCATACCTTCCAGCAGCCTGGTGCTGGGTAAGACCAGCGGGCGTCATGCCTTCCGGGAACGTCTCTCCGAGCTGGGCTACAGCCTGAACGATGAAGACCTGAACCGGGCCTTTGCCGCCTTCAAAGAGCTGGCCGATAAGAAGAAAGACATTACTGACCGCGATATTGAGTCGCTGGTGGCTGAGGAGCGGCGTACCGTTTCCGAGGAGTATCACCTTGACCGTGTCCAGGTTACCTCCGGCGACCAGGGTCTCCCCATGGCGGGAGTCAGGCTTATCGGGCCGGGTGGCAAGACTATAATCGAGGGTGCCTCTCTTGGCACCGGGCCCGTGGATGCGGTCTATAAGGCTATCAACCTGTGTGTGAAGGTGCCCAATTCTCTCACCGAATTCTCGGTAAAATCGGTGACGGAGGGCATTGATGCCATCGGCGAGGTATTGATTAGGATAGAGAGTGACGGCGTCACTTATACGGGACGCGGCGCTGATACCGATATTATCGTGTCCAGTGCTAAGGCCTACATCAATGCTCTGAATCGCTTACTTGCCGCGAAGAAAATTGCCAAGTAAAAAGGGATTTTTATAATTGTCATCCTGAGAAGTCCTGATGACAATCGGGGCGACGAAGGATATCGTGGAGGGGTGGATAAAAGACGGGATTTCTCCACCCCTGGACCTTTGAGGGTGAATCCTTCATTTCGCTCGCAGTGACAAAGGGCAATTATAAAATCATCTCGCTTGTACCCTTTTTCACAAACGGTTATAATCTGGTATAATCTGTTTTCCGTGGTGCGTTTATAAATCTATAAAAAAGGGGAAACACATTGAACTTAGCCGAGAAAATACTGGCGGCTCATGCCGATAAAAAAGAGGTCAGCCCCGGCGAATTCATCAATGTCCGGGTGGACATGATTGTTTCCAATGACATCACGGCTCCCATCGCTATCAGGGAGTTCCGGCGCCTGGGGGTGGAGAGAGTCTTTGACCCGTCCAAGATTGTCATGGTGCCGGACCATTTCGTGCCGAATAAAGACATACTCTCGGCGGAGCAGGCTAAATTGATGAAGGACTTCTGCCATGAGCAGGGGATACAATACTTTGAAGTAGGGCAGATGGGCATCGAGCACGTCCTCCTGCCGGAGCAGGGCTTGGTACTCCCCGGGGATGTGGTCGTTGGGGCTGATTCCCATACCTGCACCTATGGAGCCGTCGGCGCCTTTGCCACCGGCATGGGGTCGACGGATATTGCCGCCGCCATGGCCACCGGCGATATCTGGATGAAGGTGCCGCCCACCATCAGGTTTGTCTATCACGGTACACTGGATAAATGGGTGGGGGGCAAAGACCTTATCCTTTATACTATCGGTAATATCGGCGTCGACGGCGCTTTGTATTCGGCGATGGAGTTCACCGGCGAGGCTGTCGAGGCACTGTCTATGGACGGACGCTTTACCATGGCTAACATGGCCATCGAAGCCGGCGGCAAGGCCGGCCTTTTCCACGTGGATAATAAGACTCAGCTTTACATAAAGTCGAGAGCGAAACGTTCTTATCTGGTCTATGAGCCGGATATCGATACCCGATACGACCGTGTAATTGAATACGATGTCTCGACTATCGAGCCGCAGGTATCTCTTCCGCATTCGCCGGCCAATGCCAGGCCGGTCAGCACGATAGGGGATATCAAAATCGACCAGGCCGTAATCGGCAGCTGTACCAACGGGCGTATCGAAGACCTGCGGATGGCCGCCCATATATTGAAAAGGAAGAAAGTCCATCCCGGTGTACGTTGCATTATCATTCCCGGCACGCAACAGGTCTACCTCGATGCTCTGGCCGAGGGTTTGTTAGAGATATTCATCAAGGCCGGTGCCGCGGTCAGTACGCCGACCTGCGGGCCCTGCCTCGGCGGGCACATGGGCGTTTTAGCCGCCGGTGAGCGTTGCGTCTCCACGACCAACCGCAACTTTGTCGGCAGGATGGGCAGCGCGAAGTCGGAGGTGTACCTGGCAAATCCGGCGGTGGCCGCCGCCAGTGCTGTGTCTGGCAGGATTACCGACCCTGATGAGGTTATGAAATAAAATACCTGTCATTGCGAGACCAGTCCTTCGCTTCCCTGACTCCCGAAGGACGGCGAAGCAATCTAATCGGAATGGCCAAGCAGTATTTTGTTTATATAATGACAAACAAGTGGAATAAGGTGCTGTATACCGGCGTTACTAACGACTTGAAACGAAGGGTTCATGAACACAAGGAAAAAACAGTTAAAGGATTTACTAAACGATATAATGTTGATAAATTGGTCTATTACGAAGTTACCGAAAGCATTGAAAGCGCTATTCTAAGAGAGAAGCAAATTAAGGGAGGTTCAAGGAAAGATAAGATAGAGTTAATCAACTCCATGAATAACGGATGGCATGATTTATATGATATCCTGTGAGATAGCATCTCCCGATGAAAGGGGGGAGGTAAATAATATGGCTAAACTCCGTACAAGCTGGAAAGAAAAGCTGCTGACAACCGCCGAGAAGAATAAACTGCCCAGGGTGGTGGAAGTCAATGAGAAGATGAGCAAAAAGTGGGGAGAAGGCACCTGCGTTATCCCCTCGCCGCTGGAGGTGGACGCTGTCATGAAAAGTGTCCCGAGAGGTAAGCTTATCACCATCAACCGGATACGTGAGGTGATGGCGAAGAAGTACCATGCTTCCTTCGGCTGACCCATCACCACCGGCATCTTTGTCGGGATTGCGGCTCGTGCAGCCGGGGAAGATACTGCCGAGGGCAAGAAGGATATCACCCCGTACTGGCGGACATTAAAGGGTAAGGGTGAACTTAACGAGAAATACCCCGGCGGCGTTTTAGCCCAGTCAGCCAGGCTTAAATCCGAAGGCCACGCCATTGAACTGGATAAAGCGGGCAAGCCGAAGCGTGTAAAGGACTGGGAGAAGGCTCTTATTGAGGTATAGCGAATAAAACATCTAATAAGAAATCAGCGTGTAATTAAGTGGAACAAAACGAATTATTTACTTCAATTATTCAAGGTAAAAAGGATTTCGGTGTCAAATGCAAGAAGTTTGCAGGTACTTTGACAGTCGAAATGCTGAAGCGTGTTTTAGAGGAGCATGGAATACCCGTCTCACCACGCGATGTCTTCATCAGGGGAGTAGGTATTGAGATTGATTTAATCTTAACAAAAAATAAAAGTCCGAGATACGGTTTATTTTATGAGCCAGAAGATGTCCTTGCTGTTTTAGAGGTTAAGGAACTTGGTTCCTTTGGCGAGCAAACTATTAATCAGATAAGGAAGAATTTTGAACTTATTAACAAAATTAGAGACAATATTAATTGTGCATATATAACTTTGACAGAAAGAAAAGGATTTAAATGGGCTATAACAACCGAGAACTTGGGGTTTCCTGCCTATACTTTATTCTGGCATAAAGGCAACAATATTGAGAACGCGGAACCTTCAGGGGATTTTGGACGGCTAATAGATGATTTGAGAAGAATCGCACACCGATGAATATGAAAAGGAGTGAAGCCCTTTAATAAATCATCCCTCTCCCTCGATGGGAGAGGGAAGGGTGAGGGTGATTAAATACCAAAAAGGGGAGTGCGCAGCGAGAGGGGCCTGCCCTGAGCCTGTCGAACGGGGCGCCGCCCCCTCTCAAATCCCTTCCCCCTCTCCGATCGATAATGAAAACATCTCCCCGATGAATCATGTCGGAGAGGGGGCCAGGGGGTGAGGTAAAAAATAACGGACACCATTTGATTGAAAGTCTTGATATATTGTTTTACACTTGATGAGTAAGAAAGATATAAATAATTATCAGCCATCGATTAGCAAAAACAAAAAACGAATACCTGAAATATGAAGCTAATTTAACATAAAAAGAAAAACGAATCCTTGAAGCTAATTACGCACGAATAAATATAAAAAAATATTTTAAAACAAATAACAAATCCTTTGTCACCCCTCTCGTCAAAAGGAGCCAAAATGAAACTCAAAGGCAAAGTCCATAAATACGGCGCTGATGTCAATACGGATGTTATTATCCCCGCCCGTTACCTTAACGTGTCAGACCCCGATGAGTTGGCGAAGCATTGCATGGAGGACATCGATGCGGACTTCCTGAACAGGCTTGAGCCGGGTGATATCATCATGGCAACCACCAACTTTGGCTGCGGCTCTTCGCGGGAACATGCCCCTCTGGCTATCAAGGCGGCGGGCGTTTCCTGCGTCATTGCCAGAAGCTTCGCCCGTATCTTCTTCCGCAATGCTATCAACATCGGCCTGCCTGTGCTTGAATGCGTTGAAGCGGTGAGAAAGACCGAGTCTGGCGACATTCTGGAGGTCGACCTCTCTCGGGGAAAGATAAAGAACCTGACCAGGAGTATGACTTTTACCGCTAAACCCTATCCCGACTTCATGGCTGAGCTTATTTCCGCCGGTGGGCTTATCGAGTATACGAAAAAGAGACTGGCTCAAACGAAAAAAGGTTAGGAAATTAGGAGGACTTAACGTGAACTTGAACCTGATAGTTTTACCCGGCGATGGTGTCGGCCCCGAGGTTATCGATGAAGCTGTCAAAATATTGAGGGCTGTCGGCAAGAGGTACGGGCACAGTTTTAACCTGAACACCCGGCTCGTGGGTGGGGCGGCTATCGACGTAGAGGGCGTGGCTGTATCTTCGGATACGCTCGACCTGTGCAAAAAGGCTGATGCCGTATTGTTTGGTGCGGTGGGTGGCCCCAAGTGGGACGACCCTCTGGCCAAGGTCCGCCCCGAGGATGGCCTGCTGGAACTGCGTAAAGGACTGGGACTATTCGCTAACCTGCGCCCGGTAAAGGTTTTTCCGGTGCTGGTCGACTCAACCAACCTCAAGCCGGAGGTGATAAAGGGAGTGGATTTCATCTTTGTTCGGGAGCTTACCGGCGGACTCTATTTCGGTCGACCCAAAAGGCGGTGGCAGACATCGAAAGGACGGCGAGCCGTCGACTCCATGGCGTACTCCGAGCAGGAGATTGCGCGCATCGTGCGTGTGGGCTTCGAGCTGGCGCGGCGTCGTCAGAAAAAGCTCATCTCGGTGGATAAAGCCAATGTGCTGGAATCGTCCCGACTCTGGCGGCAGGTGGCCATCGAGGTTGCCAAGGACTACTCTGACGTGACGCTGGAGCACATGCTCGTAGATGCCTGCTCGATGCGTATTATCCAGAATCCGAAGTACCTGGATACTCTGGTCACGGAAAATACCTTTGGGGATATCCTGACCGACGAAGCCTCGATGCTGGCCGGTTCGATGGGCATGCTGCCTTCGGCAAGTCTGGCCGGAGTACCGCAGGCCGGCATCAGAATATTCGGCCTTTACGAGCCGATTCACGGCAGCGCGCCGCGTCGCGCCGGACTCAATATGGTTAACCCGATTGCCAGCATCCTCAGTGTCGCCATGATGCTGCGTTACTCATTTGCCCTGGAGAAAGAGGCGCAGGTGGTCGAAGCGGCTGTGGAAGATGTATTGAATGAAGGCTATCGTACCTATGATATAATGAGTGAAGGCAAAACAAGGGTGGGGACGAAAGAGATGGGAGATATCATCGCCGGGAAAGCAGGGGGCTAAAAATTGGCATCGGTTGAACTCTACGATACGACATTGCGGGATGGAGCCCAGAGCGAAGGGATATCCTTCTCCGTGGTGGACAAGCTGCATATCGCCCATAAACTCGACGAACTGGGCATCCGATATATAGAGGGCGGCTGGCCGGGTTCCAATCCAAAAGACGCCGAATTTTTCGAAAAGGCGCGCAGCCTTTCGCTAAAGAATGCGCAGATAGTCGTTTTCGGCAGCACCCGGCGGCGTGGCATCAGAGCTGAGGAAGACAACAACCTGGTCATGCTGGTAAAAGCCGGGGTCAGGGTGGCTACTATCGTCGGTAAAAGCTCCGACCTGCAGGTTGTCAATGTCTTGAAGACCACGCTGGAAGAGAACCTCGGCATGATTGCCGATTCCGTACGTTATCTCAAGTCGAAAGGTATGGCTGTTTTCCTGGACGCCGAGCACTTTTTCGATGGGTTCAAGTCCAACCCTGATTATGCGTTAAAGACTCTGGAAGTAGCCGCGGAGGCCGGTGTCGATTGTTTGGTGCTCTGCGACACTAACGGCGGAGCTTTACCGGAAGAAGTGACGAGAGCGGTCAAGAAAGCTGCCAGGGCGACGAACGTGCCACTGGGAATTCACACTCATAATGACGGTGGCCTGGCAGTGGCCAACACGCTGGCGGCGGTCATGGCGGGGGCAACGCAGGTGCAGGGCACCATAAATGGTCTGGGCGAGCGCTGCGGCAATGCTAATCTGTGTACCATCATACCTGCTTTAAAGCTGAAAATGGGTATAGACTGCGTTACCAATGAGCAGCTTGCCCGGCTGACCGAAGTATCACATTTCGTCAGCGAGTCAGCCAATTCAGTACCCGACCCCTTTTCCCCTTACGTGGGCGCCAGTGCCTTCAGTCATAAAGCCGGCTATCACATGGACGGGATAACCAAGTGGCCCGATGCCTACCAGCATATCGACCCGGCCAGGGTGGGCAATCGCCAGCGGACGGTAATATCGGACCAGTCCGGCAAGCGCAACATCATCACCAAAGCAAAAGAGCTCGGCATAGAACTATCAACTGCGGATAAAGAGGTCAGGGACTTGCTGGAGCGAGTCAAGCTGCTGGAAAGCCGCGGCTTCCAGTACGACAATGCCGAGGCATCCTTCGAGCTTTTATTACACAAGGCCAGACCCGACTATACACCGCCGTTTGAGCTGGTAGACTTCATAGTGGTGGTGGAATCGAAGCGGCGGCCTTCCACACGCAAAACACAGGAAGAAATGCTCTCTGAAGCTATTGTCAAGGTAAAGGTGGGCGGAGAAATCATACACACGGCGGCGGAGGGCGATGGTCCCGTCAATGCTTTAGACAGGGCATTACGCAAGGCTTTGCTACAGTTCTATCCCAGCCTGGAGCAGGTCAAGCTGGTGGACTATAAGGTACGTATTTTAGAGGAAAGTGTGGGCACGGAGTCGCAGGTACGCGTCCTCATAGAGTCCAGCGACGGCATTAACGAGTGGCGGACGGTAGGTGGCTCTACCAATATCATCGAGGCAAGCTGGCTGGCTTTAGCCGACGGGCTGGAGTACTGGCTGGTGAAGCAGAAATAGTAATTGGTTAGAAATTAAAACCAAGCAATCTTATTGCCAATTCTGCGCTGAAACACATATATCCAATGAAAATTAAGAAGATTCCCCATCGCGCAATAATTTTGTTCTTACGCAGTTCATACACTAAACTTTTATTACCACTGACGTAAGTCACCCCCATGTCTAATATGGTTTTATTTTTTGGAAGAGCCATTAGTGCTATTACTAATGCTCCAGCTGTACTGAAAACAAATCCTCCAAATAACATAACTAGTTCGAGATTAGACCATATTGCTTCTGCGCTACCCATGCATATACCCATCACCAGGAAAAATGGAAGCATCTTCCATTTAAAAAATCTTGCTTTAAATATTTTTATATCTTCATTAGTCTCGTTCTGAAGCCATCTATGTATTTTTTCTCTTGTTTCTTCTACTCTATCTTGTTCTGTCATATATGTTCTCCTATGCTTTTTGATGTATTGTAGTTATAGTATAATAATATGTAAGGATATAAGGTTCAAGTCCCGTATGGAGGTCTGAGATGGGCGAAATAAAGAGCGCCGCCGAGATAGCCAGGGAAAAGCTGGCAAAGATTGGCGAGCCTACCGAAGCGGAGCGCCTCAAGTGGAAATACGGCCCGGAGGGGGAAAAATTGGCGGCACGGTATCTCAAAGAGGACACTAACCTCGTCAATGAAGTCAAGAAATATGATGATAAGGCGAAGAAGTATATTACCGCCAGCGTCAATGACATCCTCATCAGGAATATACTCCTGCCCCGGAACGAGGTCGCACGAAAAACAAACAAGAAGGCGATGGACGGATTGAAGGTCTTGAAAAACGACAAGGTGGCCGTGGAGAATGTTTTCAGCAGGATGAGGCATGTTCTTGACCACTATGTGCAGGAAGGGGCCAAGCAAAAGAAACAGGCCTATGAGTCCCTTAAAACCGAATTCGAGGCCAAGATACAGCAGGCCATCAGGAAGCAGACAGGCGTGAATGCCAAAGTGAATATAGACGTGGAAAAGCAGCCGCAGTTCCTCGAGGAGTGGCAGCGGGTGCAGGCACAAATGGAGGCGCAATATCTGACGCTGCTGGACGAATACAAACAGGAGCTTGCGGTAATTAATTAGGAATAACCATGGATAGTGAAAGTGAAAGAATTGAATACGCCGCCCGTCACACCGAGATATTGCGGCATCCCCGGCAGCATCTGGCTACTTTCGGCGTAACCAATATCTATTACTATCTGGTAACGGAGCCTACCTACACGGAACTTACCAATGATACCAACGAGACGGTAATCCGAGAGGGCAGGGTTGTCGCCGAAAGGCCGAAGATTGTCACGCCTTATTATCTCACCCATCTGGAAGGTTTCAGCTACGACGCCCGGCAGTATTTCGAGATGCTGCTCAGGATGCAGGGTCCCAATGCGCCCGGCCTGTTTTATACCTATAGAAATGAACCCAAGGGTCTCAATATAGTATCGGACGCCTGGCCGGTGGTGGTGGATAAGCTGAATGCCGAGATTGATAAAAAGGGCGACCCTCTGGCTACTATCGTCAAGGGACAGGACGACCTCTGGGATGTATCGCTGCTGAAATTCATCTACGAAATTACCAGTCGCTCCATCCAGAGCAACATTGCCCAGCTTGGCTCAAGGGGGCTTCTGGGCATGAGTCACGGCGGCATACCCGTCGGCGCCCGGCAGATAATCGAGGAGATGTTCCGGCAGGTTGCCCAGGGAGAGTTGAAACCCTACGAACTCGAACAGGAACTGAACCGCTGGGGAGCTTTCGAGGAATACCAGGACAGGTTCTTCGCACTGATCAAGGGCAGAAAATAGGTCTTGAAGTATAAAAAGGGGCGAAAAAGACGAAATATTTTTTTAGGGAAACAAATCGAGTGTGGATAACTTGGGGATTCGTTTCAATTTATGTTAAGTATTTGCGGTTTTAAGGGTGAGTTGTGACAGGGGCCGGATGACATAATATACTGCGACGGCGATGTAAAAAATATCCGGGTTAAAGAGATTATTAATGAATATATCTATCATCGAAGCGAGAGACCTCTCCGAGGCGTGGTTCCTCTGCCTGTGCAAGACCCTGGATGAAGGCTACGAGTACAAAATCGACCGCGGCAGCTACGCCGGCCAGAGGCGCAAAGAGCTGGACATGGTCGTGGTACAGGTAAGCTACCCGGGCACTAAGCCGCTGATACCGGACGTGCCCCAGGGCGTACCCCCGCCCAGCACCATGGAATACGTGGAAAGCTATCTACCATACCTGATGGCAGCGCATAAGAAAAAAGGGGAGCAGTATACCTACGGTCAATACCTGGAGAAGCAGATAGTCGAAGTCATCAAGATGTATAAGAATGATGGCTATAATACCAACCAGGCCTTCATGGCAGTAGGGAGCAGACATTCAATTAAACTAACTGACCCTCCGTGTCTGCGGATGATAGACACCAGAATCCGGGACGGCAGTCTTCACTTCTTTGTTTATTTCCGGTCGTGGGACCTTTGGGCAGGGTTTCCGTCCAACCTGGCGGCTATCCAGTTGCTCAAGGAATACATGGCCAGTGAGATAGGGGTCAAGGACGGCGAACTGGTGGCGATGAGCAAGGGCCTGCACCTTTACGAATATACGTGGGAACTGGCTAAGGCCGTGGTGAGGAAGTAGAGAAAGGTTATCAGTTTTCAGTGAGGGGAAAGACAAAAGGGGGTAGGTGAACGGATTGCTTCGCTGTGCCCGCAATGACGGGTAAAAAGACAAAAGCATAAATAGAGATTGCCACGCCTTCACGGCTTCGCCGTGAAAGGTCTCGCAATGACCTGCCTACGCTAAAGCTACGGCGGGCAGGCAGGACGGAGGGAAAATCATGGAATATATTGAAGCTGTAGCCGACATGATTGTGGAGTCGAAGAAGGTCGTTGTCTTTACCGGAGCGGGTTTCAGCACCGAGTCCAACGTTCCCGACTTCCGCGGGCCGCAGGGGGTCTGGAGCAAGTTCGACCCGAGCGAGCTGAACCTGCCGAACTTTCTGCGGAGCGAGGAAATCAGGGAAAAATACTGGCAGGTGCATAAAATGTTCTGGGAGACGGTAAAAATTGCCGAACCTAACAGCGGACACTATGCCGTCACCGAGCTCCACAACATCGGCAAGCTCGACTGTGTTATCACGCAAAACACCGACGGCCTTCACCAGAAATCCGGCACACCGAATGAGAAGGTGCTGGAACTCCATGGTACGATGCACTGGGTCGATTGCCTCGACTGCCACCAGAGGTATCCCCGGGAACGCGCCCACGAAAAGATGCTGGCCGGGGAGAAAGTGCCCCGATGCGATAAATGTCACGGCATTCTCAAACCGGCGACAGTGGCCTACGGACAGGCAATGCCGGAAAGGGAAACCCGAGAAGCCGAGGTAAGGTCTGCCGGGTGCGACCTGTTCCTGGCGGCCGGGTCATCGCTGGTGGTCTACCCGGCGGCGCAGATGCCCATCATCGCCAAACGGAGCGGCGCGCGGCTGGTCATCATGAACCTGACGGAAACGCCCCATGACCACCTTGCGGACGTGGTTATAGCGGAAAAAACGGGCGAAGCCCTCTCCAGAATTGTCGTCAGGGTCAAGGAGAAGACGAAGGCATGATTCTGAGTGCCTAATCAACGAGTGTCAAAGTAGTCGGGCTTGACCTGAGAATCAAGGCCCCTCCTTATCCCCCCTCTGGATTCCAGCTTTCGCTGGAATGACAGTAAGGGAGTTAGGGGTTCAGGACACCACGCCACCCCGAGATTCTTCCCCCGATTGCATCGGGGGAAGAATGACAGAGAGGACAGGAGCGGAAAAGTGGGTAGGGGGGAGATACGGATTCTTCGCTACGCTCAGAATGACAAAATGAATGGTCTGGATTCTGGCCCTCGGGCTGAACTCGGGCTGAAGCCTTCGTCAGAATGACAATGAGATAATGTACCGGTACAAAGTCGGACTGCTTATAGCAATCTTAATGCTACTTTTTACCCTGACGGCAGGGTGTGCTCCCCGGCAGGACTTCGACAGGCATCTCCAGACAATCACTGACCCATACCGGTTTCACCTCGCAAAATGGGAGTTTAAAGCTCTCGGAGGGGAAATCGGCGAATTTTTCAGCGGTCGGCATGGGAGTACGGATAACGTTACGTCGGAAGTCGCCAGATATTTTGACAATGTCGGGCAGATTCAGGTGCTAGAATCGGAAATAGAAGCTGTCAAAGCAGGCGACCAGCCGGGAGACCTGGTTGCGCTCGAAGATGAGCTTGGTCGGTTAAGGCAAGAAAACGCCGAAGTCGATGATTCCGTGGCGAGACACCTAGAGACACAGATAAGGGAGACCCTTTCGCAGCAGGGTATATATAATCCGGCAGATAAATATATCAGATTAAAGATTGGCTTCCCTCCGGTAAGTTTCAAGCTGGATAATCCGCCTTATATGCTGGTCGTTTCTCCGCGGGACAGGATAGAGAGCATCAGAGAAATAACGCTATTACCAGAACTGGGCGTCAAGGACATGGAGAGTATCGAGGCCCAGGTTGATAAACTGGGAGTCTCTTCACTGGTGGTGGGGCTGGGTGGCCTGTCAACGTACCCGAGCTACGTTACCGATGAGGCCGACCTGCAATTCATCATTGAAACGGCAGTCCATGAGTGGCTGCACCAGTATCTGATCTTTACGCCGCTGGGATTCCGGTATATGCTGGACATTACCGGCATTCAGCCCGATTATGAAATATCCGTCATCAATGAGACTGTGGCAAGTATGGTCGGCAAGGAAATCGGCGGCATGATATATAAAGAACACTATGCCCGGGATGAAAAGGACAGAACCGGGCTGGATACGGTGGAAGCGGGGTTTAATTTTAACCGGGAGATGCGAGAAATCAGGAAGGCTGTGGATAACTACCTCGCTCAGGGTGAAATCGAAAAGGCCGAGCAGTTCATGGAGCAGAAACGGCAATACCTGGTGGATAACGGCTATTATATAAGGAAGCTAAATCAAGCCTATTTTGCCTTTTACGGGGCCTATGCGGATAGCCCGACATCCATCAGTCCCATCGGGGTCGAGCTTAAAAAGCTCAGGAGCCAGAGCGCTTCCTTGAAGGGATTCCTGGAGACCGTGATGTCAATGAACAGCGGGCAGGAACTGGCGGAAAGTGTATCGGGCAACAGCACGGCGGCGGGAATACCTTGAACCAAAGCATCGTTATCCTCCGTAAATGACCGGGATTCACTTTTCGCTAAACCTCCCATCGTGTGGTATCATTTTTAACGGGTATCTTCGACCTCGGAAGGTAAACGGTTAAGCAGGCATGATTCCTGAACTGGTCAGCTTTGTTACCAGACGCGAAGGGCGGAAGTTCCGCCACCTGGATTCCACTTTTGATGAGTCCTTGGTAAATGCGGAGGGGCTGGGAAAAGGAGCGGGCATATCGCTCTACGTGCATATACCGTTCTGCCGCTCGCTGTGCCCGTTCTGCTGTTTTAACCGTTACCTGTTTCAGGAAGACCTGGCGCACCGCTATTTTATCGACCTGAAGAAAGAGCTAGAGCTATATATCCGGCGCGGGTTTAAGTTCTCCAGCATATATTTCGGCGGCGGTACGCCCACGGTGCTCATGGACGAACTGGTCGAATTTATCGGGCACATACGTAAACAGTTCGATATCAGTGAGATTTCTCTGGAGACAACGCCCCGAGAGCTTACCCGGCAGAACATCGAGCTTCTTAAGAAGGCGGGCATAAACCGCCTCTCGGTGGGCGTGCAGAGCTTCGATGAGCAGGTTCTCAAGACCATGGGGAGAGTCAACGGCCCTTTAGAGGAGGTCAGGAGCCGCCTGCTCATGGCCCAGGGGCAATTCGCTACCCTGAACGTGGACTTCGTCTTCAATTTCCCCGGCCAGACTATCGAGCAATTCAAGGCCGATGTGGCTGCCTTCAAAGAATTGGGCATCGACCAGGCCACGTTCTACCCACTCATGGCTTCGCCACATAAAAAGGACGCCATGGAGCGACGGTTCAACAGAGTGGACAACTCCCGCGAGAGACAGTTTTACGACGTTATATTAAGTCAGCTCTACCGGGGCGGGTATACGGCATCTACGGCATGGTGTTTTTCACGCGGCGAGCGGATGATTGACGAGTATATTATAGAGTTTGACGATTATATCGGCATAGGCGCCGGGTCTGTCAGCATCGTGCAGGGCAATTTCTACGTGAACACCTTTTCGCTCGACCGCTATCATGAGATGACTGCTTCCGGGCGGCTGCCCATAGTGGGGTGGCGAAAGCTATCGGACAGAGAGAACCGGCGCTACTATCTTCTGACCAAACTTTTCGGTATGAAGCTGGATACAGAAGCATTACGCCGCCGCTTCGGGGAGGGGATAATGGGCAAGCTATGGCCGGAAATAGCTTTCCTTAAGACATTCGGGCTGGTTTCCGGGGACGGCATGATGAACGTTACCGAGAAGGGGATGTACCCGGTGAGCGTCATGATGCGGGACTTTTTTGCAGCGCTCAATACGCTGCGGGAATACTACATCGAGCACCAGATTTAATTATCTGACAGCCACGTGTATACCGGCCGCGCCGAAGAGCAGGGGGCGGTAGCTAACATCACGGAAGCCTGCCGCCAGCAACATATCTCTGACTTCCTGGGGGGAATAAAAGAGCGAGGCGGATTCCGCCAGATAACGGTAGGCGCCTTTATTGCCGGAAAGTAATATACCCACCGGTTTTACGAAAGTGCGCAGGTAGAAATGGAAGAGCTTTCTGATTAGCCGGTTGGCGGGCTGGCTCGACTCCACGATAACGTACCGCCCGCCGGATTTCAATACCCTTTTCACCTCTGCGAGGTGGGACAGACCCGGCGGGTTTTTATAGGTAAGGTTGCGGAAGGCAAAGGATATGCCCACGACGTCGAAATGGCCATCGGGGAAAGGGAGATGAGTGGCTTCACCGTGGATAAACGTCTCCCTCCGACCGATACCGGCTTTAATTGCCTCCTGCCGCGCTCGTTCCAGCATCGGCAGGCTATAGTCCAGGCCGGTTATTTCGGTGTTTTCTCCGGCCAGCCGGGCGATACTTATGGTCAGGTCACCGGTGCCGCAGCCCAGGTCGAGGACCCGCTGCGGATTCTCAGCAAGACAGGTTTGAGCCGCCAGTCGCCGCCACCTTTTGTCCAGTCCCAGGGTAACGATACGGTTTACCAGGTCGTAGCGCGGCGGCAGCGCTGTGAACATACCGTGTAACGGTCTGGATGTTTGAGAAAAGCCGGGGCTTTCCATAGCGATATTAGAAAACGCGACCCAGGATGTAGCCGATTCCCATTAGCAGCTGTGTCAGCAGCACGTTCATGACATTGGCCGCCATGGCCGGCATGAGTTTGGAGGTATCGTCATGATGGCGGGCGCCGTTAATGGCCCTGATGGTCAGGGGCAGAGTCAGCAGTGCCAGCAGCGTCCAGACGGGCATGACTCGCGCCGCTACCCATCCTATTATCCACAGGTACAAGGCAATAGCTACTACCGAGTAAAAGATGGCAGCCCTGTTCTTGCCGATAGAGATGGGCACCGTCTTGCGGTTAGCCAGCATATCGGCTTCAACATCGGGGAACTCGTTAAGCAGCAGTAGATTGTGCACCAGGAAGGCGGAAGGAATACAGGCGACGGCCGCAGTACAGGTATAAGCTCCCGTCTGGGCAAAGTACGTACCGAGTATGGGCAGCGCGCCGAGGCCGGCGCCGGCGGCCCACTCCGGCCAGGGGCGTTTGAGGATAATAGGACTGTAAAGTACTATGAAGAAGGCTGCCACGATAAGCAGCGGCAGCAGTTGCCAGCCGCGTATGATAACGAAATATATACCAATGGGTACGGCAAGAACGAGCATGACTATTCCCAGCCACAGCACCTGCCGTGGCGAGAGCAGTTCAGCCGGGAGGATGCCGCTACCTCCGCTGAACGGGGTACGCCTGGCGGCCAGGTCGATACCGCTCCGAAAATCGAAGTAGTCATTGAGTATATTCACGCTAGCATGGGTAAGCACCAGCCCGATACCGGCGAGGAGGGCATGCCGTAGGTTGAAATAGCCGTCATACCAGGCGATGGTGGTGCCGAGAAAAGCCAGCACGATGGATAGCGTCAGGAACTGCGGACGGGTCTCCAGAAACCAGAATTTCAGTCTCTTCAACTTGCTCCCTATTATCTCTCCGGGTACTTATGCCCGGCTGCGTCCCATAACTGGTGGAAATTCGATCTAGCCATATCCTATACCCTTCTGCCATCTCGGTCAATCCTTATTAAGTAACCAGTGCTTCCTCCAAGAATTCCAGTTTGATTGGTTCCTGCTCCA
>Ga0315282_10001175_pt1 | contig 50258 bp, 37 predicted proteins | sample YL17G07_20_MG_FD_203693 | JGI IMG/M metagenome (GOLD analysis project Ga0315282, IMG submission 203693) | Sediment microbial communities from Yellowstone Lake, YNP, Wyoming, USA - YL17G07_20 | ecosystem: Environmental > Aquatic > Freshwater > Lake > Sediment | place: USA: Wyoming | collected...
CACAGTTACAGTGTAAATGCCTGCGCGTGGAGTCCAGACGGTCGTCGAATCGTCTTGGGTTCGTCTGACCACACTCTAAGAGTGTGGGATGCCGACACGGGTTCCCTCCTCGCCGTCTTCTATCCTCTCCCCTCCGGCCAATCCTGTGCCTACGACGAGGTCTCCAACCGCTTCCTCTCCGCCTCCCCCCTTGCCTGGCGCTACATCAATTGGCTCGCCTGGTGCCCGCTCCGTAAGAGCTATCGCGCGTATCCGGCGGAGTATTTCGCGCGTCTTCCGATTGACTGACCGTATCTCAGCGGCGAGAACAGAAAAGGGGACAAGAAAAGGGGACATTCTACTTTTTCTGGGACAGAAAAGGGGACATTCTACTTTTTTGAACCAGCATCTGTCTCTGCGCTTTCTGAGGTCAGTCTTCGGCCGCATGGTCCGGCCGACCGAAGCGGAGAGCCTCTGCGGTGAGTCGTCTCTCCTTTACCCCCAGTGGTGTCCGCGCCTCCCAACGCGTCGTTCGCGTCCCCAGCAGGCCCCTGTTTGGTTGCGGCCTCCGGCCGAATCATCTGCGTCCATCTGCACTGCCAAGTCGCGAATGCTTTGTTCTTCAGCAAACATTTTGAATCCGCAGGAAGGTAACTCATTATCCGTGATGAGGTTAGGTTCCAGGGCGCTTTCGCGCTGCGCTTTGCATTGAGCCCCGTCTCTCTTTGTGCCTTTGGTGGTGGTGAGAGAAGCTTCTCTCATTATGGTTTTCGGGGTTCTCTGCGCTCTCTGCGCCTCTGCGGTGAGTCGCCTTTTTCTTTACCCCCGGCGGCGTCCGCGTCTCCCACGCATCGCTCGCTGCCCCAGCAGGCCCGTGTTTGGTTGCGGCCTCCGGCCGAATCATCTGCGTCCATCTGCACTGCCAAGTCGCGAATGTTCTGCTTTTCAGCAAGCATTCTGACTCTGCACAGGAGTAACTCCTCATGCACGACGACGTTACATCCCAAGATGCTCTTGCGGCTCTCTTTGCATCTCCTACGGTTTTCTTGGTGCGTCTTGGTGTCCTTGGTGGCTTGGTGGTGGAGTGTCTTTGTCCGTTCACGTCGTCCTCTGCGGACCCCGCGGACTCTGCGCGAGAAAGGTTCTTTGGTTGCGGCCTCCGGCCGCAGGCCGCCTCATCGGTGTGAATCGGCGTGCATCGGTGGCTGATTCCCTTTCTCACTTGCGGCCGTAGGCCGCACATCTGCGTCCATCTGCGTCATCTGCGGACAGCCCTTGGTTTGGTTTCTTGGTTTTGACTTCGCCCAAGCCCCACAGCCCAAGGCCCAAGCCCTGTTCTATCAGTCTTGTAGTTCAGCAATTCCTGCCGGTGGTATTCCGAGCGCATGCACCTTCGCTCCCAGCCTGACAGCCCTGCTGCTCACGCGCTTGCCCCTGCAATCCGTGACCGTCACCTTTCGCGTCCCCGCATCCTTCCCGAGCTCAAGTATCACGCGCTCGCCAAGCGTCCCATTCACCACCGCCAGATACCCCGGCACCTCATGCGGGATCGAAACGACACTCGTCCCGAAGCACGCCGCGATCATCTTCTCTCGATTCCGCGCGATCGCCGCCGGATAAAGCATCCCCGGCTCCGCCGGCTCCAAGTGCCCCTCCAACAGCACATCCCGATTCTCCCGCCAGAACGATAGATACCTCCGTACCATCTCCACGTGACTCTGCGGATACCGGTCGAGCAAAACGCTCACCTGCGGCACCGAGAATAGCGTGTGCACAAGCTGCATCGCCGCGCTCTCGACCGAATCGTTCGGGTGCCACATGACCATGTCGCTGTGCGCCGGCGTGTTGCCGGAGATGAGTCGAATATCAAGCGTATTGATTCTGTTTCCGTGATAGTCGTTCGGCACATCGCCCGACCGGAACATATTCCCATACTTGCGCATCAAGGGGCCAATGTAACTCTGCCGGAACTCAATCAAGACCTGGCTGTTGAGCGCCCGAAGCCTCTTCATCGTGTCCGTCAGCAGCCTGTCCACACCAAGCTGCACGCTGTCGATGTCGCGTCCCTCTCCAAGCGTGTCTCGCGTCTCGGCCGTGAGCTCGAACGTGTCCACAAAATCAAGCTTGAACCCATCGAGCCCGTACCGCGTCACGAAACTCTCGTAGAGATTGATGAGATACTCTCGCACCTCCGGAAACCGCGGGTCGAGAACGAACCAGCCGCTCTTCGAAGCCGGATCCAGAACCTTGTCGCCAAATCGCTTGTATGCCTTCGAATGCACGCCGACAAAAGGCACCGAGAACCAGAGAACGTATTTCATCCCGATCTCATGGACTCTTCTCACATGCGCCGCGAAGTCCGCGAATTTGCTCGGCGTCACCTCCCAGTCTCCGCAGAAGGCATACCCGCGGCTGTTGTCATCCGTCTGCCAGCCGTCGTCAACTATGACCGATTCCATCCCAAGAGGCTTTGCCAGGCGGCACTGCGCTTCGAGCCCCTCGGGCTCAAGCCTCTGATGGAAGCTGTACCAGGAAGAGTACATTGGCAGCTTCGCGCAATCCGGCACGTGCGAAGGCGTTGCGTCCGGCATCGCGGCCCACCAGTCGCTCACCGCGGCAAGCGCCTCGTAGTAGGGAACCAGCCTCGTGTCGAGCCGTAGCGTCGCCTCGTAGCGGCTCATCGGCGGGTACGGATCGACAAAGAGTGTGACTTCGCACTTCGCCTCTGCCGTCTCCTCGACGACCCCTGCCGCAAGTGTCACGCCCGAAAGCGCGTCAGAGAGCGCGAACGTCAGGCAGTTCCTGCCGGACGAATCGAAGAGCGAGTAGACAGGGGCATTGAGCGTGTTCTTGCTCGCGCATATGCGTTTTCCGCGCCACTCCGGCATCAGCGTCCTGTCCGTGTGGCACCCGGGAAACCACTTGAGATGCGTGTTGACAAGCGGCCACGGCCACGTGATCCGAATCGGCCCCGGTCGCGCCGGCGTTGCCGCCTCAAGAACAACCTTCACCAACTCGAGCCCCTGCGCTTCCTTTCGAACAGAGAGAGCAACCCTGAACGGCCCTGCCTCTCCTTCAGCGGTGACGAGAAACCTCTCAGTCCGAACAGTCGCAAGTACCGGCATAGCGCTGACCTTTCACAATTCGAGAGAATGGGCAAGTCCTCGCTCTGTTGGAAACAGCGTAGGGGCGCTGCTTGCTGCGCCCGAGACATCCTCCGTGCGGATTGTACCCGGACAAGCCCCGCCCCGCGATACCGTTCCGGCGCACCTTCGCAACAACGCCTCATTCCCCTATTCCCGCGCCGTAGGCGCGTTGGTGGGGCGGATCCGCCGTAGGCGGACCACCTTACGGCGCTGCTTCTTGCGCCGGTTACATCTCTTGGTTTTCTCCCGTGTTCTCCTGTTCTCGCACCTCCGGCGCGCCCCTACATCTTGTGTCTCACGCCTCCGGCATGCCGTGAGACTCGTGCACCTTTGGAAGGAAAATCGGAATTTCCTACTTCTTCTTCAAGTCACTTCCATATAAGGCCTTACGTCCATATCTGGAAAACAATCTACTGGACTTACGTCTCTCCAAACCCCCCAAGACTCGTGCACCCCACATTGTTATAGAGGGCCGTGTTTCTTCCAAGCGACTGTCGGGTGGTGGGAGGTGGTTCTCTCCCATTCGCACTTTTCGCGCCTGCGGCCGAAGGCCGCGCGGTCGGTCGAGCACTGCAAGTCACGACTGCCCCTCCTATCGAATTTCGGCCAGAATTTGATACCGTGGTCGGTCGAGACCTGCAGTACTCGCCTGCCCCTCTCTAATGGCGAGTTGTTCTTGGTCGTAGGGTCGAGCGAGGTCTGTCGCCTCCGGGCTGCGCTTCCGCCCGCGTCACTTCGGAGGCAGTTTTGGGTTTAGTATTCTTGGCTCTTGCTCAAGCCTGCGGCCTGTGGCCGCACACGGGCGAGGCGTAATGTGCTCCGGTGGACGGCTTTTCGTACGTAAGTGATTGCAGGCGGTCTCGTCGCGAGAGGCATGGCGGCGATGCCTGGCGCGGCTCTCCCAGAACCGACCAGTCAGTTCTTGACGGCCGGAGGGCGCTCTGGAAAATCAGTCCGCTCTGTGACTTATTGACCTTTGTGCTGCCAATGAAGCAGGCTATGTGCCACTGGCGGCTTGTCCGCCAGTGATAAGATGTGTGGCACTGGTGGCTTGTCCACCAGTGGTAGACGCCTTGATCCGCCAACGGCGGACCACCTTATGCTTCTTTTGCTCCGCAAGGATCAATAATCTGGCCAACTTGAAGGCATCGGGATTAGAGGAAGGTATGGCAAGAGAGAAAGATTCCCAAGCGGCGCGAGCGATGAAGGTCCTCGCGATCTGCGCGGCGGTTTGTCTTGCGTTTGTGGTCGCCGGCTGTTCAAAGGGCTCCGGCGCGACGTCCGGGAAGGGCAAGGGCAGGCGCGGCGATACCGGACCTGTTCCGGTTTCCGTCGCGACCGTGACCCAAGCCGACATCCCCGTGACAGTGAGCACCTTCGGAACCGTGGAGCCGTATGCAACCGTGTCCGTCAAGCCGCAGGTCGGCGGAGTGATCAGCGAAGTTCACGTGAAGGAAGGGCAGTACGTGAAGGCTGGCGACCTTCTTTTCGTGATCGACTCGAAGCCGTTTGATGCGGCGCTTGGGACGGCGGAGGCCAACCTCGAAAAGGATTCGGCGCAGGAGGAGCTGGCCAACACGGAGCTCAAGCGCACGGAGGATTTGCTCAAGACCGGGATAGGGGCGCAGGCGGATTACGATAAGGATAGGACAAATGCGGCGGCGGCGAAGGCAGCCGTCGCTTCCGACAGAGAGGCGATGGAAACCGCGAAGCTCTATCTCGGGTACTGCACGATCTCATCGCCAATCGACGGGCGGACGGGGGCGCTTCTTATCAACCAGGGTAACACCATCAAGGCCAACGACGCGGCGCTCATAACCATAAATCAGATCAAGCCGATTTCGGTGGAGTTCGCATTGCCGGAGAGCGCGCTCGAAAAGGTCAGGCAGTATTCGGCGGGGGGGCTCCTCGACGTGGAGGCAACGGTTCCGGAAAGCGATGCTCCGGGGGCGCGAGGCAAGCTCACATTCATTGACAACAGCGTCTCAAGTGCGACGGGCACGATTACCATGAAGGCCACGTTCGAGAACACGGACGAGCGCTTGTGGCCGGGCCAGCACGTCAACGTAACGCTCTTTCTTACGACGGTCAAGGGCGCGATCATAGCGCCGGTCCCGGCGGTTCAGGACAGCCAGACGGGCAAGTACGCCTACGTGGTAAAGCCCGACATGACCGTCGAGAGCCGGGACGTTACGTCGGGAACGATCTACGGCGACAACGTGGTTGTCGAAAAGGGGCTCGCGCTCGGAGAGACGGTTGTTACCGAGGGGCACCTGAGGCTTGTGCCGGGCTCGCAGGTGACGATAAAAGCGCCGATAGCGGAAGCGGATGCGACGGGCGCTGTCGTGAACGTCGATACGACCGCGTCGGATGCGCCGGCCGAAGGCAGGCGTCGGCACAAGGGCGCCGATGCGACGATCAACACCACTGACGAGAGCAACAGCCGATGAACCTGTCCGAGATCTTCATACGTCGTCCCGTGATGACCACTTTGTGCATGTTTGCGATCCTTCTGTTCGGGATCATGGCGTATCAGCTCCTGCCTGTGAGCGACCTGCCAAACGTCGAGTATCCGACGATCACGGTGAACGCGTCGCTGCCGGGGGCAAGGCCCGAGATTATGGCCTCGTCGGTGGCGACGCCTCTGGAGAAGCAGTTCTCGACGATATCGGGGATAGACTCGATGTCGTCGTCGAGCTCGACGGGCAGGACGAGGATAACGCTCCAGTTCACACTGTCGCGAAGCATCGATTCGGCGGCGCAGGACGTGCAGTCGGCGATAGCGGCGGTGCAGCGCAGGCTGCCGCAGGGGATGCCGAGCGCGCCGAGCTACCAGAAGGTTAACCCCGCGGACATGCCGATTCTATTCCTTGCTCTCACGTCGCCGACGGTGCAGCTCTCCACGATGGACGACTACGCGGAAAACCTCATCGCGCAGCGAATATCGATGGTGGACGGGGTCGCGTCGGTAGGGGTTTGGGGAGCGGCGCATTACGCCGTCCGCGTGCTTCTGGACCCTGTCGCTATGGCGGCGCGCAAGGTCACCGCGCAGGACATCCAGAGCGCCATAGACAGCGCGAACGCGAACCTCCCCACCGGCACCATGTACCAGCAGCGAAGGCTCGTCACGGTGAGCGTCAACGGCCAGCTCTTTAACGCGGCGGGCTACAGGCGCATCGTCGTCGCCAGCCGGCCGACGGGCCCCGTGCGCCTGGAGGACGTGGCGCAGGTCCTTGACGACGTTGAGGACAAAACGGACAACGCGCGGCTCATTGACAGGGAAAACGGCAACCAGAGAAGCATCATGCTCGCGGTGTTCAAGCAGCCAGGGACCAATACCGTGGCCGTCGCGAACGCCGTGAAGGCGCTCATCCCCGGCTTCAACTCGACCATGCCCGCGTCGATACAGGCGCGTGTGATGATGGATCGCAGCGACTCGATCAACAGGTCGGTCGAAGACGTCAAGATGACGCTTCTCATTACGCTGGGGCTTGTGGTGCTCGTGATTTTCGTGTTCCTGCGCAACGTGCGCGCGACCATAATCCCCAGCCTCGCGCTGCCGATGTCGATTGTCGGCACGTTCGCGGCGATGTATCTGATGGGGTTCAACCTCGACAACCTGTCGCTCATGGCGCTGACGCTCTCCGTGGGCTTCGTCGTCGACGACGCGATTGTGATGCTCGAGAACGTGGTGCGGCACAGCGAGGCGGGCGAGAAGTCCTTCGAGGCGGCGCTCAAGGGCTCGCAGGAGATCAGCTTCACGATCCTTTCGATGACCCTGTCCCTGGCGGCGGTGTTCATCCCGGTCCTCTTCATGGGGGGCCTCATCGGAAGGCTGTTCAGGGAATTCGCGATGACGATCACGGCCGCGATCCTCATATCGGGCTTCGTGTCGCTCACCCTGACGCCGATGCTGTCGCACAGGTTCCTCAAGCCGGTGAACAGGGAAAAGCACGGGCGGCTCTTCAGATTCTTCGAACACGGCTTTGATGCCATGAGGGACTTCTACGGATGGACGCTGCGGGGAGCGCTCCGCGTGAAGTGGCTCATTCTTCTGATCGGCGTCGTGACGTTGGGCGTGACGGCGTGGCTGTTTGTGGTAATGCCCAAGGGGTTCGTGCCTACGGAAGACACGAGCATGCTGCGGGCGTCCATCGAGGCCGCCGAAGGGACGTCGTACAACACGGTCAACAAGTATCAGAAGGTCGTGGCGGACATTATCGAGGCCAACCCCAACGTTGACTCGTTTATCTCCGACGCGGGTAACGGCGGCGGCAGCTTCAACATACGCCTCCTGCCGAAGAGCGAGCGCAAGCTTTCGAGCGATCAGGTCGCCGATGAGCTGCGCAAGGCGGTTTCGGGCGTGCAGGGCATCAGGTTCTTCGTGCAGAATCCTCCCGCGATATCGATCGGCGGGCGCATGTCGTCGAGCATGTATCAGTTCACGCTGATGTCGCAGGATACGGCGAATCTCTACAAGTACTCAGACATGCTCATGCGCAAGCTGCAGACCATGCCGGACCTTGCCGACGTGACGAGCGACCTCAAGATCGGCAAGCCGCAGATCAACGTGGATATCGACCGCGACAAGGCGTCGAAGCTCGACGTGTCCGTGGAGGACATCGAGCAGGTGCTCTACGACGCGTATGGGACAAGGCAGATATCCACGATGTACGCGGCCAGCGACACGTACGAAGTGATCATGGACCTGCCGTCGCAGTTCCAGATGAACGAGCAGAACCTCTCGCTTCTCTACGTGAGGTCGACGACCGGAGAGCAGATACCGCTGGATGCACTTGCCAGGATCACGACGGGCGTGGGGCCATCGAGCGTAAACCACAGCGGGCAGATGCCGGCGGTCACGGTATCGTTCGGCCTCAAGACGGGGGTCGCGCTCGGGCCGGCGATGGACGAGGTCAAGAGAGTTTCCATGGAGACGCTGCCGGCGAATATCGCTACGGCGTTCCAGGGCACGGCCCAGGCCTTCCAGACGTCGGTGAGCGGACTCGGGATGCTCCTTATAATGGCGATCTGCGTGATCTACATCGTCCTCGGGATTCTCTACGAGAGCTTTGTGCATCCGATCACGATTCTCTCCGGGCTGCCGTCCGCGGCCCTCGGCGCGCTCGTCACGCTTCTTATCTTCGGCTACAGCCTCGACATCTACGCCTTCGTCGGCGTCATCCTCCTCATCGGCCTCGTGAAGAAAAACGGAATCATGATGATCGACTTCGCGCTCGACGCCCAGCGAAACGAAAACAAGCCCACCGCCGAAGCCATCTACCAGGCCTGCCTCGTCCGCTTCCGCCCGATTATGATGACCACGATGTCGGCGCTGGTGGCGGGACTGGCGATCGCCATCGGGGTCGGGCCGTCGGCGCAGTCGAGAAGGCCGTTGGGGTTGGCAATTGTGGGCGGGCTTGTCGTGTCGCAGCTACTGACGCTCTATGTGACGCCGGTCGTGTACGTGTACATGGAGCGGTTCAGCGCGCTCTTCGGGAAGAGAGAGGAAAGAGCGTAAACGCGGGCTGAAGCCCCACCTTACTCGACGGTCCTCATCCGCGAGATGTCGCAGAGGATGCCGGCGGCGATGTCGTCGACGCGGTTGGTGCCGTTGGCGAGGACGACGACGCCGGAGTCGGTTTCCTTGCAGAAGCCGATGTAGGTGGAGTAGCCGGCTATGCCGCCGGGGTGAAAGACGAGGGGACCGGGGGGACCCTGGATACGAAGGATCTGCCAGCCCATGGCGACGCTCAAGCTTTCGTCGACTTTGAAGAGGGGCTCGTGAGAACGGGCCAGGACCGGCCCCAGGGGTGTGCTCTTCTCATCGAGGTTTGCCACGAGGAACTTGAGCATGTCATCGGCGGTTGAGCGAAGAGCCCCGCAGCCGGCGAAGCATTCCGTGAACTGCATCTCCTTAGCCAGCAAGGCAGTCCAGCGCGTTCCGTCTCGCACCAAGTTGTAGCCCGGGGCCAGGCGCGACCTCTGATCGCGCGAGAGACCCACGACGGTGTCGGACATTCCAAGAGGCGCGCAGATGCGCGATCTAATGGCTTCCTCATAGGACAGGTGTTTCACGTGAGCAAGGGCCATGCCCGCAAGGCCCACGCCGAGGTTCGAATAGGAATACTTCTCTCCCGGCGCGCTTTCAGGCTGCCAGCGACCGAGGAATTCGATGACGTCAGATGCCCTGTAAGTGGCGTAGAGGTTGTCGGGATCGCCGTGGCCGTAGAAGTCATCGGGCACGCGCGGCAGGCCGGAGGAATGAGTGATTAGATGGCGGAACGTTATTTCCTTGCCGCGCGCCGCGGGCAGGCACATGGCTTTCGGGAGATAAGGGGCGGCCGGACCGTCCAACTGCACCTCGCCTTCTCGTACAGCGATGGCGAGAAGCGCGCCGGTGAAGGTCTTGGTGACGGAAGTATAGAGCCTATCCCAGCAGGCCTCGTGAGCGGCGTTGCGAGCGCCCACGGGCCGGATGCAAGGAACGACGACGATGGCTTATCCGGAGATAAGTCGAGGAGGAGTGACGCCGCAGGCGGCCCGTGGCCGCCGCAACCCGAAGGGACGCCAACGATATGCTTCGCATCGCGGTGTCACTCGTCGTCGGCGTATCTCGAATACGCCTTCCTCCTCGTTTCTTGCGCTGCTCGCATCTCGGGGCGTCGCCGCCACGATGCCTGCTGGGATAGGCTCTGACGGAAAGACGGTCCGGCCGTCGGGAGGCTCAGGGGAGTCAGTGTTCTTTCTGCCGAAGCCGAAGACGGCCGTGTGGCCGCTTCTGACGACGCCGATGGCGAGACCGACCTGCTCCCCGGAGGCGATTTTCGGCTCGGCGTAGCTGGAGACGATCTCGCGGAGGCGATTGGTGAGGGGCGCGGAGGCTGCGGGGGAGTCGGCGGCCGCGGCGAAGGACGAGACAACCACGAGAGCCGCAAAGCCGACCACTGCAATTCTCGTCTCGCGTACCACGGTTGCGCCTCCATGTGTGCCTGTGCTATGCCGGACAATCCGGCGCATGTCGAGCATGAGCATGGTACGTCGGGCGTGTTACCGAATACGGCGGCAGAGCATTACGGGGGTGTTACATGTTGCGCTGCACGCGGCGGGGACCGGGGGTTGCATCGCAGTCCTGAGTCTCTTGAACCGCGTGGGCTGAAGCCCACCCTACTCGATCAATCGGAAGGTCGTGAGGCGAGGACGTGCCAGTTGGAGTAGAACATGTCTTCGCCGCTACGGATGAAGCGGCCTTCGTCAGGGCGGATCCATTCGATGCGGTAGCTTCTGAGAAGGTCATCGAGGTCTTCGCGGGAGGAGAAGTAGTGGACCTCGCCGGGGGTGATCGATTTGGTGCAGGCGAAGGCGTGGGGGCCGACCTCCTGGCCGAAACCGTACTTGCCATCGCTACGCGAGGGGCACGTGAAGAAGAAAAGGCCGCCGGGCTTGAGAATCGTTCGCACGTGGTCGATGGCCGCCTGGAAAGTATCGCGAAGGCCGTGGTAGATGACGTTGTAGCTCACAACTACGTCGAAGGTGCCGGGCGGAAAAGGCTGCTCCAGCATCTCGCAGCGGCGAACGTCGATATGCAGACTGAGGCGTTCGGCCCAGCCTGTCAGGTATCGCATGGCTTCCTCGGATACATCAGTCGCACTGACGTCGAACCCCTTGAGGGCGAATGCGATTGCGTGGCGGCCCGGGCCGCAGCCCAAATCAAGGACTCGCGGACGCTCGTTGGGCAAGAGCGATGAGATAAGCTCCGTCACCACCGTGGCCGGTTTGGACCAGTTGTCACGGTGGGTAGCGTCGCTCCAGTAACCTTCCCAGGCTTCTTTGCTCATGGCAGCTCCTTTCACTTGCCATGATTCTACTCGATGCGTCGGGACCGTCCAGAACGCGTCGACGAAGGGAGCACATGGGAAGGCAGGAACGTGGGAAAGGCCGCTCCAACGGCGCGGGTCAGGAGGCAGCGATGCACAGGTATGAGACTGCTACTCCTCGTGCTGCCAGACGATGTCGGAAGGGGAGGCGCCGCTGTCGTCGCTGGAATCCGGGCCCACGCTATAGAGCGTGAAGCCTCTTCCGGTAGGCCTGTATCTCAGCGGCCTGCCATCGTAGGGGTCGAGCTGGGGGACTTTGAGGTACTTCGGGATGAGCGTATCAAGCGTTGCCGGATAGGCGCCGACGTCCATGCGATAGAGGTAGAGCGCGAGCGCCGCGCGTGTCATCCTCAGATGCGTGTCCGCGATAGCCTGCGACCGGAATAAGCTCGGCAGGCTGCCGACAAGAAGGGGCGCAAGGGCTTTGGGGGGCCCGGAGGCCGACGCTACGGCGGTGGATGCGGGGGACGGGTCAGGCAGCCCCTCCAGCATGGTGGGATAGTCCTTTCGAGATCTGGCGCGGATTTCCCTCATGGTCTTGAGGAAGCTGATCTCGTCGGAGGTACGGCTCCAGGTGAGCTTGAAACGCGTCCTGAAGACAAGCCTTTCCATCTTCGTGCTGAGCGGCTCGCCCTGCTGAGGATAGCCGAGGTAACTCGAAAGGCCAGAACTCGCGAGTATATCAGGGTTCCTACTCACCAGTTCGAACATGTCGAGACCCATCGCGGTCTCGCCGAGGAGAGCTGTGGTAAGGCGGTTGAGTTCCTCGCGGCCATCGAGATAAGCGAGCATCTTCTCGACGGCCGCGCGGTCGGGCCGGCCTTTCTCGAGGATTACCGCAATTGTTCTGAGGGCGGCCGAGTCGATCGCATAAGAAACGAGGTGCGATATGGCCGCGGGCTCCTTATCAATAAACAAGCGGAGCCTCAGAATCGCGCCAACGTCTTCGAGCGCGCCGGCCGTATCGCCGTTGCGGCATCTGACAACCGCGTCCGCACTCAACAGGCGCGCAGTGCTTCGCAGAGGCGAGAGATGTGGGAGCAGCGTTTCCGAGCCATGGGACCAGTCGATATCAAACATCGGCGGTTCGCCGTCGACGGTACTGCGAACAGAGTCGAGGAACGCCCCGTTGTCAGCGGCAAGCTTGCCGAGCCAGGGACGCCAGTCATCGTTCCACCGCGGCGCGGCACGGCCGGACGGATTGGACGCGACGCTCGCTATACTCGGCCACGACGCGAGCCAGGTAGTGTATTCATCAAATGCTTTTCTTATCTTTACGGCGTCAGCGACCTTCGCGTCGCGGAAATCCACCGGCTTGCCGCCCACTGCGGCGTTTGGATATGGCCACTTGAACTGCAGGGGGAAGAGCAGGGCGACGGACTCGCCTGCCTTGTTTCCGAGCGGAGCCGGCAGGAGGTCCACCGCGTGTGTGCATCCTCCCTCCGCCTTGAGGAGCGCGATCTCGTGCTCGAGGTTCGCCTGACGGCGGCTGAATCCCGCCCAGATTGAGATCGAGGCAATGACCAGCGCCGCCGCCACGGCCACCGCGCTCAATCTGGCGACCTTGGTCATGGGGTTACCGCTCCTTCCGGGGTGGCAGGCGGGTCTTCGTGCTGCCAGACGATGTCGGAGGGGGAGACGCCGGTATTGTCGCGTTGGTCTTCGCCGATGCTGTAGATGAGAAAGCCGTTGTTGGAGGGCTTGTAGCGAAGGGGCTTGCCGTCGAAGGGGTCGAGCTGGACGGAAGGAAGGTATTTCGGCGAGAGGTCGTCGAGGGTCGGCGGGTATGAGCCGCTGTCGGCGCGGTAGAGATAGAGGGCGAGGGCGGTGCGGGCCATGCGGGCCTGAGCGTCGCAGGCGGCTTCCTGGGTGAACATCCGCCCAAGGGGCGGGATCAACATTTTGGTGACGACGCTGAAGGCGATAGGCGCGTTGGCAGAAGGGCTTGGGGCCCTGGGGGCCTTGAGGGCCTCGGACATGGGAAGGCGCGAACGCTCGCGCAGGGCGCGGTTCTCCTGGAGGTAGTAGTACTCATCGGCAGGCCAGATCCATACGATGCGGGCGCCGGTCTTGACAAAGAAGCCTACAACGGAGTTGGAATCGGTGTATGGCGATGGCGAGGAACTGTTAAGGGTGGCGATGAGCCTCGGGTCTTTGCGGGCATCGTTGAAGATAGAGAATGCGCCAGCGGCTTCGCCGAGGAGCGGTAACGTCATGCGGTTCCGGTCTTCGCGGTCGGCGAGATCGTCGAGGAGGTTCTTGACGCTTTCACGGCTGGGACGGCCCGTACTCATAACGGCCTCGAGAGTGTTGTAGGATATGGAATCGACAGCAATGGCGACGAGTTTACTTATGAGTATGGGATCGTTGTCAATGAGGCGGCGGAGGCGAAGCGAGGCCTGGACGTCGGCCATGGCGGCATCCATGTCGCCTTTGCGGGCGTTGACCACGGCATCGGCTGCGAGGGCGCGGGCGCACTCCCGGATTTTCGAGAGGTGGGGGAGGAGCGTGTTGTAACCTTTGGACCAGTCGGTGTCGAACATGACCGGCGAGCCGGAGGTGGTCCTTCGGATGAAGTCGAAGAAGTCCTTGTTGCCGGCGGCGAATTTGTCGAGCCGGGGGTCCCAGGCGCTGTTCCAAGGCGGCTGCGGCGAGCCGGAACGGGTGTTGCCGGCGCGGGCGGAAGCGAGCCAGGTCAGGAACGCTTCGTAGGCGTCAGTGACGCCACGTGCCTCGGCAAAACCGGGGTCGTTGGGGTTGGCCGTTCTCACGGGGTTGGGATAGGGGCGCTGGAACTGGTCGGCCTTGAGGAGGAGAATTGGCTCGCCGGGGCCCCTGCCCAAGGGCTTGGGCACGAGGTCGAGTATGTCTGTGGAGCCGCCTTCGGCGCGGAGGAGGGTGATTTCACGCTGGGCAAGCGAGTTGTAGGACGCGAAGAGCCACCAGCGTGCCACGATGGCCACCAGGGCGAGAATGGCGGCTACGAGCAAGGCGTACTTGGCGCTTCTGGGCATCGAGGCCATGGAAAGTCCTTTGGCAAAGGAGAGAAAAACAGACTCCTATAGGAAACGATAGCAGGGAGGGGCGGATTTGTCTATTCCTGTTCGGCGACCTCACAATACAAGCGCACCCATCTCGCTTTGAGGTCTCCGGGCGAGTAGAGCGCGTGGCTGTCTCGACGGCCGAAGCGGCGGGCGAGGTCGATGTCGGGCATGTGGAATGCGGCATGGAGGGCGAGAGGGGCGTCGGCTTCGAAGGCGGAGAGGACGGCGGTGAGGCCGTCGCGGTGCAGATTGCCGAGGCGCCAGCCGGGAGTGAGGTCGCCGTAGTTGGAGAAGACGTCGAAGGACGCGTCGATGAAGAACCATTGCTGGTCGGGCAGATAAGGGGGTATCGCTGACCCCGAGAGGACGCGGTCGGTAATGGCGGACTCGGTTTCCCAACTGATATGGCCGAAATGCTTGCGCGTGGACTCCATGAGGGCTTGTGGGACGAGCGAGAGGTCGGGTTCGTCTATGCGCTCGTGCTCGATTGCGAACGCTTCGCCATCAGGGGCAGGCGGGTGGGCGAAGACGTCGAATTCCGCCCCAAGTGCCCTGACACGCTCGCACAGGCGCAGGGATTCGACGAGCGACATCACTTCAGGCAAGCTCGCGAGGCCGCTCTTGAGGAGAAAGACCTGCCAGCGAGGGATCATGCCAACTTCCAGAAGCCGCTCGGTGGCGATGAGATTGTCGTCGAATGCGCCGGCGCGGCGGGTGAAATAGTCGGTCGCATTCCGGCCGCCGAAGAAGGTGATCTGGCAGACCTTGGGGCCGAGGGTAGCCGCCCAAGGGGCGTAATCGTGGTCGTGGGCAAGGCGCCAGACGCTCAGGAGTTCGTAACGTCGCGGCTCGCGGCGGCTGAGGGCGCGTTCGAGTTCGTATAACTCCCGGTAGTTGTCGGCGAAGTCGGGCTCGCGGTAGGCGGAGGAAACGTCGACCTGCTCGAACCATGGCGCAGCACCGCCGGGGCGCTGCCAACCCCAGAAGGCTTCGGCGACATTACGAAGCGCCTCCGTCTGCAATCGACGGTTCGGGCCGCCACCGACGTAGCAATGTCTGCAACGGTTCGGGCAGCCGGCGAGGTCGAGGGCGACGCCAATGGTTTTCGAAAGGGTTGGCATGTGCGCATAGTATGGCTGTTCGTGCGAGCAATGCAATGTTCGGGGCGCGCAATCAGTCCGGGCAATGCTGCAGCCCTCCGGTCATGCCGCGGAGAAGGATAGTGGATTCCGCGAGGCGCCGGCGTCTTGGCGGAATGAGTGCGAGTCATGCCGCGAGGCCAGGGCGGGTACGGAGCCCCGCCCCTACGATCCGGTTGGCGCGCGGGAATTACCCGCGCGCTTTCAGGATATCGCGGATCTCGACGAGGACCTCTTCCTCTTTCGTGGGAACGGCGGCGAGCTTGGCTTCCTCCTTGCGCTTGAGGCTGTTCATGAGCTTGACAAGGAGGAAGACGACAAAGGCGACAATCGCGAAGTCGATGACCGTGTTGATGAAGACGCCGTAGTTCATCGTGACGGCGGGGACCGAAGTGCCGGCCGGGTCGACTGACGCGCCTTTCAGGGTGATGCGGAGGTTGCTGAAGTCGACGCCCCCGAGAACAAGGCCGATAGGGGGCATGATCACGTCAGCGACGAGGGAAGAGACGATCTTGCCGAACGCGGCGCCGATGATGAGGCCGACGGCGAGATCCACGACGTTGCCCTTGACTGCGAACTCGCGGAACTCCTTGAGGAAACTCATGCGCTCCTCCTTTCGGGTAAAGAGGGTCTTCACAAGTGTAATGCTATCACGAATTGAGACAGCGTCAAAAGAAAAGGCGCGGCCGGAGCGTAACGGTGTGAAGAGCGTAAAGGGAGGAAGGCCGGAGGCAGGAGGAAAAGCGCCCGGCAGAGACACGGTCCGGTGGCGAAGCCGAGGCCCTCATAGAGAGCGAACCGTGGGGCGCTCCCTCACCCGGCGGCCAAGGGCCGCAGAGGGTGGAGCAGTAGATCAGTAGAGCAGTAGAGCATGCGATAGAGGGACAGTCCGGCGGCGAGACGGGCTTGTCTGTACGAAATGCACTGTGGAGCGTGCCCTCACCCTGCCCTCTCCCAGAGGGAGAGGGGACTCAAGCGCGCCATGCGCGCTTGAAAGGTGAACAGGCAGGAATGCCTGTTCTACTTGGTGGGCGCACAGCCGTGCGCCCCTACGCCGGCGGGCGACTCGTGCGTAGCTCCTACGATACGGAAGCCTCGCGCAGAAGGAGGAGCGGATCGGAGCAGGGCGAACGCAAAGTCGCGAATAGGACATCTCAGCTTGGCGGAGAGGCTTGCGCGGCAAGACAGACGTCAAGGGGCGCTGGGGAAACGAGGGCGTTTTCACATGCGCGGCAGGTCTGCGGGCAACGTCCGCCATCCGGCGGATCGCCCCTACGGGATGGAAGACGGACTTTGCGTTTGCCCTGCGGATCAGAGGTGGCGCTATTGCGTGCGGCGACGGATTCGGCTATCATAGGCCGCTTGAGATTGTGATGCCGGCAGTGAGGCAAAGGAGGTAGAGATGGCAAAGATTCGAGTAACGGTGTGGAACGAATTCCGTCATGAGAAGACGCATGCCGAAGTGAAGGCGATCTATCCGGACGGGATGCACAAGACGATCGCGCGCGGCCTGTCTAAGGCGAAGGATATCGCGGTCAGGACCGCGACGCTCGATGAGCCCGAGCACGGGCTTACACAGAAGGTTGTGGACTCCACTGACGTGCTCATGTGGTGGGGGCACATGGCGCACGACCAGGTTTCGGATGAGATAGTGGCAAGGGTGCACAAGAAGGTGCTCGAAGGCATGGGGCTTATCTGCCTGCACAGCGCGCACTATTCGAAGATATTCAGAAAGCTCATGGGTACCAACTGCTCGCTCAAGTGGCGCGAGGCCGGCGAGAAGGAGCGACTGTGGAACATCGAGCCCGGGCATCCCATCACCGAGGGGCTCGGCGAATACTTCGAGCTGCCGCACGTGGAGATGTACGGCGAGCGGTTCGATATTCCGACGCCGGACGAGCTTGTGTTCATATCGTGGTTCGAGGGCGGCGAAGTGTTCCGGTCGGGATGCTGCTGGCGGCGCGGACACGGAAGGATCTTCTACTTCAGGCCGGGGCATGAGACGTTCCCGATATTCAAGGACGCCAACGTCATGAAGGTGCTCACGAACGCGGTAAGGTGGGCGAAGCCGCGGATAATCAAAGAGGATTCGTGCCCGAACGCGAAGACCCCGTTGGAGAAGATTCGGTCGAAGATGTGACCGGCTCAGAAGAGCGAAGCTAAGGCTAAAGGTTGGAGAAGGGGCAAAGAATTGATTATCCGCAGATCGCGCAGATTACGCAGATGAAAAGACTATGGCGGCGGGGAATGCGTGGGCTGGCGCGAACCGTGTGGTAGCAGCGGCCCTGGTAGAACGCGTGCGCTGAAGCGCACCCTATGAATGATGGGCGACTCACCGAGAGAGCCCCTACGTTGGGGACGAGGGCACAAGGTGGCACGGCCCTCACCCTGACCCTCTCCCAGAGGGAGAGGAGATGCGGGCGACGCATGCGTCGCCCATACAATAGAGAACAAACCGATACTGCGAATTCAAGCGGTGGGAGACGAGAGAATGAAGAAGTTCCGGGTGGGAGTGATCGGGTTGGGGATGGGAAAGGGGCACGTGAGGGGATTCAAGCAGCACCCGCAGGCTGAAGTGGCGGCGGTGTGCGACCTCGACAAGGCAAGGCTCGCGCGGGTGGCGGATGAGTTCTCGGTGCCGAACCGTTACACGTCCGCGGACAGGATGATCGCGAACGAAGACCTCGACATTCTATCGGTTGCGACGCCGAACAAGTTTCATATGCCGCTTACCGTCAAGGGGTTCAAGGCGGGCTGCCACGTCTTCTGCGAGAAGCCCATGGCGATGAACGCCGGCGAGGCGAAGAAGATGCTCGCCGCGGCGAAGAAGGCGAAGAAGCGGCTGATGATCAACTTCTCGTATCGCTTCGACGAGCAGTCGAGGGCCTTGAAGAAGGAAGTTGAGTCGGGCATTCTCGGCGACGTGTATTTCGGGCGGACCGTGTGGCATCGCAGGCGCGGGATGCCGGGCTTCGGCGGGTGGTTCGGGCAGAAGTCGCTCTCCGGCGGCGGACCGCTTATCGATCTCGGCGTTCACAGGCTGGACCTCGCGCTGTGGCTTATGGGATACCCCAAGCCGGCGTGGGTCATGGGAAGTGCTTACAACCACATCGCCAAGGCGTGCGCCGAGAGGGTGTGCAAGAAGTTCGACGTCGAGGACCTCGCGGTTGGGCTGATCAAGTTCAAGAACGGCGCGACGCTGGAGATCGAGGCGTCATGGGCCGCCAACATAGCTGAGAAGGAGCTGATGGAAACGCGCCTTCTCGGCACGAAAGGCGGCCTCGTGCAGCGGAATGTCGGCGAAGGCTATGACTTCGAGGCGGAGATGTACGTGGATCATGAAGGGGCGCTCTTCGACGTGAAGCTCCATCCGCCGGTGCCTGAGTGCCACAGCGCATATTACTGCTTCATCGAGACCATCCTCGGCAGGATGAAGCCTATCGCGACAGGGGAGGAGGGGCTTATTGTGATGGAACTCCTCGACGCGATATACGAGAGCGCGAAAACGGGCAAGCCCGTAAGGATAAAGTGAGCGGCGTATCGCTGGAGCTTGAGAGGTCGAGAGTACAGGGGCGGTCCCAAGGCGTCGGGGTCGCCCTTATCATATGGTCGGCCGGCGGTCGGACACAAAAGGTCGACAGGTCCGCCGCAGGCGGATCGTACTGTCGGGCGACGCGTGCGTCGCCCCTACATGTCGTCGCCGCCGTACGCCACTGACGCAGACTCGCTGCCAACGACTTCCCGATATCGCTGAGCAGACGAGTGGCGCGCTGGAGGACATGTGACTGGAAGGGAACGCTTTCTCACTACGATGCGCTTCGAGCGCGCCGATCACGTGCCGTATTTCGAAGAGGGGCTCCGGGACGGCGTTATCGAGGCGTGGCATGGGGAGGGGCTCCCCGTTGACGCCGACCTCGCAGCGATGTTTCATTTCGACAGGCGCGAGAGGGTGCCGGTGAGCTTCGATCCGTGCCCCTCCATCAGAAAATGGCCGACGTCACGGAGGGGCTTAGCCGCGTACCGAAGGCGGTTCAATCCGGAGGAGCCGGCGCGGTTTCCCAAGGACTGGGACAAGCTCGTCGAGGGGTGGAAGCGGCGCGAGCACATCCTGGAGTTGGTACTGCATCCGGGTTTCTTTCTCGCGATGGGCGTCGAGGATTGGAAGCGGTTCGAGGAGGTCATATACCAAGTCGGCGACGCGCCGGAACTTATCCGCGAGATGATGGTGATACGAGGGGAGTGCGTCGCGAGGATCGTGGGCCGCGTGCTTGACGAGGTTGAGATCGATTTCGCATCGTTCTCGGAGCCTATCGGCGGGAACGACCGGCCGATCGTGTCGCCGCGAACGTATGAGGAGATCGTGCTGCCGGGGTACCGGCCGGTGATTGAGGCGCTTGAGTCGCACGGCGTGAAGACTATTTGTCTCATCACCTATGCCAACGCGCGGGTGCTGCTGCCGAGCGCGATTGAGGCGGGGTTCAACTGCCTGTGGGCGTGCGAGGCGAACGTTGAGACGATGGATTATCTTTCGATACGGCGGGAGTGGCCGGACCTGCGGCTCATCGGCGGAATCGATCTCGACGCGCTTCTGGCCGACGAGGCGACAGTGCAGAGAGAGATGAGGGCGAAGGTGCCGGCGTTACTTGCGCAGGGGGGATATGTCCCGATTGCGGATGGGAGAGTCAGAGCGAACACGCCGCTGCGGAATTACGTCGCATACCGGCGGCTGCTGGAACAGATGACCAGATAAGCGCACTGAGGGCGCGGTGCGAAGAGTGTGAAAGGTGCGAAAGGTGCGAAAGGGAACATCGGAGTGGCCGCTTTTCATTCTGGGGGCAGCGCTGTCCGCGGTCATCCTCGCGATCCTGGCGTGGCCGATGGCAAACGGTCTCGTGTTCACTTACGACGACCTCGGCAACATGCACATCCCGATGCGCGCGTTCTACGCGCAGTGTCTCGCAAGCGGGAAGGACTTCAGTTGGTGGCCGGGGATATTCTGCGGATACAACTTGCTGGGAGACGGCCAAGTGGGGATGTATCATCCGCTGCACCGGCTTATCTACGGCGAGCTGGACTTCACGACGGCGTTCAACATCGAGTTTCTGCTCAGCTACCCGTTCGCGCTGGTTGGGATGTACTTGTTCCTGAGACGCTGGCGGCTGAGGCGGGACGCGGCCATGCTGGGCGCGCTCATGTTCGCGTTCTGCGGCTTCAACACGATGCATTTCATGCACGTCAACATGGTGGCCGTGGCCGCTCACATACCGTGGCTTCTATTCGCAATCGATGTGCTGTTGAAGGCCGATACCCGGCGTGTTGCGGCAGTGGCCGGCCTCGCGGTCGCGATGCTCACGGCGTCGCAGATCCTGCTGGGCTTCCCGCAGATGGTACAGTTTTCGGTGTTTGTGGAGATCCTGTACGTTGTTCTGCTGATGCCGCGATGGTCGGTACGGGCGCTTGGAGCGCTCATGGCGGCGAAAGCGGCGGGCGTGATCATGGGCGCAGTGCAGATATTGCCCACGTATGAGCTGTTCCTGGACAGCATGAGATGGAAGACTGAGGGGTATTCCAACGTCATGCTGTCATTGACGCCGATCAACCTTGTGCAACTCGTTGCGCCGTACCTCTTCAGAGATCGGATTGTCTCTACCGGGGAAAACTGCGCGCATACGCAGGAGTTGGCGGTATACTGCGGGGCCGTGGGACTTGTGCTTTTCGCATGGGTCGCGTCGCGGCTATGGGGGCGGCATGCGGCATGGGCGCACGGAGATGAGAAGAGGCGTTTTGCGATGGGCGCGGTGGCGCTCGCGGCCCTGGGGATCGTGCTGATGCTCGGAAAGTACGGCGAGCTCTATCTGCTCGTTACGAAAATCCCTCTTGTCGGATCGTTCCGCGCGCCGGCGAGGTACATAGTCTTTGTGCAGATTGCGATCGCGGTTGCGGCGGCGCTTGCGTTTGACGCGCTGTGCGACCAGCGGCGGCGAGGCGGAGGGGCCGGAGGCGTCAGGGGGGCCGTGTTGGCGCTCCCTGCGCTCGCGGTTGCAGCGACACTTCTGGCCGGATGGCCGGCGCGCGGCGCGTGGGCCATCCTCGCGCCGGACGCCGAATCATCGTGGCGGCTTCTCGCAGCGGGTCCACTGGCGATGGCTCTCGCGGCGATAATAGTGATCGCGGCCTCGCGCGGAGGCCGGCTCGCGCTCGGCGCCATAGTGGTCGTCGCTGCCGTCGATCAAGGAGTGTACGGACTGTCGTTCATATACTCGTCGCCGCCGCGAAGCATGGAATCGTTCACACAGACCGTAGGGCTGCCGGAAGTGCCGACTCCGTACAGGATGGAGGCGATTCCCACATATGACGACGTTGCGGCGCTGGCGGGATACCGACAGGTCACCGGCCATACGGGCCTGTGGCCGAAGAAGGCACTGGACTACACCAGGACAACGCCCTTGAGACTCGCGTCAACGATGCTTGAGGTGATCAAGAGCGACGCGCCGTCAGAAGGCGGTGTCGCTACTATGAAGCTGGTGGGCGTGCGCGACACCATGCCCAAGGCGCGGTTCGTATCAAAGGCGATTGTCAGCGCCGATCCGTCCGCCATGCTCGAAGGAATCGACGTCGCTACGACGGCGATTGTGGACGAAGCAATCGATATTGAGGAGGGGCCGCCGGGGGCGGCCGAGCTGATTCGCGATGAGCCGGGCGACATCGCCGTCACCGTGGACGCGGCAATGAGGCAGTTGCTTGTTGTGTCTGAGAGCTACAGCGTGGGCTGGAGGGCAAAGGTAGACGGGCAGGCGGCGAAGGTCATACGCGCGTATGGGGATTTCATGGGGGTCATCATCAATAAGGGGCGCCATGAGATAACGCTGGAGTTCGAAGCCCCCGCACGGCGAACGGGACGGTACATATCCGAGGTCAGCCTGATACTGGTTTTTGGAGCATTTGCTCTGGCGTTGTTCGGGAGACGTCGCAAACTCCCGTGAAGCTCACCTTCAAATGGAGTCCATCAATTCGCTGTGCGACATACGGTGCAGTGCAGACTCTTGCACCATAGTATGCACTCGCGGGCACGGGAGGTGTTTGACTTCCCGTGCCCGCGAGTAACCGAAAATGCGTCAAGGGCCGCAAGATAGATCGCTACACTGTCTCAACGCGATCAGTAGTTGTTGCTCTTCCATCCCGCCGCGGTCCACGCATCATCGAAGTACCATGTCTGAGCGGGGTCGTTGCTGTCGTAAGCGTCCAGGCCATACCGTATGCTCCGTATGGTGTACGTGTTGTTGTCGCTCAAGTAGTTGTCTAACGTTCCGCTGTCGTCCGTCAGGCGGGCGGTCCATGATGCTCCGTCGCTGGCCATATCCACCCAGTAGTATATCTTTCTCCATGATGTCACGTTTATGACTCCGCTGTCGTCGTACTGATCTACTACAATGTTGCCGCCCCCGTCCTTCGTCGTCGATTGGAGTTCGATCTCCACCTGGCTGTTGCCGACGTACTTGGCGCAGATCCTGAAGCCGACGCCGTCCGGGCTGCTGATTTTGCAGATGGGGGTCGTGCCACTCGAGGGTATAGTTCCGTTGCCCATCGTTGCCCAGAAATACCCCGCGAAATGCATTGGATAATCGGGGGCATCTCCTGAGGTGCAGATTGTTCCGGGAATTGCCTGGTCCATGGCAGCGGTTTCCTGTCCTGCGGTCTTTGTGCACGTCATTCCGTAGTTCCATGGACCGGTACGCAGGCCGCTTGTCAGCTCTGATACACTCCCTCCACTAGCCGTTACGACTTGCGGGTCGCTGCTCTGATAGGGGTCGAGACTGGAGCTTTGCGACCATGTATAGGTGGAGTCCATGTTGGGGTCTATATACGAGAAAGAAAGGCTGTGATCGTTGTAGCGCTCATGGCCGTCCGCGTCATCAACCATCCAGGCGTGAGTGACCGTCGGACTGGCCATGGTGAGGCCGTACCAGACCCTGGTCCAGTTGGTCTCATACAGGGTCTTGACGGTCCACGCTATGGTATCGGATAGGGAGTCATCGGAGGTATCCACAGTGCCATTCGAATCGTAGAGGTTGACCGTGACTGACGCCACCGAACTTGTGACGAGTTTGACCGCGTACTCAACCCTGTACCACTTGGCGGTGAAATCGAACGAATTGGAAGAGGTCTTTGTTGAATTAGGGGTCACACCCGTAACCCGCAGTTTGAGCTTTCCTTGCCAGCTTCCCTGCGCTACAACGCCGAACTCAAACCCGCCGCTTCCCCCGATGATCCCGTGAAGCCAGCCGGTTTCTCCCGAGGGCGGCTCATCAAGCGGGTAGCCGTCATAGGAGGTCTTTCGCTGCCTTATGTAGAAGTTGCCATAGATCCAGTCATTGGCCTTGAGTTTCGGAATGTCCCTGTAGACTTTCCCCGCGCCGGCTCCGTCTCCCACCTCCACCTCGAAGCACTGCCCGGCCCAGCTATTCGTAAGGGAGCTGGTCATCAGGTGGTGCACGCCTGATCCTGCCTCGCCAGGCGCGCTCACATAGCCGTCCGCTACATTGGGGGCCATTGCCATGCGGAAGAAGAAACGACATTCCGTATCAGCGCGTGCAACTGAAGACGTTAAGGCAAGCACGCCAAGGGTCAGGACCAACAATGCGGCGAGTGTCGTCGCATGTATGCGCACACTGTGTTTGCGTTCCATAGTCGTGTCCTTTCACTTTGCAAGGTTTCGTTCCACTTCTTGTGTTTCTGCGCAAGTGTTTTTCAGGTTCGGGATGGGTCGGCGGAGGTCTTTCAGCGACTGCATGGACTGTGCGCCAGACCACTGCCATCATCGGGTGGGTCTGAGAACCGTGCGGGATGTTCAGGGAACTTGCGACGCGCGTGCTTACAGCGGACAAGAGTGGCGTAAGCCAGCAGGTCCGCTGTTGCGAATCCATCGCACTCCCCCCGCTCGATGCTGCGATCGTTGGGGCGTTCCTACAGAGCTACTCAAGCGGGCCGGGAATGACGAGGGATGCGAGTCATGCTACTGGACCCCTCCTCATACAAGGAACAGGATACATGTGTCCCGAAGATTGTCAAGGCAGAATCGAGAGACACACACAGTCATTGTTGATTCCTGACCCATGCGGGATCGCATCTTGACAGATATCCCAAGCTCGAAGTGTTATAATGCTCCTCTGAACGTCGAGGGTCTTGCCGTTGCGTGGCATTGCCTGCAGTGTAACGGCGTTACCGTATCGACGCCGAAGCCGGGTTACGTTTGCACGCGCGGACTTCGGCTCGATGAAGGCTTCGGCGTACAGATGGCGCGAGGCCATGCTGAACTACAGGCTCAAAGTGGCTTGTAAAGGAGATATGGTACCTGTGATTTGCTCGAGGTTTGCCTACACGGCGCGCACTTTTGCGAAGGCGCTTGCGAAGGGCGGTGCGTAATGCGCGCTTCCGGACCAACGAAAGAGCCATTGGCTGCTTCACCTGAAGAAATGCCTGTGGGGACGAATTCGTCCGAGCGCTTTCTCTTCTGCGTGGGACTGATTTCGGCGCTCGCGCTGCTTCTCTATATCGCGTGGCCGCTCCTTCAGGGCAAGCTCTACGTTCACGACGACCTCGGCAACTATCACATTCCCGCAAGGGCGTTCTACGCCAAGTGTCTTGCCAACGGGTTCAGTTACGACTGGTGGCCGAATATCTACTGCGGGTACTACCTTCAGGGCGACGGGCAGGTCGGGATGTACCACCCGTTCCACCGGTTCCTTTACAGCCATCTGGGCCTTTCCGGCGGTTTCGCTATCGAGCTTTTCATCGGCTTCCCTGTGATGCTCGTGGGGATGTATGTCTTTCTGCGCAGACTGGCGTTTGCGCGTGACGCGTCGATCTTCGGCGCGCTCGTCTTCACGTTCTCGGGGTTCAACCTGCTGCACTTCTGCCACATACAGGCGATTGAGATAGTAGCCGAGTTGCCGTGGTTACTCATTGCGGTCGACGTGTCGCTGCGAGGCGCGAACCGCTTCGGCGTGGCAATCGCCAACCTCGCTGTAGCGGTTCTCGTAGTTTCGGATTTCCTCCTCGGCTACCCGCAATATGTCTGGCTCTCCGCGCTCATAGCGGGACTCTATGCACTCTATCTCATTGGCCAATGGCAGAGCACCTGGCGAGTCGTGCCCCTTGTCTTGTTCGCGGCGTGCGGGGTAGTGGCCGGGAGCGTCCAGCTGCTGCCGACGTACGATGCGCTCAAGGCGTCGGCGCGGCTTTCGGGAGGGGCATACGACCCGTTCACGTACTCCCTGAACCCGCTGAACGTGTTCCAGTTCGTGGCGCCGTATCTATTCGGCGGCCGAGTCATCACCGGTGAAACCGTCTGGCGCCACACGACTGAGTACGGCATCTACGACGGCGCGATTGTGTTCGTGATGTTTCTTATGGTCGCAACGGGCGCCGTCCGCCTGGGCGGCAGGAGGCGGCTCTCACTTGGCCTCGTCGCGCTTGCCGTCATCTCTCTTGTGCTTGCGTTCGGACGCAGCGGAGGGCTTTACACAGCGGTCACGCATGTGCCTCTTGTCGGGAGGTTCCGGGCGCCGGCGCGTTACGTGCTCCTCGTGCAATTCGCTTTCGCGATAGGGGCGGCGGTGTTTCTCGAGGCGGTGCGGGAGAAGAGCCGGGCCGCGGGAAGGCTCACGCGGCGCGCAAAGGCGATCCTCGTCCTCGTGCCGATTGCCGCGCTGGCGACGCTCGTTCTTTCCGGCCGCGTCCTCCCCGGAGGCGCTGCTTCATGGGCCGCGCTCTCTTCGCAGGTCCGGGGCGGCCTGCTGGCGGCACTGTCGGGGCCGCTCCTGGCGATTGCCGCAGTTCTTATCGTCTTCGCAGCGCTCCGCGGATCGAAACTTGCGCTTGCTGTCGCGATAGTTTTCACCGCGGCTGACCTGGGCGTCTACGGGCTCACCACGATGGATCGCAAGCCGCAGACGCTTGCGACATTCGCTCAGACGGTGAATCTGCCGGAGGTGGCGCCGGGCGAGCGGATCGAGGCGATTCCCACGCGAAATGACATTGCGACGCTCAAAGGCTTACACCAGGTGACGGGCTACGTGGGCCTGCCGCCGGCGAAGGCGCTCGATTACGCGCGGCCGAACGCCCTGCGGCTTGCGTGCGCCGCCTACATGAGCGTTCCGGCCAGGTCCGCCGAAGGAGGCGCGCCCGGCGCACTCATCATACCAGTTGCAAAGCCGATGCCGCGAGCGCGCCTTGTGACCGCGGCGGTGGTCGCAACCGACCCCCGCGCGGAAGTTGAGCGCATCGATATTGAGTCGACCGCGCTTGTGAGCGAACCGTTGGAGCTCGGCGGCGGCGCGGCGGGCACGGCCACGATCGATCTCGACGTGCCGGGGCATATCGAAGTCGTGACCCAGGCGCCGTCGCGGCAGCTACTGGTGCTGTCCGAGAGCTTCCATCGCGGCTGGAGAGCGACAGTCGACGGTGATGTCGCGAAGGTGATTCCTGTCTGTGGGGATTTCATTGGGGTCGTGGTCGGCGACAAACGGCGAAACGTGGTGCTGGATTTCAAGCCTGAGAGCCTGAGCAAAGGCATTCTCTTTACGAAGATCGGCCTTACGGCGATGGTTCTCTTGTTCCTTGTAACCATGTTGGCGGCCAGAAAAGCCAAGAGCCTATCCCAGTAGGCTTCGTGAGCGGCGTTGCGAGCGCCCGCAGGCCGAATGCAAGGAACGACGACGATGGCTTATCCTAAGATAAGTCGAGGAGGAGCGACACCGCAGTCGGCCTGCGGCCGCCGCAACCCGAAGGGACGCAAGCGATATACTTCGCATTGCTTTGTCGCTCGTCGTGGGCGTGTATCGAACACGCCTTCCTCCTCGCTTCGCGTACTGCTCGTATCTCGCGGCGTCGCCGCCACGACGCCTACTGGGATAGGCTCTATGCGGCCATTGTGGAAGGAGGAGCACTGATGCCGGGAAAGAAGAGTTCTGCGGGAGCACGGTCACGGTCAAGGGGCTCGAAGCGCGCCGGCGTTTCTGAGGCGGACAAGAAGCGGTTCATCGCGGCGGCGCTCAAGTTCGGCGCTCTCGCGGCGAAAATCATACGCCCGAAAGACGTGGTAACCGGTCACTGGGTGAGGTGGAAGTGCCAGTTCGGCTGCGGGGGATTCGAATCGAGTCTTGTCTGTCCGCCGCATTCGCCGACACCGGCCGAGACGCGCGCGATGCTTGATGAGTATTCCACGGCGATCCTCTACCAGGCAGGCACGTGGGAGACGAAGAAGACAGCCGTTGCGCTGGAACGCGAAGTGTTTCTCTCCGGATACTACAAGGCCCTTGGGCTCGGCTCCGGCCCCTGCTCGCTGTGCGAGACGTGCGCCTTCGAGGAAGGCTGCCGCCACCCGGAAGACGCGCGCCCCTCGATGGAAGCGTGCGGCATAGACGTCTTCGCGACCGCGCGCAGACACGGCTTCCCGATTGAGGTCGTGCGGGATCACAGCCAGGAGCAGCATTACTACGGGCTGGTGCTGGTGGAATAGGGACGCCCCGCGTGTAACAGCTTTTCCGGCACTCGAAGTGCTTGTGTACAGAGGCGTTGGGCCAGTGAACCGTAGGGGCGACTCGGTGAGTCGCCCTGCAACGCGGCCAGTGTGGTCTTGAAACACGATATCCGCCACGATCCAACAAGAGTGCGAGTCTGACAATGCCCAGAAAGCAAGCGGCTGCGAGTGTGGCATTCGAGACAGGGCGACTCAGTGAGTCGCCCCTACATATCGCCGTCAACGTAACGATCCCTGCCAGAATCGCTGATCATACACGGTGCCCCTTAGGGCACGCTTTGCCGTTGTCACGGACAACTCCGCCCGGTAGTATTATTCGGGCGATAGCGAGGCTCACCTGATTTCTGCAGGAAGGGTGATTCCATGATCATCAATGCGAAGGAGTACCGCAGCAAGGTTCTGGGCTGCTGGATGGGCAAGAACATCGGCGGCACGATAGGGGCGCCGTTCGAGTGGAAGCGGCAGGTGAACAATGTGAGCTTCTACGCGCAGGACTTGAAGGGCGATCCGATGCCCAACGACGACCTCGACATCCAGCTCCTGTGGCTTATAGCGCTGGAGGAGAGGGGCGTCGACATCGACGCGCAGACGCTCGGCGAGTACTGGAACATCTTCGTTACGCCCCACTGGGTCGAGTACGGCAACGCTAAGATCAACATGCGAATGGGCCTCCTGCCGCCCATCTCCGGAACGTTCAATAACGAGTTCAAAGACTCCTGCGGTTCGTACATCCGCGCCGAGATATGGGCATGCATCACGCCGGGTTGCCCGATGCTTGCCGCCCGTTATGCTTACGAGGACGCCATCATCGACCACGGCAACGGGGAGGGGACATACGCCGAGGTCTTCATCGCGACGCTTGAGTCGGCGGCGTTCATCCAGTCGGACATCCGCAAGCTCATCGAGATCGGCCTTTCTTACATCCCCGACGATTGCGGTGTCGCCGGCGCCGTAAAGCAGGCAATTGCCGACTACGACGCCGGGAAGACCTGGCTCGATGCGCGTAACCACATGCTCGAGAAGTGCCGCGGCCGCGTGGCCTTCAACTCCCTCAACCAGATCTCCGCCGAGGATCTTGCCAGGGGTTGGGACAAGGGCAAGCTCGGCTGGGACGTGCCGTCCAATATCGGGATGACTGTGATCGGCCTCCTGTGGGGCGAGGGGGACTTCGCGAAGACCATGACGACCGCGGTCAACTGCGGCGAGGATACTGATTGCACGGCGGCGACCGCGGGGTCTATCTTCGGGATCATCCATGGGATCGAAGGCGTTCCTGAGAAGTGGGTCGCGCCGATCGGGCGCAAGATCAAGACGGCATTCCTCAACCTCGGCGAATTGGGGCTCTTTGGTGCGCAGCTTCCTCAGGATGTCGACGATCTGACCGCCCGCACGGAAAGGATCGCGCGACAGGCGCTGCTTAGATGGCGCCAGCCGATGGAGATATTAGAAACCAAGCCGACCGACCTCAGCGATCTCAGGATTGAGAGATTCTTTGCCCCCGAAAGAGCCGTTTGGCTCTACAGGAATCTCGGCGGGCCGGTCTTCAAGTTCCCCCTCTTTCACGTCAACGTCGACTACTGCGAAGGGCCGCTCGTGTCCGACGGCGTGCCCAAGACCGTCAGAATCAAGATCAACAATTCTTACAAGGTGCAGTCCAACGTCCATGTCCGCTGGCTGCTTCCGGAAGGCTGGCAGGCGTCCCCGTCGCCGCTGGCCACCGCGTACGTGGGTTCGGGCTTCCTTGGGAACATAGTCACGCTGGAGTTTCAGCTCAAGACGGAGAAGGTGACGTCGCCGGTTATGCGGATGGCAGTGGAACTTGTGGTGGACGGGCGGCCTACGACCATGGTAGTGCCGATAGTGTTTGTCAACGGCACTGTTCCGTCGGATAGGCCGCATTAGGCTGGTACGGGAACCGGCCTCGGCTCCATTACGGTCTTGGCATGAGGATACCGCGCACGAGACTCAGGAGACCCTGTAATGATCACGAAAATCGCCGAAAACGTGCACTGGGTGGGCGTCGTCGACTGGAGCATCCGCCATTTCCACGGCTATGAATTGTCGACCCACCGCGGAACTTCGTACAACTCCTATCTCATTCTCGATGACAAGATCGCGCTTGTGGACACGGTGTGGAACCCCTTCAGGGACGAATTCCTCGCTAATCTTCGTGAAGTTGTAGACCCATCGAAAATCGACTACGTGATCGCAAACCACAGCGAGCCGGATCACTCCGGCGCGCTGCCGACGGTGATGCAGTTGTGCCCGAACGCCACAGTGGTGGTTTCCAAGCGCGGCGCCGAGAGCATCCCCGGCCACTATCACGCGAAGTGGAACATGAAGGCCGTGGCTACAGGCGACAGGATATCGCTCGGCAAGCATGAGCTTGTCTTCGTCGAGGCGCCGATGCTTCACTGGCCGGACAGCATGTTCACCTATATGACCGGCACGAACGTGCTCATGCCCAATGACGCGTTCGGCCAGCATTACGCGACGGCGTTCAGGTTCAATGATCAGGTCGACCAGGAGGAGCTCTACGAGGAAGCGCTCAAGTACTACGCCAACATCCTGACGCCGTTTTCCCACCTCGTGCCGAAGAAGATCGACGAGTTGCTCTCTCTCAAGGTTCCGGTCGATGTGATCGCTCCGAGCCACGGCGTCATCTGGCGCAAGGATCCGCTTCAGATAGCGAACACGTACAGGACATGGGCGGCTCAGATACCGTCGCGACAGGCGATCATCCTCTTCGACACGATGTGGCAGGCAACGCGGCTCATGGCGGAGGCTATCGGCGACGGTCTTGAAGCGGAGAACGTGCCGTTCAAGCTCTATCACATGGCCGTCACCGACCGCAACGACGTCCTCACGGAGGTGTTCAAGGCCAAAGGAATAGTCATAGGCTCGCCGACGCTCAATAACGGCCTTCTGCCGACGCTGACGCCGGTCCTGGAAGACCTCAAGGGGCTCAAGTTCAAGAACAAGGTCGGCGCGGCGTTTGGGAGCTACGGCTGGAGCGGCGAGTGCGTGAAGATCATCGAGGAACACCTTGCCGCGTGCAAGATTCCTCTCGCGGCCGAAGGCGTCCGCGCGAAGTGGCAGCCGACGGCCGACGACCTCAAGGCGTGTGAAGCGCTCGGGCGCAAGGTGGCGGCTGCCATTAAGGCGGAGTAACAGGCGCTGCAACAGTGAGGTGAGCTATGCCGCTTAATGTGAAGCGCGTATACGAGAAACCGTCGGGATCCGACGGCGTTCGGGTTCTCGTCGATCGGGTTTGGCCGCGCGGTCTGACGAAGCAGAAGGCGCGCGTCGACGAGTGGATGCGCGATATCGCGCCGAGCGATTCTCTGCGCAAGTGGTTCGGCCACGATCCTGAGAAGTGGCCGGAGTTCGAGAAGCGCTACTTCAAGGAGCTCGCGCGCAACAAGGATATGGTGCAACGCCTCGTCGAGCGCTCGAAGAAGGAGAAGGTCACCATTCTCTTCGGCGCGAAGGACGAGGAGCACAATCAGGCGGTCGCCATAAAGGATTACGTCGAAAGCGGCAGAGCGCGCTGAAGGCCGTCGTGGACCGTGGCGAATGCCATCCGGTGCAGCGCGATCACTCCTCCGCGAGTCTCGCGAGTATGAAATTCTTGAGCGCCTCGGCGTCGACTGCGGTTACGACGTCGACGTTGGGCGCTTTCGGGGAGAAGGGGCGATCGTCAATAACCGTCTGACCTCGCGTGATCTCTCCTTCAGTCTCGACGTCCACCCATGCCTTCTTCGTCGTGAAAAGTTCCGCCGCCACGATAAGCGCGGCGGCAATGGGGTCGTGCAGGTGCACTCCGTCGAGCTTGTGGTAGCGCCTGTGCGCCTGGAGGTAGAAGGGAAGCAGCATCCGGGCGAGCTTGCCGGCGCCGGCCTTGGAGTGGCTGAACACGTCGAAATCGCGCACCGTGAAGACTATGCTCGTGGTGATATCGAGCGGCACAATGGTGACCGGCAGCCCAGAGTTAATCACAGTTCGCGCGGACTCCGGGTCGTGGAAGACATTGAACTCTCCCACGGGGCTTGCGTTTCCCGGCACGTGGAACGCTCCGCCCATCACGATAATCCGCTCGAGCTTTGTCTTGCCTTCGACGCGGTCCAAGGCGTCGGCGATGTTCGTGAGAGGCGCAAGGGCGACTATAGTTACGGGCTTTCGCGAGCCCGTCAGGATGCTTGAGATGAGCTTTGACGCAGGCTCCGCGGTCTGCCGGGTAAACGCCGGCAAGTACGTATTGGCGAGGCCGTCGTTGCCGTGGATGTGGCGGGCATCGTCGGCGGTCCTCGGCCAGTCCCGGCCGACGCCGATCATGGGCTTTTCGGAGACTCGCAGGAAGCTGAGGATGCGATAGACGCTCCGTAGGGAGTCCTCGGCGGGCAGGTTCCCGTTGGCGGCGGTTATGGCCGCGATCTCGACCTCGGGGCTGTTGCAGAGAAGCGCTATCGCAAGCGCATCGTCAATCCCCGGGTCCGTGTCGATAATGATCTTCTTCGTCATTCAGGCTCCAATCTTGTCGACGGCTTCACTATACGGCAATCGCCTCTGACAGTCAAGCGCGGCAGCGCCGAGGCGGGCGGTCGCCAGGACGAGGAGGCTTGCTGGGGTGGATGTGCGAACGTATCAAGGACTGCCGCAGGCCTGATGTCGAACCCGGCTCTATGAGCCCACGAACTCCTGAAAGTGTTTGAACAGCGACTCGGCCAGCCAGAGGTCGACGAAGGCCCGCATCATAAGAATCGTAAGGACTTGCATCACGACCACCGCCCACAACGTGCCGGCGCCATGCTTGTCGCGCCTCGCCACTACGAGCGCCGGCAGCGCGAGAAGCGGCATGAAGAAGACCCACAGCCGATTTACTTCACTCAAGTTCTTCCCGGAGATGTCGAGCACAAGCATTACCACAAGCGCCGCGAGAATAAACGCCCTTGCCGTCCGGTCCTCGCCTGACAGCGTTTGGCCGGCCGGCTTTCTAATGGCATACCATCCCACGACAGCGACCAAAGGCCCCCCGAAGAACATTGCGAAGTCCCACACGTTGTACAGGACCCACTGCCAGTAGACCAGGTGAAAGGTCGTGTAGAACTCACGGTGGTTTGTATAGCAAACATAGAGACTTGATAGGGAGTTGTAGCGAAGCGTGGCGTACAGGATGCCGAAACCCGCAGCCAGGCCCGCCGCTGAGGCCGCCCAGAACATCGCGTCCTGCACGATGCTGCGTTTGCGATCGAGCATCTTGAGCGCGGCCGTCCAGGCGAAAAGCACGATCACCACGATCGCGGTCGCCAGGGTGAAGAAGAACGCCGCCGCGGCGGTTATCCCCATCAGCGCGCCCCAGAGAAGCGGCCTGCCTCTCATTCCTTTGAGGGCGAAGTAGAACATCCACAGGAAGGGCATCACCTGCAGCGTGTCGTTGTCGGGGTTGAATAGGAGGAGCGATCCCGCCAGCATCCCCGCCGCCGCCGGGAAGAACGCTCGCCCGCCGTACATGAGCGACGCCGACAGGTACGCGGGCACAAACGCCAGCATCGTCCCGAAAAGCAGCATCCACGAGCCGATGAGCGGCTCGGCAAGGCGCTCCGTCGGCGCGGTGAAGCCGTTTCCGAATACCGCCTTTACCGACGCGTCCGCCAGACGCGGATACCGCTGGGCGAGTTTGGATGACACGTAGAAGACCATCGTCGTGCCCGGGGGGTTATTGTTGACCTTGACGGTCTTGCGGTAGTCGAGACGGTATGCCTCCAGTATCTGAGGAAATCGCGCCAGGTAATCGCGCCAGTTTGTAATCCGTTGCGCCTCGTAGCGGAAAAGCCCGCACGATGCCTTTTCCGCCGAGGGGACGATGAACTCCGCCCGGCCATATGGCCCCGTCGAGGCCGTTGTAAAGAGCACCAGACCGTATGCGACGGTCAGCGCCGCCGCCATGGCCGCCCTGCCCGCTGCGCCTGCTCCTTGCGAGACCCTGTCAAATGCAAACGCCAATAGCGCAAAGCCCGCAAGGACAAGAGCGAGAAACGCGATATCCGCCGCCGGCGTCGTCAGCGTGTGGTACGGCGTGCACCACTGGCCGGGGATGCCCATTGGTATTCCGAGGCCCAGATAGACCGCTGTTGCGAGGAAGAGTACCGCGGCGACGAGTGCAAGCCGCCGGTTGAGCGGCGCCGTTACCTCCGTTGGGCCGGACTCGCCCGGTCCCGCCGGCTTGGCGCTCTCCTCCATGGCGCCGTGCTTGAGCCGCCTTGTATCCTTTTTCCTGTTCGTAGGCATTTCTACCTTTCGGGCGCGAATGTCATGAAAAGCTCCCTATCATCGAGCCGACGGTTAGGATACGCGCGAGAGGCCGGAAAATCAACTGCGGCAAACCGCTGCACCCGGCCGCTATAGCCGGCACCCTGAACTCTCCATATACGAATGAGTCAGGTGCGAATGCACAGTTGAGTGAGCGTTGACGGGACTTCCGAGGCGCTTCGCCGGGCCTTGACTTGCCTCCAGCGCGGCATAAGATTACACCTTTGCCAAGAGCCTATCCGAATAATACTCGTGAGACGTCGCAGCCACGATGGCTATTCGGATAGGCTCTAACCTTGGAGACACTTGATGCCACACCCCAAGAGCGCTGAGGCTGTCGCGGCCTTCCGGGCCAGGTACGGCAGCGACCCCGTGGGAATCGCCTTTGCCCCCGGGCGCGTGAACATCATCGGCGAGCATACGGACTACAACGCGGGTTTCGTGCTGCCGTGTGCGGTGGACCTTGCGACGTTCATCGCGTTCAGACCGCGCGAAGACATGCGCGTGCGCCTTTTCAGCGACATGGCTGGCGAAGAGGTCGAATTCGAGGTCGCCCCTGGGGCCAAGGCTGCGCTGCCGTTCTGGGCGCACTACGCATGGGGCACGGGGATGAGCCTTCTTGAAAAGAAGACGCCGATGAAGGGGTTCGACGGTTATGCGCTAAGCACGGTACCGAAGGGCGGGGGCTTAAGCTCGTCGGCGTCGTTCGAAGTGGCGATGGCGCTCGCTTACATGGGGGAGCGCTCGAACGAAGTCGCCAAATGGGATCTCGCGCATCTCTGCCGACGCGCGGAGAACGCATTTGTCGGCGTCAACTGCGGCATCATGGACCAATTCGCATGCATCTTTGGCGAGCAGGCCCAGGCGCTCATGCTGGACTGCAGGAGTCTCGAATACCAGAAAGTGCCTTTCCCGCGTGGAACGGCACTTGTCGTCGCGGACACCGGCGTAAGGCACGCGCTCGGCGACAGCGCCTATCACAAGCGCCAGGAGGAGTGCAGAGAGGCTGTCGTGATACTCTCGGAACTCGAGAGCCGTGTCAAGTCGCTTCGCGACGTCACGCCGGGCATGCTCGGCATGCACAAGGACGAGATGGGCGATGAGATCTACCGGCGCGCGCGCCATGTTGTCACGGAGAACGAACGCGTTCAGCGGGCGGTCCTCGCGATGGGCGAAGGCGACGTCCGCCGGCTCGGAGTGCTCATGGCCGAAAGCCACAAGAGCCTGAAAGAGGATTACGAGGTCTCCTGCGCGGAGCTCGACGCGATGGCCGCGTCGGCGTTCGGCATCAGGGGGCACTTCGGAACGCGCATGGTTGGCGGCGGTTTCGGCGGATGCACGGTGAGCCTCGTGAAGCGCGACATGGCCAAGGCGTTCGAGACGGAGTTGGCCCAGAGGTATAAGAAGGCGACTGGCCTCGACGCGGTTACCCACATCGTGATGCCCGGCCGCGGCGCGGGGCTTCTTGGAATAGACGGTTAGGCGCCGCTCGTCGGCCGTGGCCGGTTCAGGTGATATTTCCCCTTTCCCTCTGGGAGAGGGCTAAGGGTGAGGGCCGTGACACCTTGTTGTTTCGAAAGCCCGAAGGTTGGCATCTGCCCTTAGCCCGGCGCTCGGTGACCCTATGCTCAAGGCATTCTTGAAACGTGTAGTCGAAGGCGAGAACCTCTCCCAGGCCGACGCCGCCGAAGCGATGCGGATCATCATGTCCGGCGAAGCGACGAGCGCTCAAATCGCGGGATTTCTTGTCGCGATGCGCCTCAAAGGCGAAACGGTCGATGAAATCACCGGTTTCGCGTCCGTCATGCGCGAGATGGCCACGCGCATCGAGGCCCCCGAGGATGCGATAGACACCTGCGGCACGGGCGGCGACCGCGCGTCGACCTTCAACATCTCCACCGCCGCGGCGCTTGTAGCCGCCGGCATGGGCGTCAAGGTCGCCAAGCACGGCAACCGCGCGGCATCCTCAAACTCAGGCTCCGCCGACGTGCTCAAGGAGCTCGGCGTCAATATCGACGCCGACTGCGACGTTGTCGCGCGCTGCGTGCGCGAAGCGGGGATCGGATTTCTCTTCGCTGCCCGGCTCCACGCTGCGATGAAGCACGCAATCGGCCCCCGCCGCGAGATGGGAATCCGCACGTTTTTCAACATGCTCGGGCCGCTCACGAACCCCGCGCGTGCGCGAAGGCAGCTCATCGGCGTCTACGACGGACGGCTTACCGAGACCGTCGCCGGCGTCCTCCACAAACTTGGTTCCGTTCGCGCAATGGTCGTGCACGGCGCGGATGGTCTCGACGAGATAACGATCTCCCGCGAGACGATAGTGACTGAGCTGTGCGACGGCGCAGTTCGCACGTTTTCCATCTCCCCCGAGGACCTTGGCCTGACGCGCAGCCCGCTAAGCGCGCTCACTGTTTCGGGTCCCGCCGAGGGCGCCGAGGCCGTCAGGCACGTGCTGAGCGGTCGCATGGGACCACGCAGAGATATCGTGCTCGCCAACGCCGCCGCCGCCGCGGTCGTCGCCGGCCGCGCGGAAACGCTTCCCGAAGGCATCCGCCTTGCCGAAGAATCTATCGACAGCGGTAAGGCGGCAAAGGCGCTTGAGCTCCTCGTGGCCGTCTCCAACTCGAAGTGAGTCCAAAACATGGACGGCATCACCTGCGATATGTGCGGCAAGCCCCTTCTCGCGGACGAAGACACCCGCTACATAGCCGAAGTGAAGATCTACGCGGCGTACGACGTGATGGAGCTCACGACCGAGGATCTTGAGAAGCGCGATATCGCCGCGGAAATCGAGAAGGCGATCAAGGCTGCTTCCCGGCGCGACGCCAAAGAACTCGAAGAAGAGGTTTTCGCGCACAGGAAGTTCGACCTGTGCCCCTCGTGCCGCAAGCAGTTCCTTGGCACCCTGCCCCAGTAGCCTTGTGCATTTCCGCCGCAACGCGACTACGCAAACACCCTCTGTATTGCACCCGTTGGCTATTTGGCTATCATTATCCCAACCGGCAGGCTGACAGGGGCTGCGGGAGGCCATGCCGGGCGCGTTAGCGGCGCCAATATAACCAGTGCGGACAAGGAGAGACCCTTTGGGAAGCACGATTACCCAGAAGATCATCGCTGCGCATTCAGGCGGGAAAGCGGTCAAAGCCGGCGATTTCGTCTATGCCGACGTAGATATCGCACTCGGGAACGATATCACGGCGCCCATAGGCATCCATGAGTTCAAGGCGGCCGGGTTCAAGAAGGTCTTCGACAAGACCAAGGTCGTCCTCGTGCCAGACCATTTCACGCCCAACAAGGACATAAAGAGCGCCGAACAGTCCAAAATCCTGCGCGACTTCGCGCGCGAGCAGGGGCTCACGCATTATTGGGAGGTGGGCAGGGTAGGGGTCGAACATGCGCTTCTGCCCGAACAGGGCGTGGTGGTGCCGGGGGATCTCATCATTGGCGCCGACAGCCACACCTGCACGTATGGCGCGATAGGGGCCTTTGCGACGGGCATGGGGTCGACCGACTTTGCTGGGGCGATGGCATCCGGCAAAGTGTGGCTGCGCGTGCCCGAATCGATGAAATTCGTATTCAAAGGCAAGCGCCGCAGGTGGGTCGGCGGCAAGGACTTCATCCTTGCTACGATTGGCAAGATCGGGGTCTCCGGCGCGCTTTATCGCTCGATGGAGTTCGTCGGCGATGCAATTACCGAACTCCCGATGGATGATAGACTTACGATGTGCAACATGGCCATAGAAGCCGGCGCGAAGAACGGCGTCGTCGCTTTCGATAAGGTCACCCAAGAGTATGAAACCGGCCGCGCAGAGCGCAAATGGAAGGTCTACCAGAGTGACGCAGATGCTGTCTACGTCGAGACTTACGAATTCGACGCCTCGAAGTTGCCCCCTATGGTCGCCTGCCCCCACCTGCCGGAAAATGTGAAACCGGCGGCCCAACTGTCCGACATATCGATTGACCAGGTGGTGATCGGGTCCTGCACAAACGGCCGCATAAGCGACCTGAGAATCGCTGCGGAGATACTTAAAGGCCGCAAAACGCACAAAAACGTCCGCCTCATCGTCCTGCCGGCGACGCCTGACATATGGCGGCAGGCCATGGACGAGGGGCTTTACGCCATTTTCACGGACGCCGACGCTGTCATCGGGCCGCCGACATGCGGCCCCTGCCTCGGCGGGCACATGGGCATTCTCGCCGCCGGCGAGCGGGCGATTGCCACGACGAATCGGAACTTCGTCGGCCGCATGGGGCACCCGAAAAGTGAGGTATACTTATCGAATCCGGCTGTAGCCGCCGCAAGCGCGGTCACCGGAGTGATTACCGACCCGGATAACCTGTAGACCGACGGTCCTCCCCGACTGGACCTCGGTCAAATCGAGGGAATGAAAGGGGCGGATATGAAGGGGCAGTTCGTCGTGCTGCTGGCGCTGGTCCTCGCGGGCTTCGGCTTGTGGCAGATGCACTACGCGATCTCTGATCAGGCCGAGACCAATCCCAATTTCGTCGCGCTCTACAAGACCGCTCAGGCCGCGCGCACCGGCGGCAACCTGTACGCGTATACGCAGTCCAATCTCTTCGAGAGTGCGGGCGGCAAGTCGATAGAGAGCACGGATAAGCACCAGGCCGCGCCTGCGGTCGAAAGCACCGGAGCGGCCCCGGCCGCTCCCGCGCTGGACAGGGTGGCGTTCCGTTACCCGCCGTACGTCGCGATGATGTTCATTCCGCTTACGTTCATTGCCTCGATGCAGACTGCCGCGATCACGTGGTTTTGTATCAATATCGCTTTTGTGCTCATTGCGGCGGCGTTCGTAACGTATGCGCTGTCGGGGAGTTTCTCCACCGGGCGCCCGGGGATGTGGCTTGTGCCGATGCTCGCCGCGGCGCCGTTTGTCTACTACTTCCTGCCGACGCAGTCGCTGACGCTTTTTGCGCTCGTGATCGTCCTCGCAGGCCTGATGATTTACAGGCAGCGACTCGACGCCATAGCGGGGCTCATAACGTCGCTTGCGGTCTTTTCGCCGCTGGGGCTCGTGTTCGGGCTCTACTACCTTCTCAAGCGCTCCTGGATTGGCATACTCGGATATGTCATTGGCGTGGCGGTGTTCGTCGTCGGCCTGCCCATGATCATGTATCACCCCGACGGCGCTATCGAGCAGTTAAAGGCCTACCAGCTCGCCGTGGTGAGCCCCTGCATCGCCGACGCGGCCAATATCAAGCTCCTCGCTTCAGCCGACAACCAGTCCGTGTGGTCAGTTCTGACGCGGCAAAGTGCCCAGATATCCAGTCTCGGCAGCGCCGCAGAGAAGTATGGCGAGAAGTACAACGTCAGCATTCCGCAACTTGCGGGCCATTGGGTGGAAGTGGCGTCCGTCGCCATGGGAGTCGTGCTGCTTCTGGGAAGCCTCCTCGGCGTGACGAGAAAGCTGCGCGATCGCAACGGTCTCATTGTGGGGCTCGAAGGCGCTCTTTTGATCCTGGCCACGCTTATGCTCGCGCCGTTTACAACTCTCGCCGACATGGTGACCGTCATAGCGCCGCTCTTCGCAGTCGTCTTCGTGATAATGAACACCGACCTCAAACGGTTCGTGCACCACGTCAATTACGTCGGCATAGTCCTTGCGATGGCGCTCTTCTATCTTACGTTCGACAAAGACCTCCAGCTTATGGGGTGCGCTTTCGTTGGTCTTTTCACTCTGTGGGTGGCTGTGCTCGCTGGCGTAAATCGCTTCAGGCCGCACATGGTCGGCGGCAGGTCTGCAGTGACTTATGCCGGCGAGAAGAAGGGCAAGGAGGACAAGCCTATCGAGCTCGCGAAGATCTCGCCGCACAAAGAAGCGATCGGGAAGCATCTCGAAGAGCACCGGCAGACCGCTGGATCAAGACAATCGTCCAAGCCCGTAAGTGTCGAGCCGCCTCTCGGGGCCGATGCCGTCACGAACGTCAAAGAACCCAGCGGGCTTGCCAAGCTCTTCATGCACTTCAAGTCCAAGGACCTGCCTGCGCTTGACCTCGGCGGCAGCGACGACAAGAAGGAAAAGGACGCCGACAAGGACGCGAAGGCCAAGGAAAACGCGCCGGAAGATCGCAAGATACCGCTGGAGTAAGATCCGGCGTTGGTCGGTGCTGAACGGGATTATGCGATTCACGTTTTCATCGTAGGGGCGCACGGCTGTGCGCCCCTCGTTCGAACGTCAGCAGGCGCACCGGCCAAGTATTCCACGTTCCCACGAGCAAGACGCTTTGAAGTTTCACGAACGCAAGGCGCTACTTCCCCGTCACCGTTTCCTGTCCCAACTCATCGGCTCGCTTCAAGAGCGCCGGGATATCCGTAGGCTTGGTCCGTTCCATGGTGTATTCGAACGTCTGGCGATCATATATCGTCCACGGAATGATCGATTCGGACAGGAAGTCGAACGGGAACCGCTCGTACGCGGGAATCTTCACCTTTGGGGTAGCCTTGACCGTCTCGTAGCCGTCCCTTTCAAGCCTGATCCGGGGCGACGCGTAGAACGCATAGTGGAAGGTCACCGGCGTATCGCCGACGTACTTGTCGTTGTAGTACGCCTTCGCGCCTTTGGGCTCGGTGACAAGCGTCATCTGCCTCTCGACGCAGCCGGTGAGTATCGCCGCAAGAAGGAAGGCCGTCAGAATCGTCGCCTTGCGCATGTTACTTGATCTCCATAATCTCTGCCCTTGGCCCCTCGGTATCGAGTATCGCGCACGTAGGTCTGCCGGTAAGCCACCCGCCGGATTCTCCGGCGTTAATCACCAGGGGCCGCCCCTCGCGTATCGTCTTCTCATGGCTGTGGCCGAACACGCACACGTCGATATTGGCATATGTGGCTCGCCCCAGGTCCGCCTCATCATGCGCGGCAAGTATGCGAAGTCCACCCAACTCGAAAAGATGCGGGCCGAAGTAGATGTGCTTCCACAGCTTCTTGATCCCGGAGATCTCGCCGTCGTTGTTCCCGAAGATCCCGTACGTCTCGCCGGGGAACTTGAGGATCTCTTTGACAGAAAACGGGGCCACAAGGTCGCCTGTGTGAATAAGCGCTGTCGCGTCCCTCTCGGCGAAGAGTGCCAGCGCCTTCCGGATGTTGGGCAGGTTGTCGTGGCTGTCCGACATGACTGCGATAATCATGAACGCCCCTCTGCGACCGTCCCTTAAGGGTGGATTTTATCCGACGGCTGCGCCGGTGGCAATGGAAACGTCAACAATCCGGGCAGGGTCTGTAAGGCGCGACCGGCCTTTGTCTGGGTTGCGGATGCTCAGCGCTGAGTCTGAAATACCGTCCGCGTGTCCTGCAGCGCCTTTTGGGGGTCCAAACGGCCGTACAACTCTATCAATTTCCCTATTGTTCCTGTCCAACCCGTCTGATGGCTCGCGCCGAGCCCTGCGCCGTTATCCCCATGGAAGTACTCGTAGAACAGAAGGTGATCCCGCCAGTTCGGGTCATCCTGGAACTTGCGCGCGCTGCCGAACACTGGCCGCCGCCCGTCCTTGCCCGGCAGGAATATGCGCGTCAGTCGGTCGACGATTTCCTTACTGACCTCGAAGAGGTTCATCATATGCCCGGAGCCGGTCGGACATTCAACCTTGAAATCGTTCCCGTGGAAGGAGTAGAGCACAAGGAGCGCTCGGATGATTATCGTGTTCATGGGAAACCAGATGGGGCCGCGCCAATTCGAGTTTCCTCCGAACATGCCCGTGTCGGACTCGGCCGGCAAGTACGACACCGTGTACTCCTCGCCGTGTACATCGACCATGTAGGGGTGCTCCAAATGATAGCGCGATAGGGAGCGGATGCCGTGGTCGCTAAGGAATTCATTCGGATCCAGCATGCGGCTGAGGACGCGGCGCAGCCTGTCGGGGCTTACAAGGGACAACAGGCGGCGATCCGCCACGCCGGGGTTTCTGGTGAACGACATAGTAGTGGCTATGTCCGGATGGATGCTGGCAAAACGCTGCAAACGCTGGATGATTTCAGGAAAGCGTTCGCGTGTCTCATTTTCGATGACCGTAACGGCGCACATGGGCAGCAGGCCCACGAGAGACCTCACCTTGAGCCGCCCGGAGCGGCCGTCCGGCAGGCGAAGCAGGTCATAGTAGAATCCATCCTGCTCATCCCACATGCCTTCCTGAGCGCCGCCGATGTTGTTCAGGGCCGTCGCGATCCACAGGAAGTGCTCCACGAACTTGTAGGCCACGTCCGCGTACGATCTGTCATGGCTCGCGATCTCCAGAGCGATGCTGAGCATGTTCTGCGCGAAGAGCGCCATCCACGCGGTACCATCGGCCTGCTCCAGACTGCCTCCGGTCGGCAGCGGCCGGCTGCGGTCGAATATGCCGATATTATCCAGGCCGAGAAAGCCGCCTTCGAACACGTTGGCGCCCGTGGGGTCCTTGCGGTTGACCCACCACGTGAAGTTGAGCATCAGTTTGTGGAATGCGCTCTTGAGAAAATCCAGGTCGCCCTCGCCCCTTTCAGAGCGCTCCGACTGGTATATGAACCACGTCGCCCACGCGTGCACCGGCGGATTGACATCGCTGAAGTTCCACTCATACGCGGGGACCGCGCCGCTTGGGTGCAGGTACACGTCGCGCAGCATGAGATTGATCTGCTGTTTCGCGAAGTCGAGGTCTATCGTCGTGAAGGCAATGGCGTGGAACGCCAGATCCCAGGCTGCGTACCATGGGTATTCCCACTTGTCCGGCATGGAGATGACGTCGTCGTTGTACATGTGGAACCACTCGCGGTTGCGCACTGCCTGCGTTCTCTTTCTGTGGTTGTGCTCTCTCAGCCAGTGATCGAGATCGAGGAAGTAGTGCTGCTTGGTCCAGAGCATGCCCGCGTACGCCTGCCGCATCACGCGCGCCTCCTCGGCGTCCACCCGGGCCGGAGTGACGGACTTGTAGAACTCATCCGCCTCCGAAAGCCGGGCCGTGAGTACCTTGTCGAAATCCGCGAAAGGAAGATGGCGCGCCGATGACGCCGCCGCAGTCGGCCGCAGACGCAGCCTTACCGCGGCCGACCGGCCGCCGGGCACGTCGAGAAGATAATGTGCCGCGGCCTTCGTTCCCGTAGCCGCGGGGTTCACCGCGTCCTTGCGCCCATGGACCAGGAACTGATCGAATGCGTCCTTGACATATGGCGTTGCATTGGTTGAGCCGAATATCCGCTGGTTGTTCGTCTCGTTCTCTGTGAAAAGCAGTTCCGGAATGACGCCCCCGAGTCCTCCGATAGCTTCACAGTACAGGCTATAAGCCCCAAGTTGTGAATGATCCGCGCCAATGACTGCCATGCCTGTCTTGCCGTTCGCTTTGCGAAGCGTCGGCCGCGGCAAGTCAGGGTACAACTGCCAGACGTTGCGGAACCAAAGCGTGGGCAGAACGTGAAGCGACGCGTTCTCCGGTCCGCGATTGTGAACGGTAATGAGAATGAGGATGTCCTCGGGCGCGGCCTTGGCGTACTCAACGAAGACGTCGAAGTACCTGTCGTTGCTGAACACGCCAGTGTCGATGAGTTCATATTCAGGATCGCGCCTTGTGCGGCTGCGATTTGTCCGGATGATGTCGTTATAGGGATAAGCGGCCTGCGGATACTTGTAAAGGCATTTCATGTAGGAGTGAGTGGGCGTTCCGTCAAGGTAGTAATAGTACTCCTTGACGTCCTCGCCGTGGTTGCCTTCGCTATTGGTCAGCCCGAAGAGCCGCTCCTTGATTATCGGGTCCTTGCCGTTCCACAGCGCGAGGGCCAAGCACAGGCGCGAATGATCGTCGCAGAAGCCCGCAAGCCCGTCTTCGCCCCAGCGATAGGCCCTTGACCTGGCCTGATCGTGCGGAAAATAGTTCCACGCGTCTCCATTCTCGCTGTAGTCCTCGCGCACTGTTCCCCATTGGCGTTCGCTCAGATACGGGCCCCACAGACGCCACGGGGTCCCCTGCTGCGCTTCTTTAAGCCGCTGCTGTTCCTGGTTCTCCGCCATGGCAGGGTCCTCCGCCAATTGCCGAACGGTTCGCCTCTCAGGAACGGCTCCTGAGAGGCGAAACCGACTTCTCGGCTCATGCCAAGTGTTCGATGCTGGTGCGTCCTGAGGCGCTACGGCTTCTCCACCTGGATGGTCAGCATCTGTTCGTATTTGCCGACCACGTCGTGCCCCACCTTGAGGCGCGACATATTGATCTCAGGTCCCAGTTTGTAGGTTTTCGGAGCGCCGCTGATCCCTTGGACAGCGACCGTCCGGTTCGACCGGTCGACGGCCGTGATTGTACCGCTGAAATCAACCACATTGGTCATCGATACGCCGGGCTTGGCGCCTGCGGGCGCGCGCACAATGGTGACCGTCTGGCTTGCGCTCGGCGGCTCGTTGGCCTCGCGGACGGACAAGGCGACGGAGTCCGTCAGCGTGGTCTTCACCTTGTCGCCGACGTGTATCTGGTTGAAATTCCTGACGTCCTCGCCCATCTGGTACGTGTCGGTCGTGCCGTCGGCGTGAAGCAGCGTGACGGTGCGGTTGTTGCAGTCAACGGCCTGCACGGTGTCTATCCACGTCTGCTCAAGGACCATACCGGAAGGCTGTCCGGATTCCATTGCGCCCGACACCCGGGCGCTCGGCTCGCAGGTAGGCGTCGTTGACTCCATGGCGCCGGACGTGGTGGTCGTCTTGTGCGTGCAACAGGACGCGCATGCCAGGGCAATCATGAAGACCAGGGCAAGCAATCCGAGATATGGGCTGTGTGTTCTCATGTCCTTCATCCTTTCTGTTGAGAGCGCCATCTCACGATGCCAGGCGCGGGATAATGTGTTGGCCACAGAACAAGGAATGCCAATGCCGCATGAGCGTTTCTCACAAAACGATGACCACCAAACACCGGCATGGGACTCCCACAAAATGGCGCCCGATGCAACGTGCCCGCGAGGTTGCTGCAGGAACGGCGAGCCCCTTGTAACTTCCCTGTGAGCAGTGGATACTTTAGAGCGTTGCGCCTGTCAGGAGAATCGCTTATCTGTCGCGTGGGCATTTCTAACCCTTTGGGAGATTCCGAGATGATCGGTTTTCATATCGATATGAACATCGCCCAATTCACCGAGGCGTACCTCGCGAAGTGGCTGCACGAGCTCGCGCGCCTCGGCTATGACACGGTCGTCTGGGAAGTGGAAAACAACGTCAGATGGGAGACCTGCCCGGAGTGCGTATCGCCGGACGCCTTTACCAAGGAGGAGTTCAGGCGAATTCTCCAGTTGTGCAGAAACCTCGGTCTTGAGCCGATCCCCCTCTTCCAGCCGATCGCTCACTGCGAATACGTACTGAAGCTCGATAAGTACAAGTACCTTGCCGAGAAGCAGGGGTCAATCGACCAGTACTGCCCCCGTCATCCTGACCTCTTGCCTTTCCTCAAGCGATGGGTCGACGAGTACGCGGAGCTTTTTGGCAAGCTCCAGCACTTCCACCTCGGCGCTGATGAGGCGTGGGCTCTCGGCACTTGCGGCAAATGCGCCGAGTACGTGCGCTCCCACTCGCTTTCGGACCTCTACATAGAGCACGTCAACGCGCTTGCCGAGCCGCTGATACAGCGCGGAATAACCCCGATCATCTGGGCCGACATGGCCCTCCACCATAACGAGGCGCTCGACAAACTGTCCCGGGATATCATGCTCTTCGACTGGTTCTATGACCGATGGCACGGAAGGGGCAAGTTCTGGGTATGGGGCAAGGGCTGGGTCTATGACGAGAACATTCCGCTGGACGTTCTCGACCAGTTCGGAGAGTATCTATTCCCCAACGGGGACGAGCCCGGCAGGTCGCCTGAGACGTTTTACACCGCCGATTACCTCGCCGCCGAGGGCTTTCGCGCCGCAACATGCCCCGCATCATCGAGTTACGGCGACAACGTTTTCAGCCCCCGCAACTGGCACCACATGATCAACACTTTCGACTCGTGCCACAAGGGGCTTCAGGCTGATCTGGCCGGCTCGTGCCTCACGAGCTGGAGCGTTCATCTTTATCCCTGGGAACTGCAGTTGGCTGCGATCAGCATCCCGCCGTATGTAGCCGAGAACCCTCATTCGACCATTGAGCGGTTTCAGGATAGTTTTGTGAGAAGCCGCTTTGGCACGGTGGAGAACGGCTTCTGGCTCGCCTGCGGACTCCTCTCGAAGAGCTGCCTGTTCACTCATACCAGCTCGCTTGGTTTTGACAAGGCCGCGCTGCCCGTCGGCGCGGATCACGTGCAGCGGACCATCGAGAAGATTTCTTCACAAGGGCTCCTTGACCGGGAACTAAATAACGCCATAGGCTGTCTCGCGGAATACCGTAAGGGGCTGGCCCTTCTTGAAGCCTTCGGCGAGGCCGCATCAACAGGCCAGGACATCCTCGAAGCGTGGGTCCTCGCCGCGCGGAATCTCGTTAACCGCGCCGAAGCGACGGCAGCGCTCCTTGAACGGGCCAGAGGCAGCGTAGTTCGGGTCGAGCACTTTCTGGAAACCATGAGGTCGCTGCGCGAGGAGACGGACCGCTTCTACGAGGGTGTGATCAAACCAACCCGGCGCCGCGAAATGATGGAGTGGATGTACGGCTCCATGGACGCGGCGCTCTCTGAAGCGGCAGGGCAGACTAAGGGGTAGTCCTCCCCGCGGAGCGCGGATTCCAGGCATTCATCTGACCGTCGCGCTCAGCCTAACGCGGGAGGATGCTCCATGACGACAAACGCCGGCGCCGTCGAAACTCTCAGGCCAACAGCCATTCCCGTCGGCGTAGGCGTCCCCTATGACGGCGAGGAGATGCCCGGGCACCTCGGCGTATTCCAGCGGGCGATGCTCCGGTGGAACGATCAGGCCCCTTATAACGCCGTCCATGTCGCGCGCATTTCCGGCGCCTTTGATCGAGAGAGACTCCATGATACGGTCGCAGGCATTCTGGCGGACTCCGGACTGACCGGGCTGGTTCTTGACCGCCGGGGCCGCCGGTTTCACTATCGCGGCGGTCCGGCGCGCGTCTCCCTTGAGGTGCTCGCCCCAGGCGACATCAGCGCGAGCCTCGCAGGCGAGATACGCGCCCAGATCAGCGCCCCGTTTGCGTTGGACGAGCCTTTCACGCCTATCCGCTTCTTCGCCATCCCGGACGGCGATCACTTCTACCTCGGGACCGCTTACTGTCACTTCATCTCGGACGCCGATCCGATCGTTGCCGTTATGGGGGCCATAGCGAGCGCGTATCAAGGCGACGAGACGTTGCTGGGCGCCTGGGACCCCTACCCGGCCATGAGGCGGCAGCTTCTTCCCTTGATATTCAAGAGTCTGCCCTGGTGTCTGGCCGGTCTGCCGCGTTTCGTCCTCAATATGTCGCGCTCGGTCAAGCCGCACTATTCGCCGAAGCGGGGCAGGACGAACGGATACACGTTCTTCACGATAGGGGCTCCACAGCTCGGCAAGCTAAGCGAGGCGTCCCACAGATGGGGGGTTACGCTGAACGACGTCTTCCTGGCGGCGCTCGCCAGGGCCGTGCGTCCGCTCGCGGCCAGACGCGCGGCGGGCGGAAAGCGCGACCGTATCGCTGTATCCTCAATCGCCAGCATACGTAAAGACCTCCGCTGGCGCTGCGCGAACAAGGTGGCGCCGTTCCTCGGGTCCTACGCCGTTTTCCAACCGTTGTCCAGCGATGACTCGCTCGAGGGCGCGGCCCGAAACGTCAATATGCAGAGCGCCGCGGCGAAGAAGCACAGAATATACCTGAGGACAATTGTGGACTTGCATGCTGAAAACCTTCTCCTGCGCTTCACATCGGCCGAAAGGCGCGACAAGATTTTCAGGCAGAACTATCCCTTGTGGGGAGGCGTATCGAGCCTCAACCTCGACAGCCCCTCCTGCCGCGCCGAAGCCGGCGCCATGTCCGGCTATCTCAGGGCCGTATCGACCGGGCCCGCATGTCCGCTCGTGCTGTCACTGACCACCCTTGGCGGCGAGTTGAGCGTCGGGGTGAGTTACCGCACGGCTGTCTTTTCCCCCGAAGCCATCAGCGGCATCATATCGAGCCTCAAGCACTCCTTTGAGAACCCGTCAGGCGCGCAAGGCTTGTAGCGCGCCTCCAGCCAGCCGGGAACCGCGGGCGCTATCGCCTTGTTTTCTACCCCAATACGCCGCGTACCTGCGTGTTGGAAGACGTTTACAGGGACACCGCATGAGAGCACATCGAGCGTCAGTCCTTCTCACATTCGCAGCCGCTGTGATATGCGCCGGGTGCGGCACATACAAGTATCGCTACAGCGAGCCCGCCTATACTCAGAAGCCCGAACAAGAGACTGTGCTCAAGGACGTGAAGCTGGATCCCGCGCTCGAGGATCGTATTCTCGCGCTCGATCCCGACCGCGTTACGGCCGAGGACGTCAAGAATACGCTGTCGCGCGCCGGCGCGCCACAGATCGTCAACGTGCATGGCGGCATATACCCCGTCTACCAGGCGATGGAATCGTTCGGGAAGTTCCTCGTCGCCATGGGCTATCCCGAGAACCGGGTCCGCAACCCCGGTGACGGCACGTATTCGTTCAGCTGCTACGACGACTCCGACAAGATCGCCGGCGTGATCGCCTGGTACTATGAAAAGCAAGGCATGCGCCCAATGATGGTCGGGCATAGCCAGGGAGGCATGCAGGCGATCAAAGTCCTCCATGAACTGGCCGGCGACTACAGCACAAGACTCAGAGTGTGGAACCCTCTTACAGGGCAATTTGAGAAGCGCGCGTGGATCGTCGATCCCTTGACGGGGGCAAAACGTCCGGTGATAGGCATCCAACTCTCGTACACATCGGCGGTGGGCGCGGGGGGGCTGACGCGATTCATGCCCAACCAATGGAGCATCGGCGACAGGCTGAGGGTCATACCGGACACGACCATCGAGTTTACGGGCTTCTACAAGCACCTCGACATCCTCGGAGGCGACGCCTTCGGGTTCGGGCCCGGCAACAGCTACAGAGCCGCGGGGAAGGCGCAGGTCCGAACGGTGCTTCTGCCGTTCAGCCACGACCACTATTTCGTTCCATACACGCTTCACCTCGCCGAGCACAGCGACACAAGCGGGTGGATCAACTCTTATGTGCCGAGCGGCGAGCCGTCGATGCCGAGGGGCTTTTCGGCGCCGTCGAGCAACATCGTCTGGGCCGCCGACGTCTGGACCGGCATCAAGAAACACTGGGTTCTGGAGCTGCAAAGGCTGATTCGCGCGAAGAGGGGACTTCCCCCCGACGCCGCGACGCGGTAACCTTATTGACGTCCAATCGGCGCTTGGAACGACTTTCCGGCGGGGGGCGAGATGGTAAACGCGGGTCTCCTGGCAAGAGAGGTCATAGTTTGCGCGTCAGGCACGCTCTATTGGGCCGGCGTGGTCGTCCAGATCGCGCGGGTGCGAAAGAGGGTGGGGCACTCGCCGAACGTGCGCCCAAAGGGCTTGAAGGAGCGCATCCTCTGGCTGTGCTGGCTCGCGATAATCGTCTCGTGGATCGGTCAGCCGCTTGTGATGAACCGGTTCGCAGGCGTGTGGATATTCCGGCTCTTCGAACAGCCGCAGGGGATTTTGCGCATGGCGCTCGGCTTGACGTTTGTCATCGGCGGCCACGCGGGAACTTACTGGTGCTACAGGGCCCTGGGCGACTGCTGGCGGCTCGGGATCAAGAAGCGCGAAAAGACCAACCTCGTTACCGCCGGCCCCTATGCATTCGTAAGGCACCCGATCTACGCCTTTCAGACGTTACTTCTTGCGGGCGCGGCGCTTCTTCTTCCTACGCCGCTATCCCTTGCGGTCGTCCTGCTCCAACTGATCTGCTCGTTCATAAAGGCGGCCGACGAGGAGACATACCTGTGTAGCGTCCACGGCCAGGAGTACGCCGACTACGCGGGCCGGGCCGGGCGATTCCTGCCACGGGTTTAGAGCCTATTTCAGTAGGTCTCGTGAGCGCCGCAACCCGAAGGGGCGCAAGCGATATGCTTCGCATCGCGGTGTCGCTCGTCGTCGGCGTATCTCGAATACGCCTTCCTCCTCGCTCCTTGCACTGCTCGCATCTCGCGGCGTCGCCGCCGCGATGCCTACTGAAATAGGCTCTTAGTTCGAGTTTCGCAGTTTAGGCTGCCTTGGAACACAGTTCTACAAGTGCCTTTATGACTTTTGTCGACTTGCGGTCCCACTGCGGGGTGTTCAAAAAGGTCTCCCGCAGGCTTTGGCGTCTC